>Ga0138256_10002159_pt1 | contig 21216 bp, 16 predicted proteins | sample KNB2016incub_MG_FD_105486 | JGI IMG/M metagenome (GOLD analysis project Ga0138256, IMG submission 105486) | Active sludge microbial communities from wastewater in Klosterneuburg, Austria - KNB2014incub_MG | ecosystem: Engineered > WWTP > Activated sludge > Unclassified | place: Austria... | reverse complement strand
TCCATTCTCTGAAACAACATCGGCCAGGTATCCAGCTTCTGCGCCGGGAACTTCACTTCAGCCAAAGACGCAGGAAAGTTATCATCCGTTGTCACACCCAGCAACGGCAACAACGCCTCGGTCTTTTCAGGTAGAACCGGTTTCAGATAGATCAACACCACACTGATCGCGCGGAACAAGGTATTGAGCAACGCAGAACACTCCGCCATATTCTCTTTCGCGAGCGACCAGGGTTTGTAGTCGTCGACGACTTTGTTGAGGCTGCGGATCACCAGAAACACCGACTCGATTGCATTGTGGAATTCGAAGTTTTCAAAGTACTTAATATAATCGGCTTTCATCGTTTTGAGCGATGCATCGATGCCCGCGGCACTTGCATGCGCCACGCTTTCTGGGTTCGGGCCGCATTCATATTTTTTGAGCATTGACAGTGTGCGCTGCACGAGGTTGCCGAGGTCGTTCGCGAGGTTTGCGTTGAGCCGGTTGACCATCACCTCTTCGGTGAAACGCGCGTCAGAGCCGAAGTTCATCTCGCGCATCAGAAAAAAACGCAGTGCGTCGTTGCCGATCTTCTCGGCCAGCGCTATCGGATCTTTCGCATTGCCCAGACTCTTCGACATCTTCTGGTCAGCGAAACCCAGCCAATAGCCGTGCACCGACAGGCGCTTGTAAACGGGCAGGCCCGCGGCAATCAGCATCGTCGGCCAGTAGACGCCGTGCGGTTTTACAATATCTTTGGCTATCATGTGGTATGAGTTGGCCCACAGATCGTTGAACTGCTCTGGTTTTCCATAGCCGGCTGCAGTCACGTAGTTAATGAGCGCGTCGAACCACACATAGGTGACATAATCTTTGTCGAATGGAATTTCGATTCCCCACTCCAAACGTGTCTTGGGCCGTGAAATGGATAAATCCTCACCGTTCTTGATAAGTTCATCTATAGTGCCCAAAACTTCGTTGCGAAAGCCCTGCGGTTCAACATGAGAGGGGGTTTGTTGAAGTTCAGCCTTCCAGATCGGCAGGTACTTCTGCATGCGAAAGAAGTAGTTTTTCTCAGAAATGACCTGCGGCACCGTCAGGTGCGTCTCGCACTCGCCCTTGTCGTTGAGCTCTTTGTCGGTGAGGTAACGCTCGCAGCCGAAGCAATATTTGCCCGAATACTCACCCGCGTAGATATCGCCCGCATCATAGATTTTCTGCAGAATCTGCTGCACCACCGCCTTGTGGCGTGGTTCGGTTGTGCGGATAAAGTCATTCGGCGTGAGGCCGAGTTTTTCCCAGGTGCTCTTAAAGGCACCCGAGATCTCGTCGCAGTACGCCTGCGGAGTTTTACCCTCTGCTGCAGCGGCCTTGACGATCTTGTCGCCGTGTTCGTCGGTACCGGTTAAGAAGAACACCTCGCGGCCCGCCAGGCGCTGGTAGCGCGCCCAGGTGTCGCAGGCAATCGTGGTGTACGCATGGCCGATGTGCGGCCGCGCGTTCACGTAGTAGATGGGGGTGGTGATAAAGATTTTTTGTTTTGGTTTGTTGTCGTTCATTTAGATTCCAGTGTTTTGAGTCCGAGCGATTTAGCGATGAGGTTCATTTTATGATCGTGAGAGAGCAGAAGTATCTTTTCAGAAAGCTCTTGTTGCCATAATTGTACGGTCGCAATATGAATCGCGTCAAGAGTTTTTACGGGAGCGATATACTGGCTTTTTGCCATCCCCAGCACTCTTGCGTCGAGATCAAAGAGTTGCATAGAACGCGTAAATTCATTGAGTTGAGACAGCAGATCGGCGTATGTTTCGACATTTATTTTATTTTCGTGCTTCAAACGGTCGAGTGCGCGAATGCACTCCACTTCAAGCAAAAAGCTCGAGGCTGCATGGTTCCACTCCCCGAAATCAGGCAGCGCGTTCGTATCTTTTAGCAGCCAACGCAGAACAACCGATGAATCAAGGTATACGGTCTTCACGATCTTGCGCCACGTAATCAGCCGGATCTATATCTACCTTCACATTCGGTCTGATATCCCGAAACCCCTTCTGCAGAGGTGGCCGTGAGGTAAGCCGATAAGGTTCGGACGCCGACGTGATCGGTATAACTTTGGCGACCGGCCGCTTGTGATCCAGAATCGTGATCTCGTCTCCATTCTGCACGTGGCGCAGATATTCGCTTAAGTGCGCTTTGAATTCAGAGACGGCCGCCGTAGAATTTGCCATTGGGTGAATTATGGTCATAATAGTCATATTGTCAATCCGATTCGTAGCGCCGCAATATTGTGCGGCGCGGGATATAATGGGTGGGAGCAGTCTATATCAGGGAAGAGAGAGAAGTCGCACGCGGAGGCGCGGGGCCGCGGAGGGTATTTCGCGCATTCTCTACGGCATTTTCGCGGTCGCTTTTTCGTTTTTGGTGCTCTCCGCGTCTCTGCGTCTCCGCGTGATACACTTTTATATCCAGCAAAAGGGTCACCGCACGTTTGCTGGAGTCTCCCCCAATCAGAAATATCCCATGCCCATAGATTGCAGCTCTACGAATTGACAACTACTGCATCGCAGCGCGTACACAACCCACCCGCCGCCAGGTCTCGGTGCAGCCAGCAGCGCGGGCATTTGGGCTTCGCGGATTTACGCACCTTGATCATAGGTGAACCTGTGGTGACGCTCGACACCCCCAGAAAACGGCTCAGTGTCTGCACGTCGCTCACTTCATGCGGCAGCTCGACTTCGACTTCTACGTCAGACCCCACCTCGCCCGCCTTACGCAGCGGCTCGACGGCGGTATTGACCTCGTCGCGAATCTTACGCAACTCTTCAAATTCTTTCAGCAGCGTCGCATTCTCAAAGGGCGACAGGTCAGGCCAGGTGTTTTCGAATACGCTCTGCTTGGGATTGTAGATGCGCTGCGTTTCTTCGGCCGTGAAACTTAAGATCGGCGCGAGCAGCGTGACGAGAGTTTCGGCGAGAATCTGCAGTGTTTTCAGGGTGGATTGACGTCTTGCGGTCGCTTCCATTAGCCCCGGATTTAAATCCGGGGCTAATGGAAATCGTGGATCCGCATCACAATACAAACTATCCCTCACCATATCGAGGTACAGGTTCGACAGCGTCACCGTGCAGAACTGCAGCACTCGATGGTAGACTTGGTGAAACTCAGACTTGTCATACGCCTCGGTGACCTTTTGCACCAGGTCGTTGGCTTCGGCCAGCACCCATAGATCCAACTTCTGTGTGATGGCCGCGTCGGTCAGCTGACCCGATTGTTTACCGTCGGCGGTGTTGCCCAGCAGATAGCGCAGCGTGTTGCGTATTTTACGGTATGCGTCGCCGAGCTGGTTCATCATTTCGGGGCCGATCTTGTTGTCGGTGCGGTAGTCTTCTGAACTCACCCACAGGCGCAGAATGTCGGCGCCGAACTTGTTGATGATGTCGGCGCGCGGGCTCATACCGTTGCCGAGCGACTTCGACATCGCCCTGCCCTGCTGGTCGAGAATATAGCCGTGTGTAACAACCTTTCTAAACGGGGCTTTGCCCGTCAGGGCGAGCGCCGGCCATAAAGAGGATTGAAACCAACCACGGTGCTGATCCGACCCTTCAAGATAGACATCCGCCGGGTAACCCAATTCTGGATTCTGTTTGAGGACTGCATACCAGCTCACACCGCTGTCGAACCAGACATCGAGAATATCGCTTTCTTTTTCCAGGTTGGCCGAACCGCATTCGCCGCATTTGGTGCCGGGGGGGAGCAACTTCTCTGCCGGTTCTTCATACCAGACTTCGACTCCGCTCTTTTCGACACGGTCAATGACGTGGTTCAGCGTGGCTTCATCGAGGTGCACATGACCGCAGTCTTTGCACTGGAATGCCGGAATCGGCACGCCCCAGTAGCGCTGGCGGCTTAAACACCAGTCGGGCCGGGTTTTGACTGCTGCAGTGAAGCGGCTTTCGCCCCATTCGGGAATCCACTCGACCTTTTTGTGTTCTTCGAGCGCTTTCTCACTCAGCGGGTCGATGTTGAGAAACCACTGCGGTGTCGCACGCATGATGAGTGGTTTGTGCGAGCGCCATGAATGCGGGTACTGGTGCTTGAACGTCGAAGCCTGCAACAGCAGTCCCAGTCCTTTAAGCTTTTCAATAATGAGCGGATTCGCTTCGAATACCGACTTGCCTTCCATTTCGGCAAATTCTTTCGTGTAGCGGCCGCGGTGGTCGACAGGCGACAAAACATCGAGGCCATATTTTAGGCCGACGACATAGTCATCTTGGCCATGGCCGGGGGCGGTATGCACGATGCCGGTACCGGCTTCGACCGTCACGTGGTCGCCAAACAAGACCTTCGATTCACGGTCGATGAATGGATGGCGTACCTGCAGGGCTTTGATTTCGTCGACCGAAATCGGTTTACGTGATTTGGCCGTGAGACCGGCCACTTCGAGTACTTTGGGGGCAAGCTCAACAGCAAGCACGAGGCTGCCCTGCTCGGTTTCAACCACTTCATACGCGATCTTTTCGCCAAAGCTGACACCGAGGTTGGCAGGCAGTGTCCACGGAGTGGTCGTCCAGATCACGACGTATTTGTCTTTTTCGCCTTGCACAGGAAACTTAACGTATACGGACGGTGACTCGTGCTCCTGGTATTCAATCTCTGCTTCTGCATGTGCAGATGCTGTGGTCGCATCCCAATACACAGGTTTCTTTCCCTTATATATCAGATCTTTTAGAAATAGGTCGCGAAACGCCTTGAGAATAGATGCCTCGTATTTGGGAGACATCGTTGCATAGTACTTGTCGGATTCATGGGTTACAGTTTCCGTGGCATCCTGGTTCGCCTTTCGCCCTCCATGGCTCGGCGAACTATGACCCATCCATGGGTCACTATCATCCCAAAAAACCCCAAACCGTGTCTGGTCTTCTGCCTGAATCTTGATGTATTCTGCGGCATATTCGCGGCACGCCTTGCGAATGCGGATTGGGTCTTTGTCAGAACCATCTTTCTTATTCGCGAGTTTTTTGATCGCGGCGAGCTCAATCGGCAAGCCATGGCAGTCCCAGCCTGGTACGTACGGCACGCGCTTGCCGCGCAGCAGATTGTATTTGTTGAAGATGTCTTTGAGAACCTTATTCAGGCCGTGGCCAGTGTGGAATTCGCCGTTGGCATAGGGTGGGCCGTCGTGCAGCAGGAACAATGGTGCGTTGGCTGCCTTACGTTTGGCATTGATGGTCTTAAAGAGGTTTTCTTTCTTCCAGAGGGCGATAATATCATTTTCGCGCTTCGCCAGATCGGCGCGCATCGGGTAAACCGTCTGCGGCAGCGCAATCGTGTGCTCCCATGGATTTTTTTCTTTTTTATTCTCTTTTTCCATAAATGTTCCAAGCCCAATGCGAATTCATTCCAAAGGAATGAATTCGCATCTGAAACAGGGTGAACAGCCAATCTGGTTGGGGTTGTCCACAAAGAAGCTCCGCAAGCAAAAATGCCCGGTAGGTTGCCGCGGAAAAAAACTGAAACCGCATTTGATCGGCGGCAGATTTTCGATTGATCTATATCAAGCCAACTGTCAAGATATTGTCAAAAAAAAATCGACGCGCTATTTCAATACGAAACTCAGACCAAGTGGCAAAACATCCGTTTTAGCCAAGGAGCAAGCAAACATGAAAAAATTAATCCTCCTCTCTGCCGCAGTTGCCTTTATCGCATGCGGAAAAAAATCTGAAGGTCAGGGCTCAGCCGCACCAACCGCGCCTGCAGCCGCAGCGGGTGTTTCCGGTGAAACCGTCTATAACGAAAAAGGTTGCGTTGGCTGCCACGGCGCACAAGGTAAAGGCGATGGCCCTGCAGGCGTTGCCGTCAAAGCCCGCAATTTCACAGACGCGAAGTGGAAGAATGGGACAGATTTGGCTTCCGTCATGAAAACCATTGAAAGTGGAATCGCTGGTACCAGCATGGCCCCATATAAAGGCCAGTTGTCTGCCGACGAACTCAAAGCCGTTGCTGAACACGTTCGCAAACTCGGTAATAAGTAATTACTGAAAGTCCGCAGGAGCTGAATCGGATGGATCCAAAAATCTTCAAAGCATTAAAATACGGAACTCCCGTGATTTTCGTCGCACTGGCGGCGTGGGTCATCTGGGCTCCTCCTGCGCGCATCGGTTTTGCACCCGAGCAGCCCGTTTCATACCGGCATGATATTCATGCCGGCGTGGCAGGGCAGAAAACTTTCGACGGCAAAGACCAGTACGGCATCGATTGCCAGTATTGCCACACCGGTGTGACAACCAGCAAAAAAGCTGGCGTTCCCAGCATGAATACATGCATGAACTGCCACGTTTCTGTCGGTTATGGTAAACCGGGCGTAGAAAAGATCAAGAAATTCTATGAAAAGAAGCAACCATTGGAGTGGGTGCGCATCCATAACCTGCCCGACCACGTGCGCTTTCCGCATGCACCGCATATCAAGCAACTGCTGAAAGACGGCCAGCCCTCTAAGACGGCGTGTTTGCCATGCCACGGAGACGTTGCCAGCATGAAAGTCGTAGAGCAGACGAAATCATTAAATATGGGTTTCTGCGTGAATTGCCACCGCGATCACCGCAACGAAACAGATTACAAGAAACATGGTGTCAGCGTCAGCTGTAATACCTGCCACTATTAAGAAGGATTTATTTTTTAAGGAAAAATTCATGGCAAACGAGACAGAATCCAAACACCAGTCAGCCGCCCAGACGGCGTCCATGCCTGCGGCTGACCCGGCACATCCTGCCCCCCGGATTTTCCGGTCCTTTGAAGAGACAAGCACCCTGCCTGAAGAAGCGCAGGCCGAACTGGCTCTCTGGAATGGCAAGAGCGAGTTTCCCGCCAACGTAGAAGAAATGATCGAGCGTGGCATGAATGCCAACCTCGACCGTAAAAGCTTTTTAACATTCATGGGCGCATCGATTTCGATGGCCGCCCTTGCAGCCTGCCGCGAGCCGGTAGAAAAGATTGTTCCTTATGTTGACCGCCCGATGGAATACGTGCCGGGACAAGCGCGCTATTTCGCGAGCACTAAGGTTGATGCACGCGGTGTCACACCGATTCTGGTGAAAACCCGCGAAGGCAAGCCGATCAAGATCGAAGGCCTCGACGCTCACCCGCTCTTTAAGGGCGCGGCTACAGCAGATACCTTTGCCTCGATCTGGGATTTATACGATCCAGACCGTATCAAAAATCCGCTGAAGAAGGACGGTTCAGGTTTTGCGCAGGCGAAATGGGAAGATCTCCTTAAAGAGATTGCTCCATTGCTAAAAGGCAATGCCCGCGTTCTCGCACGGGCATCTTTTTCACCCGCAGAAGAATCCGCTCGTGCCCGTTTGGGTAAAACAGTTGTCTATGATCCGACCGGTACGCTGACAGAGATTGCCTCTGGCAACCGTGCCAGCTTTGGCAATGCGGCAATTCCTGCGCACCGCTTCGACGAAGCCGACCTGATTCTGTCTCTTGAGGCGGATTTCCTGGGCACATGGCTTGCGCCTGAACTCTATACGAAACAATTTGCCTCGCGCCGCGACCCGGCTTCGGGAAAAATGAATCGCCTTGTTGTTGCGGAGTGTGCAATGTCGCTCACCGGTAGTAACGCCGATAAGCGCCTCGCGATCTCTGCCGGTTCGCAGACGGCTCTGGCATTTGGTCTGGCTAACCTGCTGCTCCCGGGTTCACCGCTCGCAGGCGACGGTACCGTGCGTTCGGCAATTCAGGCATATACACCGGCTGTTGTGGCAAAAGTCACAGGCCTGGCTGAAAAACAGATTATTGAACTGGCTGAAGAGCTCAAGAAGGCAAAAGGCAGATCTCTGATCGTCGGTGGCGGCGTGAATACACGCACGCTGGTGGCGGGCGAGCTGCAAATTGCCGTGAATATGCTCAATGCAATTCTCGGTAACGAAGGCAAAACGGTCAGCACCAAAGGTGCAATCAAGGCCAACGGTGCAGTGAGCGAAGTTGCGGCAGTCGAGGCCTTGATCGCCGAAATGAAGGCCGGCAAAGTCGACACACTGGTGATCGACCGTGCCAACCCAGCCTATGAGATGCCGGTGGCATCTGGCTTCACCGAAGCGCTGAAAAAAGTTAAAAATGTGATCTTTATCGGCTACCACCTGAACAACACAGCCATGCTTTCGGCGCATGTGCTGCCGGTGAGCCATTTCCTCGAAGCATGGTCAGACGCCGCGGCGCATGGCAGCTATGGCATTGTTCAGCCGGTGATTCGCCAGCTGTTCGATACGCTGCCAGCACTCGAAATCTACGGCCGCCTGACAGGTGACAATACCTCGGCATATGAGCAGGTGAAAAAAAGCCACGCTGCAAACGCAAAAGGCCAGGCCTGGGCAAAAACCCTCGCGAGCGGCTTTGCGCTGCTCGACGCTCCGGGTGCGGCGGGTGCGCGCGGTTTTAAATCCGCGGCTCTGAAAGATATCAAACCACCTGTGGAAGCGCAGGCCGGTTACCGCCTGAATCTGGTCGAGAGCGTGCAGATGGGTGACGGTGTGGGTGGCAACATCTCATTCCGCCTTGAATTGCCAGACCCGATCACCAAGATCACGTGGGAAAACGTGCTGATGATCAGCCCTGCCGATGCGAAAACCATCGGTATCAAAACACAGGATTTACTTAAACTGACTGCAGGCAAGACCGTGATAGAAATCCCGGCATTTGTACAGCCCGGTATGCGCCGCGGCTCACTGGCAATGGCAGTTGGTTATGGCCAGACCTACATCGGTAAAGTCGGTGCAGGCAAAGGCCAGAACGCCTACGCGCTGCAGGGCTACACTGCAGGCCAGGTTGCCGCATCGGGTATCGCTGTCACCATTGAAAAGATCGGTAAGTATGACATGCTGGCGTCCACACAACGCCACTATGAATTCGCTGTGATTCGCGGCCTTGCACGCCAGGTTGACCTGACGACATTTGAAAAAGCAATCCGCGAAAAAAAGCCCGAACTCTTGCACGAGCATGAAGAAAAACCATTTGGTGGCAAAGCGAAGGGTCTCTACGAAAAGCACAACTACGAAGAAGGCTACCGCTGGAACCTGAATATTGACCTGAACAAATGTACAGGTTGCTCGGCCTGCGTGATGGCGTGTTATTCAGAGAATAACATCCCCGCGGTGGGCAAATCTGAAGTCAACCGTGGCCGTGAGATGAGCTGGCTGCGCATTGACCGCTACTACATCTACGAAAACGAAGCGGCTGAAAAAGCAGACCCGGATATGGTCGAGCCGGATGTATTCTACCAGCCGGTGATGTGCCAGCATTGCGAGAATGCACCGTGCGAAAACGTTTGCCCGGTCGGCGCAACAGGACACAGCGCAGACGGTCTGAACTATATGTCATATAACCGCTGCGTCGGTACGCGCTATTGCTCAAACAACTGCCCGTACAAAGTACGCCGTTACAACTGGTTTGAAAACTGGGAAGACAAGATTCGTGATCCGCAGCAGTATGCATTGAACCCTGATGTGACAGTGCGCTCACGCGGTGTGATCGAGAAGTGCTCGTTCTGCCAGCAGCGGATTTCTGAAAAGCGCCAGCTTGCAAAAATCAGTGACCCCCCGCGCGCAATCGGCGACGGTGAGATCGAAACTGCATGCCAGCAAGCCTGCCCTGCGGATGCGATCACGTTCGGCAATATCAACAGCGCCGACACTGCTATCAGCAAGGCAAACAGCAATCCGCGCACGTACAAAATTCTTGCGCAGATCAATGTAGAGCCATCAGTAAAATACATGGTGCGGGTAAAAAACCGCTCCGAGGCAAAGGCATAGGTAGAACATGGCAACGGAAAAAAACGTTTACCACATCGGCAAGCCGTTCGCGGCGATGGATGACGATGTCATGCGCCCGATCGAGGCATTCCCCACAAAATTGTGGTGGGGTGCGTTCAGTCTTTCGGCGCTGGCGGCATTAATTGGAGTATGGACAATCATTTACTCCTTTGTTGTCGGCCTGGGGATTTTTGCGATCAACAACCCGGTGGGTTGGGGTTTCTTCATTGTAAACTTCGTCTTTTGGGTGGGTATCGGTCACGCGGGTACGCTCATATCGGCGATTTTGTATCTGTTCCGCCAGAAATGGCGTACATCGATCAACCGTGCTGCTGAAGCGATGACCATTTTTGCCGTTATTGTGGCAGCGATCTTCCCGCTGATTCACGTCGGTCGCCCCTGGTTTGTTTACTGGCTGTTTCCGTACCCCAATGAGCGCGGACCGCTGTGGTCGAACTTCCGTTCGCCGCTGCTTTGGGACCTTTTCGCGATTTCGACCTACTTTTCAGTATCGTTGATTTTCTGGTACATGGGTTTAATTCCCGATTTTGCGACGCTGCGCGATCGTTTTGAACGCTTCAAAGCGAAGAGCAAGGTTGGCAATTTCCTGCTGCAGGTAAAGGGCATCACTTATCGTGCGCTGGCCCTGGGCTGGGTCGGCTCTGCCAAAACATGGCACCACTATGAAAAGATGGTAATGCTGCTTTCAGCCCTTGCGACTCCGTTGGTTCTCTCAGTACACACGATTGTTTCGTTCGACTTTGCCACATCGGTGATTCCCGGATGGCACGCGACGATCTTTCCTCCTTACTTCGTCGCTGGTGCGATCTATTCGGGTTTTGCAATGGTGATGACGCTGATGATCATCACGCGTGAAGTTTTCAAGCTCAAAGAATATATCACGATGAAGCACCTGGAAAACATGGCAATTGTGATTCTCGTCACGGGTATGATGGTATCATTTGCCTATACCGTCGAGTTTGTCATGGCGGCCTATTCGGCCTCACACATTGAGCAATACGCATTCATCAACCGTCTGAAAGGTCCGTTTGCCTGGGCATTCTGGATTATGTTCACCTGCAACGTCGTTTCTCCGCACTTCATGTGGTTTAAGAAACTGCGCACAAACATCAAAGTGCTCTTTGTCATTTCGATTGTGGTCAACATCGGTATGTGGTTCGAGCGCTTTGTGATCGTGATCATTTCACTGCATCGTGACTATCTGCCGTCGAGCTGGGATTCGTACGATCCGACCTGGGCGGACTATGCGGTGACAGTCGGAGCCTTCGGCATCTTCTTCACCCTGTTCCTGATGTTCATTCGCACGATTCCATCGATTGCTTTGGCCGAGGTTAAGGCGGACGAAGCGAACGCTGCACTGAGCCAAAGCCACGGAGCGGCTGGCGGCCACTAAGAGGAAATATGTTATCAATCGCAGAAATTAAACGCGGCCTCTTCTCTTACGAAGAGGCGTCACGCGGATTCATCGCGTCTTTCAAAGATCCGGCACACCTGCTCAAGGCTGCTGAGAAGACAAAGCAGGCGAATGTGAAGTCTTTTGACTGCTATACACCCTGCCCGATTCACGGTCTCGACCATGCCATGGGCCTGCACCGTTCATGGATTCCAGCGCTGACCTTTGTGGGCGGCATTCTGGCTGGTATGTTGGGGCTCGGTTACATGTACTTTATCGACGCGATTAATTGGCCGATTGTATATGGCGGCAAACCATTCTTTGCGTGGCCGTCCTATGTTCCGGTGTTGTTTGAACTCACGATCTACTTCGCCGCTGTGTTTACCGTGGTCGCAGTTCTGGTTTTGGGTAAACTCGGCAAAATCAGCCGTAAGGTTCCAGCCCCCGGAGTGACATCGGATATTTTTGCCATCTGGTTGGGTGATGCGAATCTGACGAAATCCGACGTAGAACGTATTCTGTCGGGTTTGCCCGCTGAAATTCAGGAGATTAAGCCATGACAGTAAGAATGTTTCGTGCCGCAACGCTGGCGGCAGCAGTGGTGACTTTGACTGCCTGCGCTGAAACCCGCCGCGAATACCATTACTTTGACGATATGCACTATTCACCGGCTGGTGATACGGGCAAAATCGATAAGTACGGCAAAAGACAGTATGATATGCAGGCACCAGAAAATACGGTTTCTGTGAATGGCATTGCAGCTTATCCATACAAAAAAGACATTGATACAGATCTGGCCACGAAAGAGCTCAAGGCTCCGGCGAATGTCGATCTGAAACGCGGCGAAAAGCAGTACCTGATATACTGCGCTCCATGCCATGGCGCACAGGGCAACGCAGATGGCCCGGTAGCAAAGAAATTTGCCGGTGTGCGCAAGCTGGCAAACGAGAGAGCCGACACTTTCGCCATTTCCAAAATTTATCACATCGCGACTGTCGGTCAGGGTGCTATGGCGGGTTATGCGCCACAGGTACAGGAACAGGACCGCTGGAATATCTCAGCATACATAAAGAGCGAATTGCAGAAGAAAAAATGAGGCACGCATGAAATTTTCATTACCTGACAAACACTACAAAATCATGTGGGGAATGACCGCCGTGGGCGTTCTTTCCCTTGCAGCGGGATTTATTCTGTCGACCGAACGTGCTTGGCTGGCCCTGCTCAGCACGGGATACTTCATTCTGTGCATTTCACTGGTCGGCCTGCTTTTCGCAGCCATCCAGTTTATCGCCGGAGCGAAGTGGTCGATTGTACTGCGCCGTATTCCGGAAACCTTTGCCGCTCCGTTGTGGATTGCCGCAATTATCATTGCGGTGGTTGCGGTCACGGCAGGCCTGCACCTGAACCACCTGTATGAGTGGGCAGATCCAAAAATTGTGGCTAATGATGAAATTCTGCAACACAAGAAAGGTTACCTCAATGTTCCTTTCTTTGCTATCCGTCTGGTCATCTACTTCGTGGCCTGGTTCTTTCTCGGGCATCTGATCCGCAAGGCCTCTGCTGCGCAGGATACCGCAAAAGACGCGGCTGCAAAGTCACGCCTCGTGAAGCTATCGGCGGTATATACGCTATTCTTCGCCTACTCTTTCATGCTGGCTTCAATCGATATCGTGATGTCGCTGCAACCGCACTGGTTCACCACGATGTTTCCAGTGTACATGTTCGCGAACGGCTGGTTCGGTGCCCTCGCGGCGATGATTATTATTCTCGTCATTGTACAGAAACAGGGCGGTCTGAAAGAAGTGAATGCAGAGCACCTGCACGACCTCGGCAAATGGCAGTTTATGTCAGTGGTTTTCTGGGCCTATATCGGCTTCAGCATGCACATGCTGACCTGGTATGCCAACATGCCTGAAGAGACCTATATGCTCGAAGTACGCCTGAAAGGCGTGTGGAAGTTCTTCACGATTGGCCTGTGGATGCTGCACTTTGTGATTCCGTTCTTTATTCTGCTGTCGCGTGATCTGAAGCGCACACCATCGCGTATCTTCAAAGTTGCATGGTATATCCTGTTCATGAGCTTTATCGACGTGATCTGGGTCGTTTACGGTTCGGCGCTCGGCCATGCCGGTGCAGAAAACAAGGTCAACGTCTTTCCGGTTGGCCCGCTCGAGATCGGGGCATTTATCGGTGCTGTCGGTGCATTTGGTATCGTGTTCTTCAAGGCTTTTGCCAAAGGCAATGAAGCTCCGACCGGCGACGTGGATTACGATGAATCCCGTCATTTCCACCAGACTTTCTAGGGCTTTTTGCCTGTCAGCCGTTCGGCTAACAGCCGACGGCCGGTCTGGTGGTGTGCGGCGTATTATATTTAGTACCCCGCGGGCATGGTGTAACGGTAGCACAAAAGCCTTCCAAGCTTTTAGAGAGGGTTCGAGTCCCTTTGCCCGCTCAGTAATTTCGAACAAGAGGCGTCATGTTCAGCGGTCTGATTGAAGAAATCGGCGAGATTAGCCAAATCGACAAAACAGACCGTGGCTGGCGGATAACCATCCGCTGCCGGGAAATTCTTACGGATGCAAAAATCGGTGACAGTATTTCTGTTTCGGGCGCCTGCCAGACGATTGAACAATTCTCAGCGACAGAATTTATCATTTTTTCGATTCCGGAAACTCTGGCGATAACCAATTTCAGCGAATTTGCGCCAGGCAAGCGTGTGAATTTGGAGCGCGCACTGCGTCTGAGTGACCGACTCGGCGGCCATCTGGTACAGGGGCATGTTGAAGGCACGGCAACAGTGACTTCGGTAAACGATACATCCTCGCTCGATATCTGGCTCAAATATGCATCGCCCTACATCATACCGAAGGGGTCGGTGACGCTCGACGGTATTAGTCTCACGGTGATGGAGAAATCCTCACCCGACACTTTTCGCGTTCAGATCATACCGGAAACGGTGCGCAAGACCAACATCGGCGACTGGCGCGCAGGTTCGCGCGTCAATATCGAAACCGATTATATCATCAAATCGCTGGATTACGTGAATCGAAACCGATCGGCCTAATCACCGGTAGCTCTGCAAAACACCTGGGTCGGGAATCAGCAGAGTTACTTTCAGCGATCCCGGGTTCGGATTAAAATTGTCGCTGTTCACGCGCACATAATCGAGTTTCGCGAGTTCGGCAAGCGCCATGTTGCGCAGAATATAATTACCGATACCGTGGATGATTTCGATTTCGCGCTCGCCGGCAAAGAATAACCTTTCGATTTCGCCGAGCAGCTTGTGTTTGGCCTCGTCGAAGCGCATCTGCCGGATATAGATTTGCGCGAGTGCCTGCATGCCGTCCGAAACCCCGTTCGTCATGCCCTCAAGCAACGCAGTGTAAACCGAAAGTCAGATTGTCAAAAATTGTGCGGAAAGATCCATAGCGCCGTCGGTACAGAGCTGTTCCCCACCGGCGTTGTTCAAAAGCTGTGGATGGCTGAGCGCAGCGACGTCGCGGCCCTCTTTCAGCGCATGGTTTGCCGTGATCATCGCGCCGCTTTTTATGCCCCCTTCGGCAAAAATTGTCAGCTCTGACAGGCCCGCGATCAGGCGGTTGCGGCGCACGAAGTGGTGCTTCTGTGGTTTCTGCTCGGGCGGGTATTCTGAAATGAGCAGCAATTTGTCAGACGAGTCAGCCATCTGATAGAGATCGCGGTTTTCGAGCGGGTATGCGTGGTTGAAGCCATTGGGCAATACCGCAATGGTGCGACCGCCGGCTATGAGCGCTGCATGGTGCGCAATGCTGTCGACGCCGCGCGCGATACCGGAAACAATCGTGTGCCCCGAGCGCACATACGCCGTGGAAATTGCCGCGGTCACGCTGCGGCCTTTGTCACAGGGTTCGCGCGTGCCAACAATCGAGACAAGTTTGTCCCCGAGAATTTTGCGATTGCCTTTGAGAAACAGCGCAAACGGCGCATGATCAATCTCGGAGAGTAAGCGCGGATAGTCGGCATCGACGCAGGTGGCGATCTCAGCGGATTGGCCGGGAACAAACCAGCGTTCAGCCGAGTTCAAAACCGTGAGAAAGCGATGTGCCAGCAGCACGCGCGCAAGATTTGAAATACTTCCGGCCGCATCGAGCTGCCGCCGGGTGCGGTCGGTGAGAAATTTTCCCGCCAGATGCAGTGCGAGACAGGCGAGTCTCTCCGCCGGCATCGTTCGCTATTTCGTGGTCATCACGTATTCTCCCGACCAGCCCGCCCCGGGAGGATTAGCCCTGTATTCGCTGATGCGCTCGAGAAACAGTCTGCACGCCTCATCGTCTTTGAGTTTCAGCGCCGCTTGAAACTGCGCTTCTGCTTTGTCCCAGTTCTGCTGGCGGTAATCGGTAATGGCGGACTCATAGGTCTTAATGAACTCGATAATGTTCTCAGCTACCTGCCCCTTCTCGCCCACAAGTTCATAGATCCGCGAAGCTTCATTTTTGCCTTTGACAGCGACGAAATCAAGCAGGCGCGTGACGAATTTGTCTGCCACCAGCTTCTGCGTGGCTTCGCCCAGCATGATGCGCGTGCCATAGTACTTGTTGATGCCTTCGAGGCGGCTCGCGAGATTCACAGCGTCGCCGATGACTGTGTAATTCAGGCGTTCAGCCGAACCCATATTGCCGACGATAATTTCGCCGGTATTGAGACCGATACGCGCGCGAAAAACCGGACGGCCTTCTGCCTGCCATTTCTTTTCGAGCTCAATCAGCCGCGCCTGGCAGCGCAGCGCTGCCTTGGCCGCATAGATCGCATGGTCGGGCAAAGGTTGCGGTGCGCCCCAGAAGGCCATCACCGCATCGCCGATATATTTATCGACCGTGCCGTGCTCTTCGCCGATGATGCGGCTCATTTCACTCAGATATTCGGCGAGTAACTCGACCAGATCTTCGGGAGACAGGCTCTCCGACACAGTGGTGAAGCCTTCGATGTCAGAAAAATGGATTGTCAGTTCGCGCTTTTCACCCTGCAGGTGAGCGTCACCTTCCTGCGCAATGAGCTGCCGCACAATATCGGCGGGCACAAATTTACGGAACGATCTGAGGCCCTGCCTCATTTTATAGAATGAAACGACCATATTCTGCACATCGGTGATCGACGAGACAATGGTCTTATCTGAATCCAGGTCAAAGTTCTGGATTTTATCCATCTCATGCGAGAGTTCACTCAGCGGGCGCGCGAGACGCCGCGAGAAGATATAACCCAAAACCATCGCCAGCAGAATCAACACCGCAGACGCCGCCATCACAATGCGGGTGTTGCGCCTGACGAAATAGAAAAATTCGTCTTCGGGAATAATTACCCCCGATTGCCAGTCGAGGCCCGTGTAGCCGGGGAAATTGGCGAAGAGCCCCACATAACGATTGCCATTGATTTTAAAATCAAAGTAAAACGGCTTCTTGGTTTTGAGCCATTTTTTGTTCTTCTGTAACTTCTTGAGTTTCTTCTGCATCGCGGTGTAAGCCGCCTGGATCTCCGGATTTTCAAATTGTGTGACATTTTTGAGTTCGAGCTTCTGCGTGCCGCCTTTCAGATAGACCGTCGAATCCCGGTTTTCCTGCGGCACTGCCAGTATGTTCATGTCTTTGTCTGCCAGAATGGCTTTGCCGGTTTCACCGACTTTGACAGAGCCGATATACAGCGCGAGATCACCCAGCGTGATATCGATGCAGACCCCACCCGCCAAAATGCCCTGCGCCGCGCTATTCGGCGAACAATACGTCAGCCCCGGTGCACCCGTCGAAAAAGTCCGGTGGATCGGAGTGAGTTTTTTACCATCGGCATAAAGTTTCTGCGACCACGGAAATTTCTGCATATCGTTGAGCGGCTTCTCTTCAAACCGCAATACAATCTGCTTTTTTTCCGGGTCCGCTGCCTTCTCGTCGATGTCTTCCAGCAGGTTGGCTTTTTGCGCACTGGGTATCACCTCATGGTGCGCAATGAAGGCCTTGCCATTGCGGATGACATATGCGTTGGAGAAATAGGGCTGGTGTTCGAAAATATCTTTCAGTTCTTCTTCAACCTGCGCTCTCTGCGTGGCGGGGTTTAGTCTCACCGTGCCCTCGCGCGCATCGCCGGTTAGTGTGCGGGCTTCTGCGAGAAACTGCGAGGCCTTGTCGATAAAACGGTAGGCCTTATCTTCCATCAGCGTATCGATCAGAAACTGCGTCGATTGCCTGCCGCCGAGATAAGACACCAGAATAATCAGGCCTGCCGAAAGGAGAATCAGCAGCGTCAGCAGCGAAACGATACTCCAGCGCATCGAAAGTTCAATGCGGGGGATTTTCACCCCGCTGACATCGGTCATACTACCCAGTTCGGCTGTTCTGCTTTTTCGGCTCATGCAGCAACAATGGCGAATTCAATCGGTTGCGCAAGAGTTTTTCGTCCTGTGTGCCGCAACACATTTGGCCGTCATGGCAGACGAAAACGGCACGCGCGTCCATTTTATCGGTATCGGCGGAACCGCCATGGCGGGTGCTGCGGTCATGGCGCAGCAGCTGGGGTTTGCCGTTTCAGGCTCAGACCAGAACCTGTATTCACCGACGGTGGATGAATTGCTTAAAGCAAAAATCCCCTTTAAGGAAGCCTATTCTGCGGCGAACCTCAATCCGCCACCCGAAATTGTAGTACTCGGCAACGCGATATCGCGCGGCAATGCAGAACTCGAAGAGGCGCTGAACCAGCGGCTCAATATCGTCTCGCTGCCGCAGTTCATTGCCGTATATATCATCCGCCGCAGGGCCTCCCTGGTCATGGCCGGCACGCACGGCAAAACCACCACCACCTCAATCGTCGCGCACACGCTGAGAAGCGCGGGCATCGATACCGGTTACATGGTGGGTGGCGTGTGCGAGAGCCTTGCGACGACTGCGGCCGTCGGCAGCGCAGACTTCTTTGTCATCGAAGGCGATGAGTATGACACTTCGATATTTGATCCGCGGCCCAAATTCTTGTCTTATCGCCCGACGCATGTCATCATCAATAATATTGAATTCGACCACGCCGACATTTTCGCCGATCTGGCTGCGGTCGAACTCGCCTTCAGCCGCCTCATCAAAATTATTCCGCAGAACGGTATTCTCGTCACTAACGCCGACAACGAAAGTTGCCTGCGTCTGGCGCAAAATGCCAAAACCCGCATCGTCACTTTCGGCGAAAACGAAAATGCGGATTACCGCCTCATGAGTTACGAAATTACAGAGGGCATGAATGTCCACTATAGCCATGGCGGGAAAACCTTCACTGCCCGAACCGGCCTACTGGGTCGCCACAACGCGCTGAATATCGTCGCTGCTGCGGCGCTGCTCAATTCTGTGGGTGTCTCCGCAGAAACATACGCTGCAGCGTTATCTTCATTCAAAGGCATACGCCGCCGCCTGCAGGAAAGGCTGAACACAAAAGACTACACAGTCATCGAAGACTTCGCACACCACCCCACGGCGATTGCCGCGAACCTCGAAACGATCCGTAACATCTACCCGGCGCGGCGCCTCATCGTGCTGATTGAACCGCGCAGCAATACCATGGTGAGAAAATTCTTCCAGGAGCGGCTTGTTGCATCGCTGAGCGATGCGGATGTCGTCTTTATCGATAAAATTTACCGTGCGGAAAAATATGCCGACAATGACCGGCTCGATCTGCAACAGTTGAAATCCGACCTCGAAAAAGCCGGTAAAGACGTACACCTGCTCGCAGACAATGAGCGCGCAGCACAGGTGACTAATCAACTAAAAGCGGGTGATGTCGTCTGTTTTATGACAAACGGCAGCTTCGGCGGCCTGATCGACGAAACCGTCAGCCTGCTCGCTGCACGTACCAGATGAACACCCAGTAACCGATAAAGCTGGAAAACTGCCCCAGGAAAAAAATCGCAAATATCCGGAAAATGCGGTTGCGGTAGAAAGTTTTGAACCGTGTCGTCGCTTCGGCCATCGATTCGAAATCCGTCACTTCGGGCTTGCGGAAAATCGCTTCAAAGAGCGCCGCGACCCAGCCCGACTTGATGATCGGCAAAAACGTGCTCACCGGCGAAACCACGACCGCCCCCAGCCATGCCAGAATATGCGGCGACCAGATGGCGGTCAGCGCAGCCGTCACCGAGCACTTGATAATAATCCAGGTTTTGAGCGTCTCAGCGACGTCGATTTTTTTGCTACCGGTAACGGTGAAATAGGTCAGCACTCCCCCGATCACAACAATCGGCGCCAGAAATGCAGCCAGGGTTTTCCATAGCTGCGGCGGCTTGACATGAGTCAGCTTTGCCATGTCATGCTCGTTCTGCAGCGCCTCTTCTAAACCGCGCAAATGCCCCGCGCCAATCACCACCAGTGCGCGTTTGGGCTTAATCTCGGCGTGCAAAGTCAGATCGCGCACCTTCTGCGCCATATATTGATCGCGCTCGTCGATGATAATTTCGCGGATTTTACGGAATGAGGGCGGCAGCGAATCGAGCACCGATTGCAGCGCGTCTTTTTCCTTCAGATTCTCGATATCGTCTTTCTCCATTTTTTCAGAAACAAACAGCGACGCCAAAAGTTCACTCATCAGCCGCATTTTGCCCCATAAGCCGACGCTTTGCCAGGCGCGTTTGAGTGTGATACGTATTTCGCGGTCGATGAAGTGGTGCGCCAGATTCTTCTTGCGGCTGATCTCGATCGCACGACGGAATTCATCGCCGGGCGCCGAGGTCAGGCGATCGCCCATCTTCTTCTGAAAAATCGACAGCAGAATCGAAGAAAACAACAGGTAGATCTTGCCCGATTTGATCACCTGCACGATGTCCATATGCTTCCAGTGGTCGGGGTCCTGCAGGTTGCGCGCCCTGCCCTCATCGAGTTCGATCAGTACAGCATCGGGCTTCTCTTTCTCCACCGCGCGCGTGACGTCTTCGACGCTTTCGCGGCTGACGTGCGCGGTACCCAGCAGAATAATTTCCGTTTTACCGAGTTTTAGCTTTCGCAGCTCAATCGAATAGCCGCCTTTCACGTTGCCTTCAGGCTTCAGCTGCACTTTGGCTGCCGCCTTCTTCTTAGATGTTTTTTTGTTCATGATAGTCTGCGCTTAAGCGCGCTCTGAGCTTTTACGGAAAATCAGTTTTGTTCTGCCGAGACCGATCTCGTCAAAATCATTCAGTTCTTTGGGGCGCAGCATTTTTTTACCGTTGAGCCAGGTGCCATTCTCTGACATCAGGTCATAGAGCACAAATTTTTTCGCCTGCCGCTCGATCTTCGCATGCCGCGGCGAAACCGTATTGTCGTCGATCACGATCGAATTGTCGTCGCCAAAACCCAGCGTCACCACATGCCAGTTCAGTTTGTATTTGCGTCCCGTATGCGGCCCTTCTTTTTCAACCAGCCAGCCATGGTGGTAGTCGAGCGGCAGCTTTGCCTTGTTGCTGTCATTCTTGCGCTCCGCGCCCGCCGTCAAATCCTGCGGCTCAATGAATGCCTGCGGCGCCACGTTCTCCACTTTGACGCTGATTTCCTGGCGGCGGAAAAACAGCATAACAATCACTGCAATCAAAAGCAGCGCGATCAGCGATAATAAAATCTCCGGCATATGCGTCCTTATACTCATCAGAATGCCCGAAACAGATTGTCTGTCTGCCCCAGGTGTCGGTGTCACCGCGCCGCGCTGCGGCATCGCTGACGGAATGGTGTATGATTTCACCAGATTCTGCGCAGAGTTCGGCACATCAATCTCCAGATCGAGTGTCGCGCCCGGTTTCTGCGCCGTCTGGTATTTGAGACGGTATTCACGCGCGCGCAGTTTGCTCAGGTAGTGAAACACCTTGCTCAAATCCTTGGCATCCTGCGTGCGAAAAGCATCGCCGCCCGAGATGCGAGCGAGCCGCACGAGGCGCTTCAGAGCGAAGCTGGCCTTTGCCTTACCAAAAGAGTGTTTACCGGCGACAAACAGCGGCACGGGATGCGCCGTATAAAGATCTATCAGATCGGCGATCGTCACCCGCGAGGCATTCTC
>Ga0138256_10002158_pt1 | contig 21219 bp, 18 predicted proteins | sample KNB2016incub_MG_FD_105486 | JGI IMG/M metagenome (GOLD analysis project Ga0138256, IMG submission 105486) | Active sludge microbial communities from wastewater in Klosterneuburg, Austria - KNB2014incub_MG | ecosystem: Engineered > WWTP > Activated sludge > Unclassified | place: Austria... | reverse complement strand
CATCGCATCAGCAACGGACCAGCAGAGGGTTTCAACAGCCGCATCCAGTCTCTCAAGTCCGCCGCTCGGGGTTTCCGTATCTTCGAAAACTACAGAACCCGGATACTCTTCTTCTGCGGAAAACTTGACTTAAAACCCTCGATAATCAGCCACTAAATTCCGAGAAGAACCCAGAACTCAATCCTAAAAAATCAATCCCAACTCAATTTTCCCCAGCATTTCCTCGGACCGGACAGATCGCACCCTACGCGGCAAACCTCGAAACGTTTCTGCGCAGTCTCACGATGCCAATGATCGTATTGCATCGCGACTTCAGGGAGCCGTCAAAGATTCGACTCGGGCCATCAATCGGTTTCACAATCTGCTCAGCCGCGTCTTTCCCGAACTCGCCATGATTGTTCCCGATCTTGATGCCGACTCGATCCTCGATCTGCTCGATAAGTATCCAAGTCCTCAGCGGATCGCGAATGCGAATCTGGCGTCGCTTTGCAAGATCCCGCAAAGGACGACATATTCCGCCTGGCACGATGGTGATGAGCCACAAAGGTTCCGACATTGTACGGCGGTATTTGTGGAACGCCGCAAAGAGCGCGATTGTACATAACCCACCCGTGAAGGCACTCTATGCTCGTCTGAGATCGCGGGGTGTTCGAGGCGATGTCGCGCTGGGGCACTGCATGCAGAAGCTGCTGCATCTGGTCTTCGCCGTGTGGTCCACCGACTGTCCGTTGGATCCCGCGTACGGGCCACAACCAAGCCCTGAGCCTGGAGAACAAAGAGGTCATCGCAGTCGCTTCTCGGTTGGAACCCGTCGTGCGTTCGTCGGGTATCGTGGGTTCGAGTCTACCGCATGGTCCCTCCGAAAGCACGGTTGATTTTTCTTTTGTTCGTGAACAAATCGGTTTTGATCGAGTTCTGAGCCACCTCGGCCTGCGAGACACATTTCGTGGTCAGATCCAACTTCGAGGCGCATGTCCATTGTGCGAGTCGGCCAACACGTTTTCAGTGAATCTGAAAAAGAACGTGTACCGTTGCTTCCATTCGAACTGTCGCCAGGGCAACGTACTCGACTTCTGGGCGGCTCTCAAAGGAGCAGCACTTCTCACGGCAGCTCACGACCTTGCACACACTTTCGGGCTCGAAACACAGCGAATCCAACCGCCTCAACCACACAAAACTCTCCCAAAGGAAAACCAAAAAAAATCCGGCGTCATCACGCCCGACGCCTCTTGACTTCCATCGGTACATCTGCATCATCGCCGAGCAGGATGCCCTCTGATTTGCTGAGTGGCACGCATACGACATTATTAACGAGTCGCGTTGGTGGCCTTGTTGGCTGGCCTACGCTCAATGCGTACAGAATCGCCCCCACGAAGCCTGCTGCAATCGCAACCGCCATTAAGGTGGCCCGCCGCTTCTGCTTTGCGATGTATGAAACTCGACGACGCTTTGGGTCGAGCATCGTCGTCTCGCTGATATGTTGAGGCGATCCCACGGTACGGTTTACTCCTCAGACGAACAGACGAATAAGGGGACGCAGTTATGAAACAATGAGCGGCGTCCCCTTTCATCGCGCCCAACGCAATTTCAAGTCCGAATTCATTGACAAGACTTTCGGAGGATGGCGGGCAAAGGCTCTCGTCAAATAAACAGTCAACCAGCAATGTCCAGTGGCCAGGCCGCGATCCCGCGATCAGAATCCTGAAAACATCCTTGATCATTGTTCCATTGCAGAATTTCGGCGGGCCATCGACTCCAGTTCAACTGGAGACGTACGTCTGGCTCGTACTCGAAAGTGCCGGAATCACCACCGGGTCTCTCGAAACGACCATCTTTCCACAGCACGATCTTGCGGGATTCACCCACCCAATCGGGGTGATCAACGGTAAAAACGGCTAATGGGTCAGCCGTTGTGCGATTGACGTGCAATTCATAATCATGTTTTCTGGGATGAATATAGTGCTCGTGTCTGGACGACTCGTCATGCCATTGATGCAACAGGCCATCGTCACGTTCTCGTTCAACAATCGTCAGTGAATGGACTTTCTCGTAGAAGAAGTTGTCTTCGCCACCCCAACTAAAAAATTCAGGAATCCCGCCACTTTGCTCCATCAGATCACGTGTGAGAAATGAAAGTCCGTGAGTAAAATCATCGAAGCCCTGTGGATTGCCCTCAATATCGAGATGTCGAAACATGGGAAAGCGAACGACACCACGCTCTATGGAACTTAGTCCGCGCTTCAATGCCTCTGGGAGGACAAGAACATCGGCATCTGTCAGAAATAGCCGATCACACGTTGCGTGTCGGGCAGCTACGTTTAGCCCGAGACCTCGAGAAAAATCTCCGTCCACATGGACGATCTTCACGCTCAGGTTACCAGCAGACACCAACCATTGTGACAACGGCCAATCATCTGAATGGAAATCAGCCACGATCAATTCGATTGGGCCAACCACTTCCGCCAGATCTGAGATGGCTCGGACAGTGCGGGGGAAAAAGTCCAAAAGGCGCCCATCGTGCAGGATTCGAGATCTGTTCTTCAGCGAGACGCAAATCGAGATAATTGGCTGAAATGGATCTGCAGTGGGCCGCGAGATTGCTTCCGGGCTGTGTATCCCGTGCCGTAGGATCTGGAGATCACAGGCCATTTTCAGGACTTCGTCCTGTACCGTTTGAGGCTCGATTGAAAGTAAACCGTGTTTGAGATCGAGTGGTTCACGACCTCCATCGATTGACATATGTTGGTATTGAGATGAGCAGCGGACTACATAAAACCGATCCGTCCTTGCAATCGGATGAGTCGGAAAATCAACTCCCAACACCCGCCCGAATGCCGTGCAAAGGACCGAGTCTTCGCCAACATTCTGTGGGGGATATTTACCCGCCTGCTCCCAAAGATGCTTCGTGAAGGTGACTGGTCCGTGGCTGACCCAATCAGGCACAGCATGATTGTCATGCAAATCCTTCTCGCCCCAGTAGGCCAGAAACTCGGCAGGGCGATAGAAAGGCGTCTGAAGGCGCACCATTTCCTGCCAGGACAAGGAGAGTCGCCAGGGAAGTGAAATGTCGTCATCATCCCACACGGCGATAATCTCGCCTTGCGCCATTTCGATCGATGCATTCCGTTTTTCTCCCAGCGTCTGGAACCGATCAGGCACGTTAACTATCCTGACACCCGGCTGATCTCCTGTATAAGTCTGGCCGGGACAATCGTTCAACACGATGAGTTCTTTGTTCGGGTAGTCCTGTTGCAGGAAACAGGCAACAGCTTCCGGGACATATGCCGGCCTGCCAAACGTCGGCATTACACAACTGATGAGCGGGCATTTGGAGTTAATTTGCAGATCGACTTTCACGTTGATTTCGCTCCACTATTGCAACTACTCGGATTTAATCCTCGGTGACCAAACCTCGCTCCTTCGACTTCCGTTACAATCACCTGTGATCGGGATTCAGCGATTCCGCAACATGCTTTTTGATGGAATTCTGGCGACGGACGATCACCTGATACGCCTTATGAATCACTTCGATTTCCATGCTCCACAATTGCAGAAATACATCAATGGCATTGCGTGGAGGAAACTCGACGGGGCCACTCCATTGATAATCGTCAAAAATCAACAGTCCGCCGGGTTTCAATACCAACCAGCACAGGGCTGCATCGGTCAGGACATCTCTTGCCTCGTGACTACCGTCAATGTAGATGAGATCAAACGATTCCTCGACCGACTTAAGAAAGGTCAGGGAGTCGCCAGGGTATTCAGCCACTTGCGAACTGTGACCTGTCTCAGAGATATTGGCTCGAAATCGCCGCTGCGCTTCACTCGATTCCCATAGATCCACGCAGCTGAGCCGGGATTCTGGATCCTTCACGATGTTCTCAAGCATCCACACCGCACTACGGCCTTCGTGGCTTCCAATCTCCAGAATTTGCAGTGGTTGAATTGCCAGGGGAACTATGTACTCTGACCAGACAGGAATGTTATGAGAAAACCAGTCGGAGGTGAATTCCATAATGAATACTCAGCCAAGTTGCAGGACGCCTTTGTACAAGTCCGTGGCGGTTGAACGGCAATTCTACACGGTGGTTCATGATTTCAGTAGAGCCCTTCGATGAAATGCCATTGTCTGGTGTTCCATTTCTTCGAATGAAACGAGACACAGTGTTTCGCGCCGCCGCGACACTTGCGCGCTAATATCAACTCGTTCCTTAATAGCAGACGCAATTTCCTGGACACTGAGACAGATGCAATCCACAAAACTCTGAGGCTCAAACCATACCCCAGCCTGAGGGTCACCTGCGTACAGCGGCACAGCTCCCACAAAGAGGGAGAAATAAGGGGGGAGAAATAAGGGGACATCCTGCTTATCCAAGAAAGCACAATGTCCCCTTTTGTCTCCCCCGTCGAGATATTGGCCGTGCCGCTGTGCGACTGACACGAGGCGGTCTGCTGACCGAAGTCGTTGTAGGCGTTCAGCACCTGATTCTGCACGCTGCCAAATCCCACCCGAGGATCGTCCCATGTGGTGACGGTCAGCACCATGCCACGCGAGTCATAAACAGTGGACAGGCGGCGGACTGTTCCCACGGCACTGCTGCCCAGTGACGGAACTCGATCATGAATCTGCCGCCCGAGTTTGTCATAATCGTACGCATGCTGACAGCCGCGTTGATCGATGACGAGCGTTTGTTGCCCCTGACGGTTGTAGCTCCAGGTCACAAAATCACCGTTTGTGCCGTCCGAATCCGGATAGCGGACAAAACGCAGCAACTGGCTCGACGCAATTCCGGAATTCGCCAGCGTGGTGCCATAGGTATACGCGGTCTGCTGGTTGCCGGTGTCGTTGTTGGATGCCGTCAGAGTCGCGACCTGTCCGTCTGCCGTGTAGATCGTCCATGTTGTGCGATTCTGGTCGGCGGTCGTTCCGCCCGAGACGTAGTTTGCGATTTGGCCGGTTTGGCGACCACCGTCGTCGTATTCCAGTCGTGTCTCGGTACTCTGCGGATCGAGCGTTGCGAAGACTTCGCCATCGTCGTTGTAGCTCGTCGTGTTGACCAGAATCGTGTCGGATCGCGTCGGCACGGTGGCAGGACGTGTGAACGCCGCTCCGCCGTTGGTGCCGTAGTCTGCTGAGGCAAACTGCCGTCCGACACCGTCGATCCACGTGCCGAAGTGTTCAATAATTGAATGATACCACGAATATGTCATAAATTTCGCGTCACAGTTTTGACCGTACTCCAGCACTTAGATGGGCTGCACGTGTTTCTGTCTCATCAAAGAGTCCTGACTCCTTAGATGCTTCCTTGACCCCTTGGATGCTTCCTTTCCCCTTTCCGCCCTTCTTTCAAGGAGATTCCGCATTTAGTCGATCCAATACCTCCCTGGATCGTCTTCCTGGATCGTACTTTGCGAACTCATCAATATCCCATCGCTTGAGCTCAATAATGATGTCACATAGTACGAAGTCCATCCCATCGTTAACCTGCAGTTTTTCTTTCAACTTGGGCAACGCCTTCTCGCCCAGCGCATGGATTGCGTGGTATTCTGGAAGTTCCTGGATAGGGTAGGTCTTTGACAGGAGTTTGAATTCAGTCACTTTCAATCTCCACGCAGAATATGCTTCATCAAACGTTGCGTCCGAATATGAATCTCTGGAAGTCTGGCTCATTTCCTTGTCATCTTGCCGACAGCCAGCCAGTACGAAGAAAATGAAAACGGCGAAAGACAGGGCTCGCGACATGGCCTCTCCTACGGATCCCATATACTCGCTGTCACAGGGTCTGGACAGCACCAAATCGTTTTTCGGGAATAAGGGCCGACTACAGCATATACCTTTTTCGTGTGTTCGTCAGGATCAGTAATACATGTATAAATATCCTCCAACCCACACTTGCCCGACCAAAATCCTGACCCGTCGTAGCGAAGTATATGGAACTGATCTTCTTTCCATTCATACAATGCAACTTTTCGCTCACCCGTTTTGCAATCTTTGCGTTCTTCGATTAATCGACATCCGACTCTTCTTAGCGCATCCTCTTCCGGGAAGTTGTTCGGTTCACCAGTCCTCTCTTCTGCTTGCCACCACTCAATTTTCTCTGGAATTTCTTTTGGTCCAAGTGCGTATCGCATACAGTTAAATCTTCTACTCTTCTGGCCAGGTGTTCGCCGGTTGATTATTCCAGTCGCTGGAGGACACTCGACAATCTTTGACGCAATATGGATCCCCTTGAAGTTCAGAATCTTCACGGCGCAGAACTCTCCGTTCACCTTGTAGATTCGTCCGTCTTCATTTTCCACACCAGTATCAACCCACTCCAAACCGTAAGGATCTACGCTCCGTGTCACAAAATATGCGCCATACAAGCTCATCCCATCCACATACCCCAGCGGATCTCTCCTGTCCCATGTGCCGATCATCGGCAGGAGGAAGCGATTCCTCACGTAATACATCTGCGGCGTTGTGCCGTCAAAACGGTATCCGGCGTAGAGCGTCTCGAAGCCGATCGGTGACGAAGCCTGCGCAACGCCTGCACCGGTCATGAAGACCGGTACACCGTAGGCAGAGTAAGCATAGCGTTCGGTGACGGAGCCCGTGATGTCGCAAATCGCGACCGTGTTCCAGTTTCCGTCCTGCAGGGCGTAGCGGCGTTCGTTGATGGTGCCGTTGTTGGCGGTTGAGCGGTCTCGCAGGACAAGATCGTCGATGTAGCGCAGACCCCATACGAACTGGCGTTCGGCGGTGGTGCTGCTGCCGGTGCGTTCTTCGAGACACTGCCAGCCGGGGGTGTAGTAGTAATGCCGCGACTCGGACAATGTGCCACTGGTGTAGGTGTCTTTGCGGATCCGGTAACCGCGTGCGTCGTACACGTTTTCGCAGATCGTCTGAGCGCCGTTCTCTATCGACACGAGACGATTCCAGGCATCGTAGCTCGCCGAGCAGCAGTTGCGGCTGGGAGGTCGTGGTCTCGGTCATTGCCGACCATTGAGCCTCGTTCAGCGTGTTCCATTGAGCTTCTGTCATCGGCACCCAGGATGGTGTGGATCCGGTGCTGGTCGTCACGCCTGCGTTGGGAATGCCGATCATGTTGCCAGCCGAATCGTACGCTGGCGTCGCCCAGGCTGTGCCAGTCGTATTATTGACGTTGGTGATTTCGTTCACCTTGTTGGCGAATCGCGTTTGATTCAGTTCCCACGAGCCGTTGCCGTCGTCCTGTTTGAATGTTTTCCAGTTGCCGGTGGCATCCAGTCCCCATTGCTGCTCAAACGTGCCGCTGGTGATCGCGGTTTGAGTGCCGTTGAGCGTGCCGCGTTTCTGATCCGTTAAGCGGTACAGTCCATCATACGTGTAGAGTTCATCGTATCCCGTCAGCACGCCGTCTGTTCGCCACGTGCGATTTGACGCTCGATCATAGCCGTACTGAATCTGGGCCAGCGTCGTCGCTCCCTGCTGCCACAGACAGTTATCGACTCGTCCAAACCGATCGAGTCCCGAGTAGATGTCCCCCGTATTCGGATCATTCGTGCTGCCGTACAGCGTCCAGTTGATTCCCGGCTGAGCGGATGTCGCGTTCACAAAGCCGGAACTGCCCAGATACTGGTAACTGGCGAGCGTCAGGCCGGTATCCGTCATGGATTCAATCCGGCTGGATGCGTCATTGATATCATTCGACATGCCGTAGCTCATGCTGACGAAGCGACCGTTTGGATACGTCATTCCCGTCATGCGGATCGTAGTGGCCGATCCGTCCGCATAGCTGTACTGCACTTTCCTGACGCTTTTCATACTTTCCTCAAATCAAAGAAGCCTGACCCCTGATGCTTTCTCGCGTCCCCTTCCTTCTCTTTCCCTTTGCTCTTCAAATCGTGATGATGTTGCAGTTGTGATTCGCGGCACCTAATCGCCTATCAATCCTTCCGGCAATTGGATTTTTGACTCGTTACAGAACAATTGAAATCCCTGAAAAGAATCAAATTCGCGCACGTAATTGGTGGCTTCACCGTCGGAGTAAATTTCAGGGTGACGAGCATCGATCACAAAATATTTTGTCAAGACGACAGCTGGGTCATCCTGACGTTTGATGCATTTTCCAACAATAAAAACTCCCAAAGGAAAGACTTCGTTGCATTCCCAATGATATGGATCCCCACCAATTTCGAAATCCGAATCGAGCGGATAAATTATCCTGCCACTACCCCAGCCAGTTTCAATAGTACCTGACCTGCCCTTTAACAAATGATGGGACAATCCGTTCGGCAGAGGAGTGATTAATATTTCGTCATGTCCGCAGCCGTACGCAACAATCAGTAGGATTAGACGACAGACCCTCGGGGCAAACTTCAATGTAGATGCGATGTATTTCATTCAAGCATCCTTCTCAATTCGGCAAGTGGGTCTCGGCCAACTGCTTGCCGTAAATCCTTGAAGTCTGGTGATTCTTCGACAGGACTGTTACACACATTCCCACCGAATTCCATCGAAAATGCTCCGACTATTGGGAACGGAACACCCCCTGGAAACTCCAAGTTTGGATACGTGACCGAATTGAAGAAGTCCATTGCATCAATGAAAGTATCATCAATGCGGATCTTCAAATCACATTGAAATCGTATGCATCTCTTCGTTTCGTGGACAAACGTGCGCCCCGACAGGCAATCGGAGTAAGTCCCTGGACCAAGCTCGCAGTCCACAGCATATTGGCATATTCCTTTCACATACAGTCGTGCTTTTCCAAGCGCGAACAGCCCGTCGTCATCAGTCAAGTATACAAAGACCTTTTCAACCGGAGTGCCACCGCGCGGGGCAGCATAATCTGCTAGTACCCTGATGTTAGTTGGCATTCCAATCTCGACAAAACCCGATGCACCACATTGTTGTGGTAACCGACTAGGTATTGCTGAAAACAATGCAATACGCGTGGCAACTGATTCGCGCAAACTTTTCACAATTTGCGGATGATTTTCGATATTGAACGATTGTCCGCGTTTTTTGTAATAATGTGCAAACCATATGCTCATGCCGGGAGGATCATCGACGGTGGCCCTGGGATTCCGTCTATCAACAACTTCATCCGGCGGAAAAATCCCAAACGGATCGGTATTTGAAACGTTTGTTGAGACGTTGAATAACCCCATCCCATCCACATACCCCAGCGGATCTCTTCGATTCCACGTGCCGATCATTGGCAGCAGGAATCGATTTCTGACGTAGTACATTTGCGGGGTGGTGCTGTCCCAGCGGTATCCCGCATACAGCGTTTCAAAACCAATTGTTGATGAAGCCTGGACAACGCCTGCACCGGTCATGAAGACCGGTACACCGCAGGCGGAGTAGGCGTAGCGTTCGGTGACGGAGCCAGTGATGTCGCAGAGGGCGATGGTGTTCCAGTTTCCGTCCTGCATCGCGTAGCGGCGTTCGTTGATTGTGCCGTTGTTGGCGGTGGAGCGGTCTCGCAGGACGAGATCGTCGATGTAGCGCAGGCCCCAGATGAACTGGCGTTCGGCGGTGGTGGTGGTGCCGGTGCGTTCTTCGAGACATTGCCAGCCGGGTGTGTAGTAGTAATGTCGAGACTCGGACAGTGTGCCGCTGGTGTATGTGTCTTTGCGGATGCGGTAACCTCGGGCGTCATAGACGTTTTCATGGACTGTGGTTTCGTCTCCCCCCGCTGACGCAGGGGGCTCACCTAAACGGACCAGACGATTCCAGGCGTCATAGCTCGCCGAGAGCAGTTGCGGCTGGGAGGTTGTGTCTTCGGTCATTGCCGACCACTCCGCTTCGGTCAGGGTGTTCCATTGAGCTTCGGTCATCGGCACCCAGGCTGGTGTGGATCCGATGCTGGTCGTCACGCCTGCGTTGGGAATCCCGATCATGTTGCCGGCTGTGTCATACGACGGCGTGGCCCAGGCAGTGCCGACGGAATTCGTGATGCCTGTGATTTCGTTTGCCTTGTTGGCGACTCGCGTTTGATTCAGTTCCCATGTGCCGTTGCCGTCGTTGTCTTGTTTGAAACTCTTCCAGTTGCCGGTGGCATCCAGTCCCCACTGCTGCTCAAACGTGCCGCTGGTGATGGCGGTTTGAGTCCCGTTGAGCGTGCCGCGTTTTTGATCGGTCAAGCGGTACAGTCCATCGTAGCTGTACAGTTCGTCATAGCCGGTGAGCACACCGTCTTTTCGCCACGTGCGATTGGACGCTCGGTCATAGCCGTACTGAATCTGGGCGAGCGTCGTCGTGCTCTGCTGCCACAGGCAGTTATCGACTCGTCCAAACCGATCGAGTCCCGAGTAGATGTCCCCCGTATTCGGATCATTGGTGCTGCCGTACAGCGTCCATGCAATCCCCGGCTGAGCGGATGCCGCGTTCACAATGCCTGAGCTGCCCAGATACTGGTAGCTGGCCAGCGTCACGCCGGTATCTGTCATGGATTCAATTCGGCTGGAGGCGTCGTTGATATCATCCGACGTGCCGTAGTTCATGCTCACGAAGCGACCGTTCGGGTACGTTATGCTCGTCATGCGAATCGTATTGTCCGATCCGTCTGCGTAGCTGTACTGCACTTTCGGTGATGTCGAGATATTGGCCGTGCCGCTGTGCGATTGACACGAATGCGTCTGCTGACCGAAGTTGTTGTAAGCGTTCAGCACCTGATTCTGCACACTGCCAAATCCCACGCGAGGATCGTCCCATGTGGTGACGGTCAGCACCATGCCACGCGAGTCATACACCGTGGACAGGCGACGGGCTGTGCCGACGGCACTTGTGCCCAGCGACGGGACTCGGTCATGAATCTGTCGCCCGAGTCCGTCGTAATCATACGCATGTTGACAGCCGCGTTGATCGATGACAAGCGTTTGTTGTCCCTGACGATTGTAAGCGTACGCGACATAATCACCGTTCGTGCCGTCCGAATCCGGATAGCGGACAAAGCGCAGCAACTGGCTCGATGCAATTCGGGAATTCGCCAGCGTGGTGCCATAGGTATACACGGTCTGCTGGTTGCCAGTGTCGCCGTTGGAAGCGGTGAGCGTGGCGACCTGACCGTCAGCGGTATAATCCGTCCATGTTGTACGATTCTGATCGGCGTTCGTTCCGCCCGAGACGTAGTTTTCGATCTGCGTGACCTGACGACCAGCCTCGTCGTATTCCATTCGCGTCTCCGTACTCTGAGGATCGAGCGTCGAAAACACTTCGCCATCGTCATTGTAGCTCGTCGTGCTGACGAGAATTGTGTCCGATCGTGTTGGAACGGTGGCCGGACGAGTGAAAGTCGCTCCGCCGTTGGTGCCGTAGTCTGCTGAGGCAAACTGACGTCCGACGCCATCGATCCATGAGGCCGAATATGTCACACGAGCTTTTGGCGTGGTCGATGGATTACCGAGTTCCCCTTTCTGAGTGACCGGAGCGTCATGATAGCGCTGGCGGGACACGGAATTGATCACGGTCCCGATCGGATTGTACGTCATGTCCTGCTGTTCGAGGATTGTGTCATTGACGACCGTGGATGCTTCGGCATACGACAGTGTGCCGGTGAAGATTCTCACGTATTGTTTCGTGGCACGCCCCAGAATATCGTAGACCGTCTTGCTGATGGTCTTTGATCCGGCGGGCATTGACATGAGCACATTGCCGCCTGCGTCGTACCAGGTATTGCTCACCAAAGCATTGCCGACGGCTCCGTTGTTCGGATTGACCGCATACGATGTTGTCTGGAAGACACGACCGCGATTGTCGTACGCCGTGTCGGTCTGCGACAGCAGCACGGCGACGGCAGATCCGTTGTGTGTACGTCTCTGAATCGGTCGGTTCAGGTTGTCGTATTCAGTCTCACTGAACGCATTTTCCTCGCCCGTGACGGAGACCTGTCGATTGCGGAAGTCATAGGCGATATTGGCTTGACGGGTGATGGCCGCATCGACCGAAGCCACGGTTTGCGTCAGATTTCCGTCGCCGCCGGCTGAGCCGTTGTCGTATACGTTCCGGGTGACGAGGACCATATTATTGCCGGTCGCTCCACCACCGGTCGGATCGATCTCCGTCGCTCCCGTAGCGTTGGTGCCGACATACACGGTCGAGACCAGACTGCGGTCATCAAAGACCGTGAAATTGATCGTCCCGCCCGGCGATATCGTCTGATTGCGACGCCCCATCTGATCGTAACCGAAGGACGTCGTATTGTAGTTCGCGCCTTCCGTGCCGATGCCGGTCGATGGAATCACGAAGTAATTCCGCGTCGAAGAAATCCGACAGCACTGCTGATATTGGTTCGTTGTCCAGCGAACGTAGCTGGACTGAGCAAACACGTCGGTTGGTAACAGTTTTCCGGCGGTCGATGCACGAGTCGCCTGAATCTGTTCCTGCACGTTGCCGTTGTTGTTGGAAATCGTGATTGAGACCGGATTGACCAGCGTAAACGTGTAACTTGGGCTTGTGCCTTCGGCAAATCCGCTTGCCGTGGTGACTTTGTTCGTGTATTCATAATACGTCGTCCACGAAGCAATGCGGACCTGTTTGGCTGTCGCGCCGATCACCGCTTCATGCACGGGTCCCAAGGTCTGAGTCGTACGACCTTTCGCATCGATCTCATAATCTGTGGTCAGATTCTGTTTGCCTGTCCCGTAATCCTGAATCGATTGTGTCAGGGCTCCTGTGAGCAGGTCATACGACATTTGACTGACCAGACCGCGTTCGTCGGTTGATTCCGTCAGATTGCCCAGCAGATCGAATTCTTGCGTTGTCGTGGCTGACGAGTTGCTGCCGTTCCGTGTCGTCAATACCGCCGGAAGCGTCGTGACAATCTGCGATGGCTGGACTTTGCCTGCATAAAACGTGTAGCCATAACTCGTTTCGATCGGTGACGCGTGCGATTCATCCGTGTACACCGACTGCTTCGAAACCAGCACTCGCGTCGTGCTGCCAGCCGTTTGCGTGACGTAGTCTGTCTGCGACTGACGAATGTCCGTCCCCAACGGCCCCTTGCGAATGCTGCGATACTTCACATAGTTGGCCGTCGCGGTGCCAGTGTCATATTCCGAGTACTGAATCAGTCCGGCATTATCCCGCAGATACTCGTACTTGTGGTCATTGGCAAGCCATTCGACCAGATCATCTTTCGTTTCGTCGTAGCCGATGACAGCGGACGGGGACGCCTGGAGATAGACTCGACCAGAGGCGTCAAAACCGGTAAACGAACACCATTGTCGCGTACCATCGGCACTCTTCAGCACCGACAGCATGGTCAGTCCATAGTAGTTGGAGAACGTAATCTGCTGTGATTGATCCTGATTGGTCAGGATGCTTTTCGTGGTCCAAAAGTTAAACAATGGCGTACCCGACTGCGAGTGGGGATTCGACGAATAGCTCAGCGTAAACTGCTGGGTGCCGCCATTGGTCCGCCACAGCGTGACGCGCCGCGTGGACGGTTCATATTCGTAGTACATGTCAGCGTACTGTGCGAAAACGTTGTCAGACATCGTGCCTGGGTCCAGACCATCGTCCACCGCTCGCTGCCATGACGCAGGCGACATCACGTACTTTAGTCCATGCTCAAATCCGATGGACGCCTCCACGTTCGCCTTGTAATATCGATACAGCGTCGCTTTCGGAGCAACAAATGCGTCTGTCGCCGCATCCCATGCGCGTTTCGTGCAGACTCGCAGATCCCCCGCCGAACCAAACGAAGTCGTCCCGTCGAAGTAGTTGTACTGAACCTGTTCAATATTCTCCCAACTGCCTGAATTGGTGCGCTTCCGCCGAGTGAGCAAACTCAGTTTGGCGTTGCCATCAAACGTCTGCAGAAACGATTCGTCGTAAGTCGTACCGTTGTCGGTATAACTCTGAACGGTATCCGATGTCTGATTCGCACCAAACGAACCTGACAGTGTCTTCACGACTCCGCCCGCTGATGTCTGTGATTTCATCAGACCGGGATTCGTCGAGGCAGTCAGCGAATTGAACACGGTGACCGTGCCGTCAGCAGCCTTGAGTGTTAATTCATTTGTGGTCGTGTTTTTCGCCAAAGTATTGCGATTGCCGAACAACGCATCGTAACTGCCCGCAGTCGTCCCGGCTTTCATGTACTCCGTATTGCCCGACGTGTTCTGGAACATCACGTCCGCACGGGACTCCCGGAAGTGCCGCCCACGAAGACCACATTTCCCACCATCGCCGAATTTGACAACGACCGGTCCGCCAGAATCTCCAGATCCACCTTCAGATTGATTCCCGCATCACCCGTCGGAGCCGAGGGAACCTGCAGCCCCTTGTAATTCTCCCAGGACATAACAATCTCCAGTGACTGAATGTATTGCAAAAATGAGCGTGCAAAAGTGCCTGCCGCACGTTATACACTGGAATCCTAAGGAATAGGCCCGAATTAAGTTCCGGGAGCAGAAGCCCGGCTTTTCCAAAATGCCGGGCTTCTTTCGGCCAGTCATCGATCTTATTTCGGGACTGTTCCTAAGCCGGTTGAAGGATAGCACCTCCGTACCAGGATCCTATCGCTGGATTTTCCGTCTGCCCAGATGGAATCCTGACACCAGCACTCGGAATCATCAGATTTTAATTCTGACACGAATTGCACTCTATTCCGACCGACAAAACTGCACGAGAATGGCAGCCATGAATGAAGACACCTTTCGAGATAACATCGAAAACCCCTGCCATCGCAGTGTCCTGCCCGATGCCACCTTGTCCGGGACATTACGCAATCCCGCCTGTGGCGATGAAGTGACACTCTACCTGAAGATCGACGGAGATGTTATCGTTGAAGCATGGCATCAGGTGCGGGGTTGTCTGCTCTGCAAAGCCAGCGCGTCAGTTTTGTGCGAGCATCTGGATAAGATGCATGTCACAGACGCAAAACTGATTTCGCATGACAAAATGATTCAACTCATCGGAATCAGCGTTACACCAGTGCGAACCCAGTGCTGCACTCTGCCAATCCTTACACTTCACAATGTATTGACTTCATTTGAGAGTCCAAACGCCGCGAATTGAATTCGTTTCGAACAGCGATCTGGGAATTCCCAAAGTACCTCGGCGAAGGTTTCAAAGACTTTCCAGGTAATCAAAAAAAGCAGTCCATTGTGCCTTCGCCTGTTTCATGCCCCAATTCGTTTCCAGCCACTGCCTGGCGTTCACAGCCATTAGCTTTCGCTCTTCTCGTTCAAAAGCGGCGCGGGAAGCGTAGTACACAAATTCTCTTTGATCACGACATAAGAACCCAGTCTGCCCGTGCTGCACAAGTTCCCGCCAGCCCCCACGATCATCAACAATCAGCAGGTCCTTAACCTGAGGAAAATCCGACAGGTAAAAGTAGGGCTTTACTTTATATCATTGATAATCATTGTTGATGGTGCGGAGTTCCTCCTGAACTTTCTCGCGAGTGATCCGTCTGATACATAAAAACATCGATCAGTCCTCGGCGATGCATTTCCCTTTCGTCATCAAACAACCACGTCATGCAATTCACAAACGTGGCTGTTTTCGCATAGCGTTTGATTGTTTCCAGATTCTTGAGAAACTCTCCATTGCAGTAGGAAATCACATGCATTCCCTGGCAAGCTGCCCAGTCACATGGAGTGTGAACAACGCAGCCTCTGTCCTCCATCCGCATCGCGCGCAAATTATTATCGAAATCCTGTATGGAGAAGGTGTACCTCAAGTCCAAGTGCCCGCCAGACATGTATCTGATGATCCAGATCGGTGTCCGCTCCGCCGAGACGAGAGAGATAGCCAATGACGCAGATCTGTTCCATTTCTGTTCTTACCCGATTCTTTCCATGTCAACCAGCGACTACGCTCAGTAGCGTTCCACGAATGATGAACAGCAGATCCAGAACGCAAACGACGAACAGACTGCAACGCTGTTTCGTACAATGGCCCCCCACGTGGCTGTCAACTCAGTCTGAAGCCAGTGGCTGCGGCTGTAAGAAGCCAGAAACCGATTGCGGAGCAGCATGTTTTAGCCCTCGAAGACACCGAGACACTCGAATTCTGGGAACATCTCGAAAATATCGAGTTACGTGGGCTGACCGCTGTACATCGGAGAGTCGCAGTAATCCGAATCGAGATATTTCGTATGGTGGACGAGATTTTTTTGACCACCACGGATCAAGTCTCCTTCAGCTTCCGGTCCCCATGCGTCAAGGCACTGCTGGCGGCGATGGGACAATGTCTGACAACTCAACGCTCCTGTGAGAATCGCAACCATGAATCGCACCGGCCACCTCACCGTGAAGGATTTTAACAATCTTTCGCGGGTGAAGGACCGTCTGGCTTGCTCATCCACATGAATGCCACTGATCGCAACTTCGCCTCCCGCTGCATTCTCGGCGCGTTCCGGAAAGTATGCCGTGGTGTTTTTGTTCTGAGGCTTCGGTCGTGGTTGCTTGTCCGCATTTTCATCAGGCTCGTCACGAAACAAGGCGGCGGTAATGTCTTCGGCCGTGCGCACGTTCGGATCGACGGAATAGACACTCGTGACCGTCGCCATTCGCCGGTTGCCAGGATTCTTTTTGGCCGTCTCGAAGGCAGCGACCTGCGGGAAGCGAAAGACGGGCTCTGATGGGACGCAGGCTGATCGGCTTGTTTTTTCCGCTGGCGTATGTGAACTGCTCGAAGGAATGTTCGCCAAAAATGAAACGCAGCCTGTGGGGGATTTTGAATTTGTTCGAAAATCGAGGTTTAATCAATTTGCGCTGGCGGATCCTCGTAAATCGACGCCGGGAGGACGCTTGACTGGCGCTTGAAGTAAAGATTGCACAACGGGGCTGAGAACGAAAAAGCTCCACAACCATAGGTTGCGGAGCTTTTGAAGCTAGACTTACTGAAGTGGACCCCGGAGTGAACGAGAGCTGCGGTTTCCTAAAAAATCCCGAGTACGTCTCTCGCGTCGTCTGTCATGCGATCCGGGGTCCACGGCGGAGACAACGTAATGGTCACCTTGGCTTCATCGATGTCGTCCAGACGCTCAAGTGCCATTTTGGCCTGCTGGACGATCTGCGGTCCGGCTGGACAGGCGGGGCTGGTGAGCGTCATTTCGACGGACACCTTGCGATCTTCTTCATTGACAGAATAAATCAGCCCGAGATCCACGATGTTGACCATCAATTCCGGATCAATCACCTGTTTCAGCGTTTCGATCAGTTCTTCGGCAGTCGCCATACTGTGTTTCCAGTCGTCAAATGAGTCTATGTGAAGGAACGCGAACCGCGATCAGGGCAATTCCGCCCATATCGCACCGTCACGGATCTCGGTACGATAAACACGAATGGGTTCTGTCGCGGGCATGCACAGCGATTTTCCTGTTTTCAGGTCGAAGCGTGCCGCATGCCGGGGACAAATAATTGAGCACCCATCAAGCGGCCCTGTCGTCAGCGGTTGTCCGTCGTGTGAGCAAACGTCTTCGATCACAAAATAGTCAGATTCAATTCGAATGACCAGCGCCGGTATGTCGTCGATAAACACGCTGCGACGCTCACCGGACTTCAATTCATCAATTCCAATGACACGTTCCATGTTTTTTTCTTCGATCATCTTTGTGCCGCCCCTTTGATTTTTCGCTGTGCAACGCATTGCGGATTATAGCGTTGCTGCGATTGGAGACTTGAAAGGCCTTGAGAACTGGAAGATTTTCGCGAAGAATGAGACGGACAGCGGCGGTACTCGCGATCAAGTTGTACAGTGTGGCACACTTTTCGCATTTGCGGGACTGCGCGGGGTTTCTATGTGATTCCTCAGCCAGAATGGCAATTTTGCATGTCAACTTTGTGACTCAGCGCGTTGATTCAGTAAGATAGTGGCAGTTCCTGTATTCCTGATATCTGTTTGTGGAAGTTCCACCATGGTCAATATATTTCTGGACACAATCAATCAGCCGTTGCTGGCCTGGGCTCCCGGCCCGATGGAATTGGTGATCGTCCTCGTCATTGTGATGGTGCTTTTTGGCAATCGATTGCCGGGAACCATGCGATCACTCGGCCAGAGTCTCGTGCAGTTCAAAAAGGGAATGCGTGAGGGCGACGATGAAGATTCGAAAGACAAACTTCCGTAGGTCGAGCCTTGAAGAGAAATTACCTCCATGGGATTACTGCCCGGTATTGGGCCGATAGAATTCATTGTCATCTGCGTCATCGCGATTCCCTTGTGCGTCGCCGTTGTTATTGGGTTGTGGCGGATCTTTGTAAAGTTCAGAAAATGACGACGAAGCAATCACCGTCATCCCCCAAAACGCTGCCGTCGTCCGGCGGCAGATTGATCAGGACGCATTAGCAGCGGCCTGCATTTTACTTCATTGAATTCAAGAGAAGTCACTACCATGGGATTTCTGCCTGGCGTTGGTACTCCCGAATTGATCATTGTCGGCATCATTGCGCTGTTGCTGTTTGGCAAGAATCTGCCAAATGTCGCCCGTAACGCGGGCAAGAGTTTCGCGGAATTCAAAAAGGGCATTTCGGGATTTCAGGAGGAGATCCACAAGGTCTCACGCGAAGCTGAGAAGACGATCGCATATACGCCTAAGTCAACAGAATCCTCACCCGAAGATCGACCAAAGCCCACTGAAGAAGAAGCGGAAGCTTCGAATGATGACGATTTCTCAGCGCCAAGGTTCGAAGTGACATAGCATCTAGCGAAGAATTACTGTCGGAAGTACGTCAGGCTTTCCAGCCTGACCTGTTGTGTTGCCATGTCAGCCTTGAAAGGCTGACCTACGCTTATTTCTCGCTGGATGCTTCGGGATTTCCCGTCAACAGCGACCGGACTTCCGATGCGAGAAAAATTGATCCAGTGACGACGACAACACCTTCGGCCCCCGCGAGTTCCCGGGCTTTCTGCATGGCCATTTGTGGATCTGGAGCGGTCTGAGTTCGCCAGGTGTTTGGTATGGCTTCGGTCAGCGTTTGTGAAATTGCCAACAAGTCTTCAGGCGGACGGCTGCGAGGATTCCCCAGAAACCTGGTCAGGATGACATCGTCAAAATGTGGAAGAATAATCTCGGCCATGCTCTGAGCATCCTTGTCTGCCGAGACCGCAAACACGAGCACGCGGCGGCGGTTGAGCCACTCGGAATCCGTCAACACGCTGGCCACAGCTCGCATTGAATCCGGATTGTGGGCAGCGTCGAGGACAATCGTCGGGCACTGATCGAAGACTTCAAACCGCAAGGGCCAATGGGTTGTGCGTAAGCCCTGCGAAATTGAACCAGCGTCAATTTGACCGACTCCAGCCTCCGCGAGGAGTTCCGCAGTCATCACGGCCAGACTGGCGTTATGAGCCTGATGTTGGCCCAGAAGCGGAATCGTCAGTCCGTCATATCTATTGGTAGGAGTCCGTACCAGCATCCGCTGCGATCGTTTGTGAACACCCAACTGGTCGTCCATTTGATCGATCTGCCATGCAAATTCCCTCCCACACACGAGTTGACGACACCCGAGTTCCCTGGCGCGGGCGGTGACCACGATGTCGGCGACCTCAGGCAATTGTCCCTGGACGACAGGAACGCCGGGTTTCAGGATTCCGGCTTTTTCGGCTGCGATCAGACTCAGGGTGTCCCCAAGAATATGCGTGTGGTCCAGCCCGATGCTTGTGATCACTGTGACTAGAGGGCGACAAACATTCGTGCAGTCGAGCCTACCTCCAAGACCGGTTTCCAGGACTGCGATGTCAACGTCTTCCTCGTCAAACAGCATCCAGGCAAGCAAGGTTGTGATTTCAAAAAAAGTTGGAATCCGATCGGCAGTTTCGACTTCTGACTGGTGCAGAATCTCGGCAAGGCGGGAAACCAGGCGAGTCAGCTGATCAGGGTGCGGCAGACGTCCTGAAACGCGCATCCGTTCTTCAAATTGCTCGATATGCGGCGACGTAAACAGCCCCGTGTGAATTCCCGACGCCCGCAAAATGGAATCAACCATCGCCGCTGTCGAGCCTTTGCCCTTCGTGCCTGCGATATGTACTGCCGGAATGCGTTCGTGCGGAGAACCGATGCGTTTCAGCAGTCGTTCGATCCGCTCCAGTCGAAACGGATTGGAAGATGCTGGCCGAATACGCTCGTAGTCAATGCGATCGTACAACCACTGGATGGCATCGTCGCGATTGTTGATCCCTGGGAACAATGGATTTATCCGGTAACGGCGGCAAAAAAAATCCGAAAGCCGAGACTTTGGTGCGGGTCATATCGCAGAAATTTGCTGTTTGGTCAAGGTGCCGGGGAATCCGTCTGATTGTAAGCTGCAAAATCATGGCTATGCTGCCCTCGCTGTATACGCGATTTGCAGACTCATTCCCTTCAAAAGCAAACGCGGCCATCCGTTTTATGGAATCTTATGGACCATCGCCTGCAATTCGAGATCTTGCCTCAGCCCAATAACACGACCTGCGGTCCGACATGTCTGCATGCCGTTTACCGGTATCTGGGGGACGAACTGCCGCTGCCGCAAGTGATCGCGGAAACGCAGGCTCTTTCCGAAGGCGGGACCCTGGCGGTGATGCTTGGCTGCCATGCACTGCGGCGAGGATTTGACGTATCGATTGACACATTTAACCTGCAAGTGTTTGATCCAACTTGGTTTAATCCGAGCGGTGACATGCTGGAACGCGACAAATTGATCGAAAAACTGGAGCAACAGGCTGAAGCGAAAGAACGTCCGAAGCTGGTCATGGCGTGTAACGCCTACATCGAATTCCTGAAGCTGGGTGGCAAGATCCGGATGGAAGATCTGACGGCAAGCCTGCTGCGGCGCTATCTGAAACAGGATATCCCGGTCCTCACAGGCCTCAGTGCGACGTACCTGTACCGCGAAGCCAGAGAGATTGGAAGCACCTGCGCCGCCGATGACGTGAAAGGTGAGCCTTCCGGCCACTTTGTTGTTTTGTGCGGATACGACAAAGAGAAACGCAGCGTACTTGTCGCCGACCCATGGCAGCCCAATCCGATTTCGCCTGACCATACATACGTGGTTGATATGGATCGTGTCATTTGCTCGGTCTTGCTGGGGATTCTGACTTACGATGCCAACGTGCTGATAGTCCGACGAAAACCACTGCGGAAACATCACTAAGGCGAGCGGCAGGAAAGGATTTACCATCGGCGAGTCATTGGGTCGATCGGCCCCGTGCGACTGAACCACGCCAAAGGAAGCAGATCTGAGGACAGATCTGCCTACGTAGTCCGACCTGTCTCAGGTCGGATTCCCTCGGCGACGCGATATCCCTGGTAATCCTGT
>Ga0138256_10002157_pt1 | contig 21221 bp, 18 predicted proteins | sample KNB2016incub_MG_FD_105486 | JGI IMG/M metagenome (GOLD analysis project Ga0138256, IMG submission 105486) | Active sludge microbial communities from wastewater in Klosterneuburg, Austria - KNB2014incub_MG | ecosystem: Engineered > WWTP > Activated sludge > Unclassified | place: Austria... | reverse complement strand
GAGGCGCTGCATGGCGCGCTGCTGCTGTCGCAGACCGGGGAATTCGCCCTGATCCTGTTCGCGCTGGCGGCAGGCGAGAACCTGATCAGCGCCGCCGAGCGCCAGATGCTCTACCAGGTGGTGGTGTTCAGCATGCTGCTCACGCCGCTGGCGGACCTGCTCGGGCGACGCCTCGCGGGAGCAATGCCGCGCCCGGGCGAAGCCAGCCACGCCCCGAGCGCCGCCGATCACGAGGCCGCGCACGGCCAGGTGATCATCTGCGGCTTCGGGCGCGTGGGCCACCAGGTCGCTCGGCTGCTGGATGCGGCGGGCCAGCGCTGGATTGCGACCGATCTCGACAGCGAGGCGATCGAGCAGGCGCGCCAGCGCGGACAGCAGGTGTTCTACGGCGATTGCAGCCGCGCGGAAATCCTGCGCGCGCTCGGCGTGGACCGTGCCGCGCTGGCGCTGATCACGCTGAACGACGCCGGCGCGACCGAGCGCGCCCTGATCGCAATCCGCCAGCTGGTGCCGCAGGCGCGCGTGATCGCGCGCGCCCACGACCCCGCGCAGGCGCACACGCTGCGCGCGCACGGCGTGCTGCGCGCGGTGCCGGAGACCATCGAGTACAGCCTGCAATTCGGCCTCGCGGCCTTGAGCGAACTGGGCGTGGATGCCGCGTACCGGCAGGAACTGGAGGACGCGCTGCGTGCCGACGAATACACCCGCCTGCTGAGCGACCCGCCCTCGCAGTGAGGAGCACCTCGCCGTGCAGAGCCTCGATCTGCGCGGCCGCGAAGCCGGCATGCCGGCGCCCCGGGAGGCCGCGCGGCAAACCGCGGGTCTGCGTTACGAGCGGACAATCAATGGTGATGCCCGCCCGCGCCGTGCGCGTGGCCGTGGGCAATCTCCTCCTCGCTCGCCGCGCGCACCTCCAGCACCTCGATCTCGAAGCCGAGCGTGCGTCCGGCGAGCGGATGGTTGGTGTCTACGTCGGCATTGAACTTGCCGACCTTCAGCACCGTGACCTGGCGTGCGCCGTGCTCGGTCTCCACCGCGACCACCATGCCCGGGCGCAGCCGGCCCTGCGCGTGCAGGTGCTTCAGCGGTACCCGCTGGATCGAGTCGGCGCGGCGCACGCCGTAGGCCTGCTCCGGTTCCAGCGTGACCGAGAGCGTATCCCCGGCCGCATGGCCCGCGAGTTGCTGCTCGAGCGCCGGCAGGATGTTGCCGTGCCCGTGCAGGTAGACGACCGGTTCGCCGTTACGCGAGTTCTCGATCTCGGCGCCGTCCTCGGCGCGCAGGGTGTAGTGGAAGCTGGCGACGGTTCCGCTGGCGATCTGCATGGTCCTGGCTCCGCGAAAAAAGGGCGCAAGTATCGGCCACGCGCCCGCCTGGCGCAACGCACGCAACGTTGCACGCGCGCTCAGATCCGGCGCAGCCAGACCGTGATCTCCTCGCGGTCGTGGTAGAGCTGGCGCGCCGTGCAGGCAACGCGGCCACCGCCGTCCTCCAGTTCCGCGACGATGCGCGCGAGCATCAGCGCGGCGTCGCGGTAGCGCTGCTTCATCGGCAGCTTGAGGTTGAATATCGCCTGGCGGCACCAGCCGTTCAGGAACCAGCGCTCGATCAGCTCCGCCACCCGCGCCGGCTTGTCGACGATATCGCAGACCAGCCAGTCGACCGGATGCGCGGGGCGAAACGGGAAGGCGTCCTGCGCGAGGTGACGCACCGCGCCCGCGTGCTGCGCCTGCGGGCTGAGCGCGCCGCGATCGACCGCGGTCACCGCGAGCCCGCGCCGTGCCAGTATCCAGGTCCAGCCGCCGGGCGCCGCACCGAGGTCCACCGCGCTCATGCCGCTGCGCAGCAGACGCTCGGCCTCGTCACCCAGAAAATACAGCAATGCCTCTTCCAGCTTGGCCGCCGAGCGGCTGGGCGCCCCCGGCAGGCGCAGGCGCGGGATACCCATCGACCAGCGCGCCCCGTTGGCCACGGGCGAGACCCCGACGAATGCCTTGCTGCCCGAGAGGAACAGCACGTGCAGGCGCATGGTCGCGCGCCTTGCCAGCAGTTGCTCTGAGCCGAGCGCTCCCTCGAGGCGCGCCTGCAGCCGGGTGCACAGCTTGCCGACCGAGCGCCCCTCCTCCGTATCGACATGCTGCAGCCAGCAGTCCGCGAACGGCCCGAGCGCGCGCGCTGCCGCCAGCAGCGGCGCGATGCGATCGCCGACCGGCAGGTCCTCGAGCACCCGGCCCGCGAGCCAGTCGCGCGCGAAGACCAGTTCATCGAAGCGGATCCCGGCCAGCGCGCTGCGCGCGTCCCAGTCCCCGCCCGAGCGCACCTCCACCAGCCCGGTGCCCGCCTCGGCGCGACACCACGCCGCGACGCCCGTGCGGGCAAGACTGTCGATGATCTCCGCGCTGCAGTCCTTCTCGAAGCCGGGACGGCACAGCAGCACCAACGTATCGGGCACGGATTCGCTCATGGGGGAGGATGATAACCGCAGCGCCACGCACGTCCGCTTACAGGCGGACAAAATAGACGCGGGTCCGCATTCATGCGGACTCTTGCCGGTCTCAATGTCCGGCCGAAGCCGGACCCACGGCTTGCAGGTACGGGCGCAGCAATTCGCGCCAGTGACGGTAGCCCGCGCCGCTGAGGTGCAGCTCGTCGAAGGTGAGCTCGTCGCGCAGCGAGCCGTCGGGCGCGAGGAAGGCCGGATAGAGATCGATGAAGCCGACTCCCGCCTCGCGGCAGATGCCGCGCAGCGCATCGTTGTAGCTTTCGACGCGTTCGCGATAGGTCCCCGCGCGCGGCAGCAGGCTCTGCACGAAGACCCGCGTATCCGGCGACTCGCGGCGGATGCGCTCGAGAATCTCGCGCTGGCGCGCGAGGCTCGGCGCCGGATCGAGCGACGGGGCCAGCTCGTTGGTGCCGATCAGCAGGAACACCGCCGCGGGCCGCGATGCGGTGACCGTATCGAGCCGTGCGAGCACGCCGGCCGTGGTGTCGCCGCTGATACCGCGGTCACGCACCGGCAGGTCCGGGAACAGCTCGCTCCACTCCGCGCCCTCGGTGATGCTGTCGCCGAGGAACACGATGTCACCGGCACCCAGCGGCGTCGCCGCGAACAGGTCCATGCGCAGGCGGTAGTAAGCGTCGGGCGAGAAGGCGTCCGCGCAGCCCTCGCGCGGCGTGGCGGCGAAGCAGGCAACGCCGAGGGCCAATACGACAACCAGCCGGATCGAGCGCATGCGCCACCTCCTCGGTGTGTCTGTCTACGTGCTGCGCGAATGGTGGCGCGCAGGGCGCGCCCGCACCAGGCATCACCCGCGGTAAGCGCGCCGCGAAGGGGCGCACAACCGCTGCGCGCAAACGGATCGAGCGAAAGCCTGGCGTTGCCGGAAGCGGTGGTGGAGGGGCTTGCCCGGGGCGCGGCGTTACATCACGTCCCGCCGCCCGGGGGAGACGAGCCTGTCAGGTCGTGCGCGCCGCGCGCGCTGCAGGGGCGACCGGCACTTGCGGCCCACCCAGCTTGCCGTAGCCGCTGACTCCTTTGGGAATTTGCTGGATCTCGCCGCCACCGGCCAGAAAGGCAGCCGTCTTCTCGGCGATGATGCGTTGGTGCTCGGCCGTCGGCACGGCCGCGTTGGCTTGGGTGCTCGACCTGCTTGGTTTTGCCATCAACTTTCTCCTCTATCGGACCTGCAGTGTACGCCCGATGGCGGCAAAAGTCGTCCGAGGCCCCCGGGCGGCCGGGTAGCGCCCCGCTACCGGGCCATTTGAAGATGCGGATCATTCGCAATAATTCTTTTGAATTCAATTAGTTGAGACACCTCCCGGCGCGCCGCGGCAAGCGAGCGCGCCACCCGGCGTCGATGGATGCGTGGGGTCCGGACCCGGGCGATGGCGGGTCTCGTCCGGCGTGGCACGGCAAAACCGCTGCCGGGACGCCGGCCGGCTGCTACGATACCGGCCGCCGTCGCATTAACAGAAAACCGTACCAGGAGTTGCCGATGACCAGACCCGGTCGCATCAAGCCCCCGATGGGGCACGACAATGCATGGTGGTGGGAGCAGGCCGCCAAGGGCGTGCTCGCGATCCAGCGCTGCTCCAGGTGCCAGGCACTGCGCCACCCGCCGCGCCCGATGTGCGGCGAGTGCCGTTCGATGGAGTGGGACGTGCTCGCGGCCAGCGGCAAGGGCACGGTGGCCAGCTACACGGTGCTGTACCACCCGCAGTTCCCGGGCTTCGAATACCCGCTGATCATCGTGCTGGTCGATCTCGAGGAAGGCACCCGCATCACGGCCGAACTCAAGGACTGCGATCCCGAGGCCGTCGATTTCGGCATGGCGGTCACCGCTTACATCCACGAGGACGAAGACGGCTTCCGGATCCCGATGTTCCGGCCGGCCACCCGGGGAGGAAACTGAGATGCCGATCAGCATGAAGAACGAGGCGGCCATCGCCGGCATCGGTGCCACGAAATTCAGCCGCAACTCCGGCGTGTCGGAGCTCGCGCTGGCCTGCGAGGCCGTCAGCAACTGCCTGGATGACGCGGGACTCGCGCCCGGGGAAGTCGACGGCCTGGTGACCTACACGCTCGAGTCCAACGACGAGGTCGAGGTGGCGCGCGCGGTGGGCCTGGGCGACCTGACCATGTACGCCAAGATCAATTACGGCGGCGGCGCGGCGGTCGGCCTGATCCAGCAGGCGGCAATGGCCGTGGCGACGGGCGCCGCGAAGAATGTCGTGGTGTGGCGCGCGATGAACGGCCGCTCCGGCCAGCGCATGGGCCAGGGCGTTTCGGGCAACATCATCAGCAGCGACCTGATCCACTGGTCGTGGTACATGGCCTACGGCATGCTGACGCCTGCGTCCTGGGTGGCGATGATCGCCAATACCTACATGCACCGGTTCGGCGTCACCGCCGAACACCTGGCGGAAGTGGCCATCTCGCAGCGCAACTTCGCGCTGAACAACCCGGCCGCGGCGGGCTACGGCAAGCCATTGACGCTGCAGGAGTACATGGGCTCCAAGCGCATCACCGAGCGGCTGCGCATCTACGACTGCTGCCAGGAGACCGATGGCGGCGTCGCACTGCTGATCACCAGCACCGAGCGCGCGCGTGACCTGCGGCACAAGCCCGCGGTCATTCGCGGCGTCACCCAGGCCTCGACGCGCGGCCAGGAGCAGATGACCAGCTTCTACCGCGAGGAACTCGACCGTCTGCCGGAAATGGAGCTGGCGGCGCGGCGCGTCTACGCGATGTCCGGCCTCGGCCCCGAGGACATCGATGCCGCCTGCCTCTATGACGCCTTCACGCCGGAAGTGATCATGCAGCTGGAGTCGTTCGGCTTCTGCAAGCGCGGCGAAGCCAAGGATTTCGTCGCCGCCGGCAACCTGCGCCTGGGCGGCCGGCTACCGAACAACACCCACGGCGGCTTGCTGTCGGAGTCTTACATCCACGGCATCAACAACATTGCCGAGGGCGCGCGACTGATTCGCGGCACCTCCTGCAACCAGCCCGAACGCGTCGAGCACGTGCTGGTGTCCAGTGGCGTGGGCGTGCCGACCGGTGCACTGATCCTCGGGCGCGACTGAGTCCGTACCGCAGCCTGCGGCCAGTGGGCTGCGGTCACTGCTCACAGGTCGGACAGGTATTCGATGCCTGTCATGGTTTCGGACAGGGTCCACAGCCGCTTGCCGACGTCGGCCTTTTTCGCCACGGGATTGACGCGAGCCGTTTTCGTGGTCTTGCCGCCGATCTCGAGGAAGCCGCTCGGGCCGTAATAGTCGCCGCCACTCACGCCCTGGGCCGTGGCGGCATGAATGATCGGCCTGACGGCCTCCGCCGCGGTGGGAATCAGCGGCTCGAGTTTTTTCTGGCGCCAGGCGCGCAATCCGCTCTGGGCTTTCAGCCCGGCGCTGTTCTTTGCCACGTCGGTATTGGCAAACCCGGGATGAGCACCCAGGGCGATGATGTTGCTGTCACTCTTGCGCAGGCGGCGGTCCAGCTCCATCGTGAAGCTGAGCATCGCGACCTTGCTCCTGCCGTAGCCCTGCCATTCGTTGTACGGCGTTCTTTCCCAGTTCAGGTCGTCCAGGTCCAGCTTGCCGAAACGATGCATCAGGCTGCCCACATTGACGATGCGCGCCTGAGTCGTCCTGGTGAAGAACGGCAGTAGCGTGCCCGTCAGGGCAAATGCTCCCAGGTAGTTGGTGGCCAGTTGCATTTCCTGCCCGACGCTGTTGCGCGCCAATGGCGTGGCGACAATGCCGGCGTTGTTGATCAACAGGTCCAGTTGCCCCATCTGCCCGGAAAACTGGCGGGCGAACTCCTGTATCGACGCCGGTTCCGACACGTCGAGAGGAATGATCACCGCCCTGGCGTCCGGCACTTCGGCGAGTATTTCGCCATGCGCCTTCCTGGCCCTGTCCATGCTCCTGCACGCCAGCACCACCTGCGCACCCATGCGCGAGAGATTCAACGCCGCCTGAAACCCGATACCTGCATTCGCACCAGTAACCACAACCACTTTGTTCAGCACGACAATCTCTCTCACCGTTGACCAGACCGCAAGTAATCTGCCTGCTTCAGGCAGTGTCCACGAACACCGTGCCATTCTCGACCGTGACCGGAAACGTACGCACCGCCTGCGGCTCCTTGCCCATCGCAACCAGCTTCTGGCTCCACCGCGGCAGCGCGATCCCGGCCACCGAATTCACCCAGTCGACATTGGCGCCGGTTTTGACGTCGAAGCTCGAGCCGTGCCACGGGCAGGTGATATTGCCATTGCTGATGGCGCCCTTCTCCATCGACAGGCCAAAGTGCGGACACCTGTTCTCGAGCGCGAAGATCTCTCCCTTCTCCCTGACCAGGAGAATGCGCAACCCGTCGAGCTTGACGCACTTGCTCCTGCCTTCGGCGATGTCATCCACGCGCGCGGCTTTCACTTTCATGGCGACCCCCTGTGGCTGTCATGTAGCGAGGGAAAATCGCGGACGGCCGGCCCGGCCGCCCGCGCCGGCGCTACTTCGCGGTGCGCTTGGCAGGCGCCTTCTTCGCGGGAGCCTTTTTCGCGGGAGCCTTTTTCGCGGGAGCCTTCCTGGCAGGCGTCTTCCCGGCCGTGGCGCTTGCCGCCTTGACCGCCTCGACCACGGCCGCTTCGGCCTTCTTCGTGGCGCGCTTGACGGAAGCGATGCCCTTGTCGAGCTTCATGCCGGGCGTCGCCGCCTTGCGCGCGGCGGGCTTTTTCGGGCTCACCGCCTTCTCGACCTTGACGGCGGCCTTCTTGACGCGCGCCGCCGCCGTCTTCACCTTGCGCTTGACCTGGCGCTCGGCCTTGCCGGTCGCCGACTTCACGTCGGCCTTGACGGACTTCGCCTTGCGCTCGACCGCGATTTCCGCATCGTGCGCCGTCTTCTGCACGGCGCGGGCCCCCTTGTTCACCGCGCGCCTGGCAGCATCGACTGCCTCGCCTATGCGACCCATCAGACCTTTCTGCTTCGTCATTGCGGCCACTCCCCTTGTATCAGCAAATTGCTGGCGATTGATGGTGCATGCCGGTGCTCCGGCACACCCGTGCAAACAATGGGCAAAGCACTTCGCCCATGTCAAGCATCGGCACCGATGCCGGTCCCTGCGCCAGCGCGCTCTTCGTGCGCGCGCACGATCGCGCCGAGGGCGCTAGCGGGCTGTCAATGAGCGTACCGCGTCGCTCATCACCTTCGCGGCATCCTCGGGGAGCAGCAAACCCTGGCGCTGCAGCGCATCCACGCTCTGCCGGACCCTGACGAGATACGACGCAGGGTTCGGGTACAGCGCGTCGAGGGTCGCCTGGTCGAACGGCAGCACGGAGCCGCTCAGCCGGCACGCCAGGTTGCCGATGGCGAGCAGCGCGGGCGGCAGGTCCGGGCTGGCCGTGTTCGTCGAGAGGTAGGTGGCGGTGGGCGCCTCCAGGGCGGGCAGGCGTACACCGCCGATGACGTTGCCGAGCGCGTCGCGCGCCAGCACGCCATCGATCGCCTCCATCACCTGCCCCGCCGGAACCCGGCGATCGACGATCCGGTAATAGCCGCGGAAATCCGCGTGTGTTTCCATGCGGGCCCAGAGCGCGTTGAGAACATACGAGGCGAACACGGGTCCATCCGCCGTCGAATTCATCGCGCTGGCGCAGAGATCCGCCAGCCCCAGCGCGTCGGGCCCGAGCAGGCCCGCCGGAACGAGCTCGATATCCTTGTGCACCACGTTGTGCGCCGCGCCCGCCACCTCGAAGTAGCGAAAGGATGGCGTGTCGGGCTGCCTGCCCAGCACGTTGAAGTTCAGTGTCTCGAAATCCGTCTGCGTGATCACCTGGTAGACGGGCACCGGCAGGTCTGTCCGGACCAGGGAGTCGGGGTGAGCCAGCCGCGGCGTGCACTCAGGAAACGCGGGTGCACCGGCATCATCGCAGCGCGGACCGAAGTTGATCGGGCGCGCATGGACGTTCGACTGGATGAAATAGCCGTCGTTGACGTCATCGAGGTGGAAGGCGCTCGCGTAGGTGATCACCGAACCCGCCTGCTGTGACTCGCCCGCATGAAACAGGCGTCGTACCCGGTATGCCTGCGGCAGGGGGTTGTGCGGATCGTCGCTCTTCAGCAGGTTTGCGATCTGGCTCATCATCTCGTAGGCCAGCCCGTTCTCGGGCAGCGACAGTGTCGCGTAGCGCGATCCGCAGGACGGCGGCAACACGCCGAACACGCGGCAACCGCCGGCAAGAAACGCGATGGCGGTCGTGCTGTTGCTGACACCGACGTAGGCAATGCCGCGGCGCGCGAAATACTCCGCCGACTGGTCCCACACCGGGGCGCCATCGAATCCGGCGGTGGAGTTCCACCACTCGATGACGACGGTACCGTTGAAGGCCTTCGGATCCACGGGACGGCGTACGATCAGCCGCGTCCGGTACGGCACGTCGGCATCGATCGCCGCCAGGTCCGTCGGGCCGAGCGGCGGGTTGTGCGCGTAATTGAACAGCGTCGCGTGCCCCTCGACGAAGAACTCCTCCTCGACGTAGGGCACGCCGGGCAGGTTTCCGAGCAGGCGCGTGCCGGGCACGAAGGCCTCGCCCGGCACTTCCGGCGGCAGGGACACGGTCACCGGATCCGTCGGTCCCGCGTGGGCAAGGCGCGCGCCAGCCGGCAGCAGAAAGAGAACCAGGACGAGGAACTGCAAAACACGCGTGCTGTTCATCATGGCGTTGCCTCGACGAGTAAAAAAAATGCGCCGTTTCCAGCCGCTTCAATCCATGTCCACGTTCAACACGAGCGAGCGCAGGCGGTTCTCCATCACGCAGGGCTCCCACTCGGGCCGTTGCGCCAGTTCGAACGAGCGGCAGCGCTCGACGAACACCGCCAGCGCCTCCTCGATGGTGTATCTCGCCATCGCCTGCCCCAGGCAGAAGTGCGCACCGATGCCGAAGGACAGGTGCCACACATCCGGGTCGCGGCTGATCCTGAATTCCTCGGGATCCTGCCAGCGCTGCGGGTCGCGGTTGGGCGAGTGCAGCGGGATCATGATCGTGTCGTTGGTGCGGAAGGAATGGCCGAAGGCCTCGAAATCGTGCGCGGCCTTTTGCGGCATCTCCGCGATACCGGGATGCATGCGCAGCGTTTCCTCGCACACGCCGCGTTTCCATTTTCCCGGGTCGCTGCGAAACAGCGCCTGTTGCTCCGGATGCAGTGCCAGTTCCAGCAAGCCGGCGTCCAGGGTGCCGGCGGTCGTGCTTCCCGATCCGAAGATGGTGGAAAACAGCGTGATCAGTTCCGGCATCGACAGCGCGCCGCGATCGTCATGCGCCTCGAGCAGGCTGGTGAGCAGGTCGTCGCGCGGCTCGCGGCGCCGCTTCTCGTAGAGCGATGCCACGTGGTCCATGACCATCCGGATGGCGCCGTTGGCCTTGTCGCGCATCGCCTGCGTGACGTTCTGGCCGAAGCAGTCCGCTATGCGCGCATCGGCCAGCGGCCCCATCGAGCCCATGAGCTCGTCGGCGCCGATGCCGAGGAACTCCATCATCACCAGGCGCGGCAACTGCGCGGTGAAGCCGCGCTGGATATCGACGCTACCCGTCCTGGGGAACCTGTCGATCAATTGACCGGCGATGCTGCGGATCAACGGGCGCAGCGGCTCCATGTTGCGCCTGGACATCGCGCCGGTGACCAGCTTGCGGATGCGCGTGTGATCGGGGCCCTCCATGATGCCGAGCGCGTGGCTGCGCCAGGTGTGCAGCGGATCACCGGGGCGGAAACCCCGGGCTTCGAGCCGCTCGATCCCCTCGTTGATGAAATCGTGCCCGCGGATCGCCCACTCGGCGTCATCCCAGCGCAGCACGGCGAGCTGTCCCGTGTCCGTGAAGGCGGTGCGATGCTTCGCGCGGAACCCGGCGAGCACCGGATGGGGGTTTTGCCAGAAGGCCGGATCGCCCCAGGGAAGAAGCTCTGCCGCGCTCATGTGGTGCTCCGTTGTTCAGCTGCTTGTTGTCTTGTCGTCAGCGATCGAACCCGATCAGGGCTTCATTCTGCCACGCGCGCGCCGTCGACGTGAAAGCGCACGTAGGGGAGCTGTTCCCGCGCAATGCCGCCCACGCCCGCGGGCACGGCCGTTTGTGCGCCGGGCGCGAGCGTGCCGCGCAGGCGCAGCGGCGAGCCCTGCTGCACGACCCGCCCGGCGTTGTTCACCAGCACCGGCGTGAGCTGCACATCGCGCAGGGCCACCGGCGCGCGGTTGCGCACGACGGCGTACAACCGACCCTCGGCATCGAACTGCCCCTTCGCCGTCACGTAGTTGCCCGGATTCTGCGGCAGGTCCATGCGCATGAACTCCGCCGCCGCCGCCTGGCCGATGGGACCGCTGGATTTGGCGGCCGCACGATAGTAGGACATGGCCCTGGCTCCGTCGCCGCGATCGCGCGCGATGTTGCCGAGGTAGTAGGCCGCCGGTGCCGTGGGCAGGAGCTCGACGCTGCGGTTGAGCCACTCTTCCGCCTTGGGCTTGTTGCCGGCCTGCAACTGCGCCACGCCGCCACCCAGCCAGGAACCGAAGTAGCCCGGATTCAGCGCCGTCGCTTTCTGGTAATGCGGTATCGCGGCCTCGGGCCGCTTCTCCGCGAGCGCCAGCTCGCCCATCAATTCATGGAAGCGGCCTTCGCGCGGCAGCAACTGGATGGCCTCCCCGGTCAACGACCTCGCCGCTGCGAAATCCTTCCTGCGCGCCGCCACGATCGCCTTGTCGTACTTGTCGTACGCCGGCTTGATCGCGCGCAGCGGCTTCATGCGCGCCGCATAGCGCTCGGCGCCCAGTTCCCCGCCGCGGCCGAGCTGTTCGGCAGCAAGGCGGTTCTGGGCAACGCGCTCGGCCGAGGGCGGGTGCGAGGCGAACAGGCCCTCCAGCCAGCCCTGCTTCTTCGCGCCGCTCTCGGACAGGCGCACGAAGGTCTCCTGCAGGGTGACCGCGCCCCAGGGATCGTAACCGGCGGCCTTCATGTACTTCATGCCGTACTGGTCGCCATCGAGCTCCTGTTCGCGGCTGTACTTCTGCTGGATCATCTGGGCCCCGACGCCCGCGCCCTGGATGGCCAGGTTGGCCGTGTTCTGGTCGACGCCGCCGATGGCCGCGCCGATCTGCGCCGCCGCCATGCCAACCTGCAGCAGGGTGCCGCGCTCCTGCGCCTTGGCGCCATGGCGCGCCGCCGCGTGCACGATCTCGTGGCCGAGCACCGCCGCGAGCTCGGCCTCGTTCTGCAATTCGGTGAGCAGGCCCCTGTTGACCGCGATCTTGCCGCCGGGCAGGGCCCAGGCGTTCGGCACCGAGCTGTTGAGCACGACGAACTCGTACGGCAGCTTGCGATCGGCCACCGCCGCGAGTTTCTGTCCCACTTCGTCCACATAGTCCGTCAGTTCGGGCATCACGGTGAAATCGCCGCCTTCGCTCTGGCGGGTCGGCGCGTAGTACTGCTCGCCCATCTTCACTTCCTGGGCTTCGGATACGAACTGGATCTCCTTGTCGCCCGTCACGGGGTTGACGCCGCAGGCGCTCAGGACACCGACCGAGAAGATGCACAGGCATAATTTCAGGCTTCGCATGGCCAACTCCTTCGCGGGGATGCGGGCAACGTTCGGCATCGTATATCCGACGACGACGCAGCCGGTCAAATGTGCCCGCGGGAAAGCGACGCCCGTGGACTCGGGATCGCGACCTACGTGCAGGCGCCGCCGGGCAAGCGCCGGCACGCGCTAATCCGCGCCGGGGCATCGACACGTACAATCGTGATGGCGACCCCCACCGGCATGAAGCTCGCAAGGCTGCCGCGAATCGCACTGGTGGTGCTGTTCGCGCTGGCGCTGTCGGCGTGCGGCACGCGCCTGCTCTACGAGCGCATCGATACCCTGCTCTATTTCCAGCTCGCCAGCCAGGTCACCCTGGACGACGGGCAGGCCCGCGCGCTGCGCGCCTCGCTGCGCGAGCTCCACGCCTGGCACCGCGGCGCGGCACTGCCGGCGTATGCCGAATTCCTCGAGACCCTGGCGGATGACATGGCGCAGCCGGTGGGCGCGGGCGGCATCGACGCGGCGCGCATCGCTCTCGAGGGCTTGTGGCGCGATACGGTCGCGGGCGTCGCACCCACGGCCGCACGCTGGCTCGCGGGTCTCGATCCCGCGCAGCGCGAGGAATTCTTCGCCGGCCTGGCCGAACGTGACGTGGAGCTGCGCCGGGAGTACTGCGACATCGGCGACGAGGAGCGCAGGCGCAACCGCGAGCGCGCGGTGGTTTCCGCGCTGGGCGACTGGGTGGGTCGCCTCGGTCGGGAGCAGAGGACACTGGTGCGCGAGCAGTTGCGGGGCATCGACGCCAACGGCTGCGACTGGATCGCGAGCCGCGCGGGCTTTCGCGAGCGCCTGCGACAGCTCGTCGACACGCATGCCGCGCAGCCGCACTACGAGGCGCGTGTGGCGCGCCTGCTGATGCACCCCGAAGACGGCTGGGACGCCGCCTACCGCGCGCGCTACGCGGCCAACAGCGCGGTCGTCGTGACGATGCTGGCGGAGCTCGACCGCACGCTCAGCGAACGCCAGCGCGCGCGGCTCGGCGCGAAGTTGCGCCGCTACGCCCTGGATTTTCGCGAGCTCGCCGCCATCTGAGCGGCAGCACTTGCCGCGCCAGCGCCGCGCTCACGAACCCGCAAGACCGGCCAGGTAATCAGTGATCATCCGTGCCAGCTCCTCGGTGCTCCCCGGCGACAGGATGTCCCCCGCGAGCACGTGTTGCGACGGGTCGGCGGAGCGCTCGAACACGACCAGCCGTTTGCGCTCCCCGCCCCACTCGGCAAACGCCTCGGCCACCGCCGCCGGGTCGATCACCCGGTCCGCCGGCGAATAGATCATCAGCGTCGGGACGCCGATCGCGGACTTGTCGAGAGCCGCCACCTCCTTCACGAGCCGCACCAGTTCCGGCAGCGCCCGGTAGGGATAACTCCACGTCCAGTAGCGGGCCTGGCGCGCGTTGTGCGGCTGCCAGCTGCGGTAGCCCTCGCCGAGATAGCCGAGCAGCGCCGGTCCGAGCAACGGCCAGTCGAGCAGGTACAGCGTGCGGTCACGCGGCGCGAAATTGGGCGAGATCATCACCAGCGCGGCCAGCGAGTCGTCGTGCACGCGGCTCGCCGCCCAGGTCGACAGCGTGCCGCCCGTGGACGTCGACAGCAGCACGACGCGCTCGCCGATGGCGCGCCCGATGGCCAGCGCTTCCAGCGTGTCCTGCTGCCACGCCGCCACGGAACCCTCCAGCATCGCCGCGCCATCGCGCCCGTGGCCGGTGAGGCGCGTGTGGAACAGGTTCGCGCCTAGCGCGGCGGCGACCCGCTCTGCGAGCGGGAACACTTCCTGGCGCGTCGCCGAGTAGCCGTGCAGGTAGACCAGCGCCAGCGGCGTCCGGGCCGGTTCGCCGCCGGCCCACCGCACCGCGCGTTCGGCTCCCGGCGTGATGCCCGGTTCGAGCCGCTCGCGCGCCGCGAGGTACGCCTCCACCTCGGCGGGCGCGCCGGGAAACGTGCCGCCACGCGCCGCGAAGCACACCAACAGCAGGCAGACGATCGCCGGCAAGCGCGACATGGCGTGGCGGCCTGTCACTTCATCGCGGTTGCATGGCGTCGTTCGCCCGCTGCGCAGGCTCGCGCGAGCCCCGGACAATGCCGCGACAACACAGCCGGTGCACACAACATCGCAGCATTCCTCGCGCTCCCAACCGAGCCGGCATTGTTGTGGCCCGATGCGCCACGCGCAACCACGCCGCATGGGGCGCCATGGTCGACATCGCAGTGCCTGGCCTGCGTCGGCCGGTCGCCGCAGTTGGGCTATGCTGGCGGGGATCGCACGAGGGCACGACGTGAAGATTCTGCTGGCGGAGGACGACAAGCGGCTGAGCGAGCGGCTCAGGACCGACCTGAAGCGCCGCGGCTATGCCGTGGACGTGGCGGACAACGGCATCGACGCCGAGCACCTCGGCACCGAGTGGCCCTACGACGCCGCGATCCTCGACCTCGGCCTGCCGCAGCGCCCGGGCCTGGAGGTGCTGCGCAACTGGCGCCGGCAGGGCATCGCGCTGCCCGTGCTGATCCTCACCGCGCGCGACGCCTGGCACGAGAAGGTCGAGGGCTTCAACGCCGGTGCCGACGACTACGTGGCCAAACCCTTCCATGTCGAGGAACTCCTCGCGCGCCTCGGGGCGCTGATCCGGCGCGCGCACGCCCAGCCCGCGGGCGTGGTGAGCGCCGAAGGCCTCACGCTCGACGAGACGCGCCAGGTGGCGCTCCGCGGCGAGCGGGAGATTGCGCTGTCCGGGATCGAATTCCGGCTGCTGCGCTATTTCATGCTGCATCCGGGCCAGGTGCTGTCGAAGTCGCACCTGGCCGAACATCTCTACGCCAGCGACGCCGACCCCGAGAGCAACGTCATCGAGGTGCACGTCAACCGCCTGCGCGGCAAGCTCGGCGCCGACTGCATAACGACCCGGCGCGGGCAGGGCTACGTGTTCGGAGCCCCGGCCTGATGCGTTCGCTGCTCGCGCCATTGGTAGCGGGACTCGTGCTGAGCCTGGCCGCGGTATTCGGCGTGCAGTGGTCGATGTTCCGCATCGAGTTCGATGCGATGATCGTCGAGTACATCGCCCACGAGCTCACCCACGACGCCGAGGAGATTTTCGGTTCGCTGACCGTCCTGCCCAGCGGTGAAACCAGACTGGCGCTGACCCACTTCGACCCCCCGTTCCTGCGCCCGGGTTCCGGCCGGTATTTCCAGATCCTCGTCGATGACGGCACCGTGCTGCGTTCGCCGTCGCTGGACGGCGAGAGCCTGGCCGTCCCCACGGTGAATCGCGGGCGCCGGCGCGTCACGCACGTGGCCGGCCCGCACGAGCAGGACCTGCTGATCAGCGCGGTCGGCTACGAGTTCGCCGGGCGCCAGCTCACCATCGGCGTCGCCGCCGACCTGAATCCCGTCCGGTCGCAGTTCGAGCGCCTGATGACGCATTATTCGCGGGTCTCGGTGCTGATGTTCGCGCTGCTGGTCGCGCTGCAGGTCGCAATCGTGCGCCTGGCGTTCGGCACCCTGCGGCGGGTGAAAGCCGACGTGGGCCGCCTCGAGCGCGGCGAAATCACCCAGCTGGGCGAACGCGTGCCCGCCGAGGTGCTGCCGCTGGTGCAGGAGATCAATCGCCTGCTGGCCCTGCTGACGCGGCGCCTGCAGCGCTCGCGCGAGGCGCTCGGCAACCTGGCACACGCGCTGAAGACGCCCCTCACCGTGCTGCAGCACATGGCCGACGACGATCAGTTCCAGCGCGACCCGGAGCTCGCCCGGCAGATGGCGGAGCAGGTGAGCATCCTGCGCAGCCGCATCGACCGGGAACTGCGGCGTGCCCGCGTCGCGGGCGGGCGAAGCACGGGCGCACCGGTGGCCGTCGCGAAGGAAATCGACGCGCTGGCGCAGACGATGGGCAAGCTCCATCGCGAGCGCAACCTCGACATTGCCTGCCGCATCGACCCGGAGGCGGCATTCAGCGGCGACCGGGAGGATTTCATGGAAATGTGCGGCAACCTGCTCGACAACGCCTGCAAGTGGGCGCGCTCGCGCGTGCGCGTCACGGTGCACGACGGCGGCGCGCTGGCGCTGAGCGTGGAGGACGACGGCCCCGGCTGCTCACCCGGGGACCTGGAGCGGATCGCACGACGCGGCGTGCGGCTGGACGAGGCGACCGAAGGCCATGGTCTGGGGCTCGCGATCGTCGACAGCATTGCCTCTTCCTATGGTGCGGAGCTCCATTTCGGGCGTTCACCGGAACTGGGCGGCTTCGCCGTGACCGTCAGCTTCCCGGGGACGCAACGGCCCGTCCGGGGCGTGAATCGCACAGCGACACCGGACAACGCCAACTCATGACCGAGCTCCCCACCCTGAGCGCGATGCTGGCGGCGATCACGCGGCTCGAACCGCTGCTGCGCGCGCAAATGCCCGCGGGCCGGCGTGCGGCGCGCCTGCCCGCGCCGGTGGTGGAGCAACTGCTCCGGCTCGGTCTGTTCCGGTTGTGGATCCCGCGCCGTTACGGTGGCCTCGAGATGTCGCTGCCGGCGGCACTGGCCATCCACGAAGCCGTGGCGCAGCTCGACGGCTCGACCGGCTGGGCCGTGATGATCGGCTCCGGTGGCGGCCTGTTCGCCGCCTGGCTCGCGCCACCGGTTGCCGGGCGCCTGTTCGGCGCAGCCGACGCGTTGGTGGCCGGCTCGGGGGCGCCGAACGGCAGCGCCGCGCGCGTGCCGGGGGGCTTCCGCGTCACGGGACGCTGGCGCTACGCGAGCGGCGCCGATCACGCCAGCGTGTTCACGGCCAACTGCCGGGTGACGGAGCCCGGCAGCAATCCGGCGCCGTTGATTCGCGCGATGGCTTTCGCGCCGGCGGATGTAAAGATCCACCGCACCTGGGACAGCAGCGGCCTGCGCGCCACCGGCAGTCACGATATCGAGGTGCGCGACGTCTTTGTGCCGGAGGAGATGAGCTTTTCCGTGTTCACGGACCCGGTGCTGGAAAACGGACCGTTGTACCGCCTTGCGTTCGCGACACTGACCGAGTTGCCGGTGAGCGCGGTCGCGCTCGGCATCGCGCGGCGCGCCTGCGAGGAATTCGCGGCGCTCGCGGGATCGAAATGCGCACCCGGCAGCACGGTTGCGTTGCTCGGACTCGACCTCGTCCAGGCGGCCCTGCACCGCGCGCGCGACGTGGTCGCGAACGCGGCCCGCGAACAGCACGCGCAGGCTGCCGAGGTCTGGGAAGAGGCGCTGGCAGGAATCCGCCCGGCCCCGCATGTCGGGGCGGCGCGCACGGTGGCCTGCGTGCGGCGCGTGCGCGGCCTGGTCACGGCCGTCGGCGATCTGGTGCCGCTGGCCGGCATGAACGCGCTGCAGCGCGAGGATCCCTTTGCCCTCGCGTGGCAGGACCTGAACGCGGCGGCGGCGCATTACTCCGTATCGCCGCTGCAGCTGGCGGAGCAGGATGGGCGCGATATCGCGGCCAGGGGCCGCTCCTACGACCTGCCCGTCGCGTCGTCGCCGCTAGCGTCTTGCGACGCGCCTTCGCCGACGGGGAATGGCGCTGCCGCCGCCAGGCCACCCGATTCGGGCGAGTAGTGCTCGCGGTAGATCGTGACGAAGGCGAGCAGGCTCGCGATCACGATCGGCCCGATGATCAGGCCGGTGACCCCGTAGACGCTCGCACCGCCGATGATGCCGCAGAAGATCAGCAGGATCGGCATGCGCGCGCGGCTGCCGATCAGGATGGGCTTCAGCACGTTGTCGGCCAGGCTCACCAGGAAGAAACCCCACGCGAACACGAAAACGCCCCAGGCGGGCGACTTCATGAAGATGAAGACGCCGATCGGCGCCCACACCAGTCCTGCGCCCACCACCGGGATCATGGCGGCGAAACCCGTCATCACGCCGAAAAACACCGCCAGCGGCACCCCGGCGATCTGGTAGCCGATCATCGCCAGCAGGCCCTGTATCACCGCGGTCAGCAGCGCACCGCGAATCACCGCCGTGACTGTCTGGTAGATGCGCAGCGCGATCGACTGCGCCTGCGCCACCGGCATCGGCACGGTGTCGAACAGCCAGTGCAGGAAGCGTTCGCCGTCGCGAAAGCAGAAGAACAGCAGCACCAGGATCAGCATCAGGTTCACGACACCGAGCAGGATGTTGCGGGCCATGACGGCGCCGACATTGGCGATCTTCGCGCTGGCCACATTTATGTTGCCGAGCATGAATTCCTGCAGGTCGAACTGCGCGAACAGGCTGATCTGTCCGGCGAACTCGCTCAGCCGGTGCCAGTAGCCCTGCAGGAATCCGGGAAGCAGGCTGGCCGAAAAGGCACCCTCGGGCGACTGGAACGCGCCGATCCAGCCACGCACCGTCGGGTAGAGTTCCGCGGACTGGCGCACCACCACCCCGAGCACGAACAGTGTGGGCACCAGCACCAGCAACAGCACCGCCAGCGTGCTCAGCCCCGCGGCAACACCCTCGCGCGAGGGCAGCCGGCGCTGCAGGAACTTGTGGATCGGGAAGCAGACCAGCGCGAGCGAGGCGGCCCAGATGATGGCGTCCGAGAACAGCGACAGGATCAGCAGCAGCTGGTAGATCAGGAAGGCGAACGCGCCGAAGAAGAACCAGCGCACGATACGCCCCTGTTCCGCACCCGCTGGTGCGCGCGCCGACGGAGTCGCGCCAGCCGGTGCTGGCGCTGGCGCTGGCGGCGGCGCAGCTTCGTCGATCATGGCGATACCGTTCCGTCGATCCCGAGGAACGTCATTGTAGCCTGCCGCGCCCGGGCATCGCGCGCGCCCAGCCGAGGAAATCCTCCAGGATCAGGTACAGCGCCGGCACCAGCAGCAGCGTGATCACCGTCGCGAACAGCACGCCGAAGGCCAGCGATATCGCCAGCGGCACGAACATCATGGTCGAGATGTCCGCCGTGGCCATCAGCGGCGCCAGCCCGATGAAGGTGGTCGCGGAGGTGAGCAGGATCGGGCGAAAGCGCACCGCGCCGGCGCGCAGCACCGACTCCTCCACCGCCACCCCCGCGAGGCGCTGCTGGTTCACGTAGTCGACCAGCACCAGGCTCGCGTTCACCACCACGCCCGACAGCGCCACGATGCCGAGCAGCGAGAAGAAGGCGAGCGCCTGGCCCATGATCAGGTGACCCAGCAGCGCGCCGATGACGCCGAACGGGATCGCGCTCATGATCACGAAGGGCTGCAGGTAGGAACGCAGCGGCACCGCGAGCAGCGCGTAGATGATCAGCAGCGCCAGCAGCGTCATCCCCACGAGGCTGCCCATGGCCTCGGCGCGCTCCTCCGCCTCGCCGGCAAGCGCGAAGGAGATGCCGGGGAATTTCGCCTCCAGGCGCGGGAACTCGGTGTCGGCCACCGACGCCAGCACCTTTTCCGGCACCACCACCTCGCGATCCACATCACCCTGCACGCTCACCACGCGCTGTCCGTCCACGCGGCGTATGGTGGAATGACCGCGTCCGACCGTGGTTTCGGCCACGCTCATCGAGGGAACCTCGACACCCTGCGCTGTCCGGATGCGCATGTTCTCCAGGTCGCCCAGCGACACCCGCTCCGCTTGCGGCAGCCTCACCATCACGCGCACGTCGTCGCGTCCGCGCTGCACGCGTTGCGCTTCCTCGCCGTAGAACGCCTGGCGCACCTGGCGGCCGAGGTCGCGCTGCGACAGCCCGAGCAGTTCGGCCTCGGGGCGGATCGCGAGCAGGATTTCCTGCTTGCCGGCGCGGTAGGTGTCGCTCACGTCGAACACCCCGTCGTAGCGCGCGAGCGTCTCGCGCAGTTCGGACGCCGCCTCGCCGAGCTGGTGCACGTCGCGACCGCGCAGCTCGATGTCGATGGGCTTGCCGGCGCTGAAGGCCTCGGCCGTGAACGTCAGCTCCAGCGCATCGGGAATCGGACCGGTGAGCTGGCGCCACAGCGCGGCCGCCTCCGCCGAGCCCATGCCGCCGCGCTCGGCATAGGGGCGCAGCTCCACCAGCACTTCCGCCACGTGGCTGCCCTCGCCGGCGTCCGAACCGAGCGAACCGCGGCCGACACGCTTGCCCACCGAGGCCATGACGTGCCGCACGGCCGAAGGCTCCGCATCGTCACGGCGCCCCCCATCGAGGCGCTCGCGCAGCGCCTCGGCCGAAGCTTCCAGCCGGCGTGCGGCCTGCTGCGTCACCTCGGCGGGGGTCCCCTCGGGCATGGTCAGCGAGGCAAACAGGCGGTCGCCCTCGACCGACGGAAAGTACTGGAACACGATGCGACCGCTCGCGAGCAGGCCCACCATGACGATCATGACGGCCACGCCGATCGCGCACACCACGTAGCGGTGTGCTATCGCGCGGCGCATCAGCGGCTGGTAGCTGTCGGCGATGAAACGCTCCAGGCGCGCCGATATGCGGTCCTGCAGGCGCTCCAGCCAGTTCTCGTCGCGCGCGCCGGCCCTGCGCACCGTCTGGCGGGCGAGGTGCGCCGGCAGGACGAGCTGCGATTCGAGCAGGCTGAAACACAGGCACAGCACCACCGTCAGGCCGACCGCGGCAAAGAACGACGCCATGCCGCCTTCCAGCGTGATTATCGGCAGGAACGCCGCCTGCGTCGTGAGCACGCCGAAGATGACCGGCACCGAGACCTCGCTGGCGCCGCGTATGGCCGCCTCGCGCGGTGCCATGCCCTCGAGCTCGAAGGCGTGCACGCGCTCGCCCACGACGGTGGCGTCGTCGACGATGATGCCGAGCACCAGCAGGAAGCCCATCAGCGACAGCGAGCTGATCGTGAGGCCTGCCGCCGGAAACATCGCGAGCGCACCGAGCATCGCGACCGGCATTCCCACGCTCACCCACAGCGCGATGCGCAGGCGCAGGAACAGCGCGAGCACCACGACCACCAGCACGAGGCCGCTCCAGGCGTTGCCGAGCAGCGCATCGAGGCGATCGACGAGATCCTGCGACTCGTCGCGCGAGATGTCGATCGCCATGCCCTCGGGCAGCTGCGCGCGCTTGCGCCCGAGGTAGTCCTTGACGGCGCCGGCGATCTCCAGCGTGTCTTCCTCGCCGACGCGCGAGACCTGCAGCAGCAGCGCGGGCTTGCCGTCGTAGCGCACGCGCAGGTCGGT
>Ga0138256_10002156_pt1 | contig 21222 bp, 18 predicted proteins | sample KNB2016incub_MG_FD_105486 | JGI IMG/M metagenome (GOLD analysis project Ga0138256, IMG submission 105486) | Active sludge microbial communities from wastewater in Klosterneuburg, Austria - KNB2014incub_MG | ecosystem: Engineered > WWTP > Activated sludge > Unclassified | place: Austria... | reverse complement strand
GAGCCAGATGCGCAAGACCATCGCCAAGCGTCTGGCCGAAAGCATGTTCACGGCGCCGCATTTCTACCTCACCATCGAGCTCGACATGTCGCGCGCGATGCAAGTGAGGGAAGCCATCAATGCGAGCATCGCGCCGGACAAGATCTCCTTCAACGACATGGTGATCAAGGCTGTGGCCGTTTCGCTGAAGCAGCACCCCAAGGTGAACAGCTCCTGGCTCGGCGACCGCATCCGCTTCAACGAGCATGTGCATGTCGGCGTGGCCGTCGCCGTGGAAGAAGGCTTGCTGGTCCCGGTCGTCCGCTTTGCGGATGGCAAGCCGCTGCGCACTATCGGTGCGGAAGTGAAGGACCTGGCCAAGCGCGCCAAGGACAAGAAGCTGCAACCGGCAGATTGGGAAGGCAACACCTTCACCATCTCCAACCTCGGCATGTTCGGCATCGAGGAGTTCACCGCCATCATCAACCCGCCGGACGCGTGCATCCTCGCTATCGGCGGCATCATGGAAAAACCTGTGGTGAAGAACGGCCAGATCGTACCCGGTCACACGATGAAGGTGACGCTGAGCTGCGACCACCGCGTGGTGGACGGTGCCACCGGCGCGGCCTTCCTGAACACCTTCAAGCAGATGCTGGAAGAACCGGCGTTGATGCTGGGGGTGGGAGCGATCTGAATTGGTAGCGAACTTTTGTTGCGGGCGGTTCCATGATGCTGAAATAGCATCCGCTTCGCTGCGTTGTCTCAACAACCAGCTCGCATGGACAGGTCAGGGGTCGAACGGAGTCTCTTCTTCAGACGTGCTCCTCTATTGAACTGGATCGCTTTCGCCTGCGCGTTCTGCTTGGCGCTCCTGGCCTGCCGCATCCATTGGAGCGGCCGCACCTCCTTCTTCTTCCTCTCGTGGAACCTGGCCCTCGCCGCGATCCCGCTCGTGTTCGCGCTGGCCGCGCTGGGCCTGTCGCGCATGCGGTGGACCTATGCCGCGCTGGCGATGCTCCTGCCTTGGCTGCTGTTCCTGCCGAACGCACCGTACATCCTCACCGACCTGCTGCACCTGAAGGCCCGCGCGCCCATCCCGCTGTGGTATGATCTGATCATGCTGCTCGCCTTCGCGCTCACCGGGCTGCTGCTCGGCTACCTGTCCATGATGTGCGTGGAACGCGTGCTACAGCCGGTGTTCAAGCGGCCGGTCGTCCTGGCCTTCCATGGCGTGGTGCTCTTTCTCTGTGGCTTCGGCATCTACCTCGGCCGGTTCCTGCGCTGGAATTCGTGGGAGATCGCCACGCGGCCGAAGTCCTTCCTCTACGTGGTGGGCGAGCGCTTCCTGGATCCCACGGAACATGGCAAGACCTGGGCGGTGACCTTCCTGATCGGTACGCTGCTCATCACCATGTACGCGCTGATGCGTGGGGTGGGCGCGGGACTGCGGCCGCGCGAGGCGTAGCGCATCGTTTCCTTTGGGGCCATGTCCCGCGCCTTGGTCTTCGGTCAGTTCGGTTCCATCGCTGTCCTGCTCTTTTGTGGTGGTTGGACTTTGCCTTGGTGGGGGTGGATGTTGTTCCTGGCCGGTCTTGCGCTTTTCGTATGGTCCGCGGCTTCGCTCGGCGGTAACAACTTCACCATCCTGCCCGATCCGCGCCAGGGCAACACGCTTTCACAACGCGGCATCTATCGCTTCCTGCGCCACCCGATGTACACGGCGGTGCTGCTCTGCGGCGCGGCGGTTTCCATTGCCGCGCCGAGCCTCGCGCGGTGGTTCGCTTTGGGCGTTTGCGCGGTAGTGCTGGTGTTGAAGGTGCGTTACGAGGAAGCCCTGCTCACCGCGCGGCATCCGGACTATCCGGAGCGGATGCGCAGGGTGGCCCGCCTGGTGCCCGGCATGTGGTGAACCGGTCTTATACCATGGGGTATAATACCATAGGGTATAAGAGGAGGTTCGATCGACCATCACCGCCGGCTGATCCATGAATTCCCGGCGGAACCACAGCTCGAAGCAGGAGCGAAAATGCCGGGCGCACTTGCTTCTATTTTCAGCCCGTGCAGGGCTTCGCGGAAACCCCCATCGAGTTCCTCAAGGGCGTAGGCCCGCAGCGGGGCGAGTTGCTCCGCGCGGAATTGGGCATCACCACCTTCGGCGATCTGCTCCTGCACTTCCCCTTCCGCTACGTGGACCGCAGCCGCTTCCAGACCGTGGCCGCGCTGCAGGGCGAGATGGACGGCGTGCAGCTGCGCGGCCGCGTTTCGCAGGTGCGCACCGTGGGCGAGAAGCAGGCCCGTCGACTCACCGCGAAACTCACGGACGCGACAGGGAGCATTGAACTCGTCTGGTTCAAAGGCATCCGCTGGCTGCAGCCCGTGTTGAAGGAGGGCGCTGAGTTCATCGTTTTCGGCAAGGTCACCGAGTTCCGGGGGAAGCTCAACATGGCGCACCCCGAGCTGGAGGCCGCCGAGCAATGGGACCACGGGCTCGACAGCTCGCTGCAGCCCGTGTACGGCACCACGGAGAAGGCTGCGGCCAAGGGCCTCAACAGTCGGGGCATCCAGAAGCTCACCGAAGCCCTGCTCCAACGGCCGGACTATGAGGTGCCCGAAACGCTCGACGCGGCTATCGTGGCGCAGCTCGGCGGCATGGCCCGCGCCGACGCGTTCCGCCACGCGCATGCGCCCCGCGACCAGCGCATGCTCGGCGCCGCGCGCCACCGCCTCAAATTCGAGGAGCTTTTCTTCATCCAGCTCGGCCTGCTGAAGCAGAAGGTGCTCATGGCCCGCAGCGTGAAGGGCGCCGTCTTCGGCACGGTGGGCGATCTGTTCAACACCTTCTACACGAGGCACATCCCCTTCGAGCCCACCGGTGCCCAGAAGCGCGTGGTGAAGGAGATCCGCAAGGACATGGGCAGCGGCCGCCAGATGAACCGCCTGGTACAGGGCGACGTGGGCAGCGGCAAGACCCTCGTGGCGCTCCTCAGCATGCTCATCGCGTTGGACAACGGCTTCCAGTGCGCGCTGATGGCACCCACGGAGATACTCGCGCAGCAGCATTTCAACAGCTTGTCGCGCATGCTGGAGGGCATGCCGCTGAACGTGCGCCTGCTCACCGGCAGCACGAAGGCGGCCGAGCGCAAGAGCATCCTCACCGCCCTGCGCACCGGCCACGTCCACGTCCTCATCGGCACGCACGCGCTGCTGGAGGACCCCGTGGTCTTCCAGCGCCTGGGCCTGGCGGTGATCGACGAGCAGCACCGCTTCGGCGTGGCGCAGCGCGCGCGGCTCTGGGCCAAGGCCGAACTGCCACCGCACGTGCTGGTGATGACCGCAACGCCCATTCCGCGCACGCTGGCCATGACGCTCTACGGCGACCTGGACACGAGTATCATTGATGAACTGCCCCCCGGCCGCAAGCCGGTGAAGACCGTCCACCGTTACGACTCGTCGCGCAACGCCGTGTTCGGCTTCATGGAGCAGGAGATCGCGAAGGGCCGCCAGGTGTACGTGGTGTACCCGCTCATCGAGGAGAGCACCAAGGGCGACCCGGCCACCAACCCCGCCAAGGACCTGAAGGACCTCACCGACGGCTTCGAGAGCATCAGCCGCCGTTTCCCGCTGCCGAGGTACGCCGTGGGCATGGTGCATGGCCGCATGGACCCGGCCACCAAGGACTACGAGATGGACCGCTTCAAGAAGGGCGAGACCAGCGTCCTGGTGAGCACTACCGTCATCGAAGTAGGCGTGGACGTGCCCAACGCCAGCGTGATGGTGATCGAGAACGCCGAGCGCTTCGGACTTTCCCAGTTGCACCAGTTGCGCGGGCGCGTGGGGCGCGGCGCCGACCAGAGCTACTGCATCCTGATGACCGGCGACAAGCTGGGCAACGACGCCCGCGCGCGCATCGGCACCATGGTGCGTACCAACGACGGTTTCGCCATCAGCGAGGCCGACCTGCGGCTGCGCGGTCCCGGCGACCTGATGGGCACGCAGCAGAGCGGCATCCCCGAACTCCGCATCGCCGACCTGGTGCAGGACGTGGAGATCATGCAGGCCGCCCGGGCCCTCGCGCAGCGCGTGCTCGACGAGGACCCCGACCTGCGCGCACCGCAGCACGCAAAGCTGGCCGTCGCCTTCACCCAGCGCACGCAAGGGCAGCCCGTATGGGGAAGGATCAGCTGATGGAGCCGTTCTATACGCGCGTTCTTAACACTGGCTCTCAGGCGACCATCGCCTGCTTCCGCCGGATACTGTCGGGGTCAAGCACGTGCGCGAGCGCGCCGATGGCGATGAGCAGTTGCGCGGCGGCGTAGGTGAGAATGATCGCCGTATGCGCCCCGCCGAACGGGCGGATGAAGCGGTTGAAGGCCAGCAGGCTGTCCGAGGCCATGAACAGCAGCGCGCCGATCATGATCAGCCAGAAGCTGCGCGGGAAGGTGCGCATCCAGCGGAACCCGGCCAGTACGGCCATGCACGCGATGATGGATATATATGCGATAACCGGTACAGAAAGCCCGTCATCCAGGCGTGGCACCAGCTCCCATGCGAAAAGCACGGCGAAGAGCACGATGACCACGGCGATGCCGAGGCTCACGGTCCAGCCGTCGCCGCCGCCAACCTCCGTGATGTTGTGCAGGAAGGCGATGCAGTAGCACAGTTGCGCGATGAGGAAAGCGCCGAGACCGATAAGGAAGTTGAACTCGTCGAGGTGCTGGAACATCAGCGCGACATCGCCGACGAGCGAGAAGAAGAGCCCCGCCTGGATGAAGAGGGTGAAGCGGTCCCCATAGCGACGGCTGTTGAAGAAGAACCACAAGGAGAGCACGGCCATCATGAGCGGCTTGCACACGTACTCGATCGCGTGCCCACCGAGGGCCGACCAGAACGCGGTGCCTGCGGACACCAATGCGTACAGGCCAAGGTACAGCCGGGAGTTCTTCAGGATTTCCATGGTGGAGCGCGGCGAAGATAGAAGGCAGGGGAGGGGGCGGAAGGGCGGGAGGACCGCAACCTGTCCGCGCAGGTAAAGCCGCAGGCAGGCGTACCCGTGCAATGGGGGGGGGCGCTTAACGCCATCGTGTTCCTCGATACCTTCGCGGCATGAACACCAACTGGGCCAAGATCCTCCTCTTCACGCTGCTGGGCTTCGCGCTGGGGCACATCGTCACCTATCTGTGCATGGGCCGTTGCGGCGGGCATGGCGGGCATGAGTGCCACGCGGGCGCCTGTGGGCAGGCTGCCGATGGTGCCTGCTGCCCGGCACATGGGCATGGCGGCAAGGGGCACGGCGGCCATGGCCAAGGGCACGAGGAGCGCGTGAGCGATATCGTCCATGGGCTGAAGGCGTCAGGCTTCCAAGGGGACACCACCATCCAGGATGGTGGGGCCACCGTCCGTATCGGTATCCACGGCGAGAAGACCGAGGTGCGGGTGGAAATGAGCGACAGCGTAGTGGTGGAGAAGACCGTGGAGGTGCATTGATGTGCGGCGTGGCCGGGGATATGGTCACGCCAGCGACTTCATCACCGGCCTTTATCTTCGCGGCCTTTTCCCGGCCCGCGTCCATGCAGTTCTCAGCCGCCCAGATAGCCGATCTCCTCGATGGCGAGGTGGACGGCGATGCGCAGGTGCTCGTGAGCGACCTGGCGAAGATCGAAGAGGGCAGGCCGGGCACGCTCACGTTCCTGGCCAATCCGAAGTACACGGACCTCCTGTACTCCACCGCTGCGAGCATCGCCGTGGTGGAGCGCACCTTCCTGCCCACGCGCGCGCTGCCCAAGCGGCTCACGCTCATCCGGGTGGACGATCCCCGGGCCTGTTTCAGCCGCCTGCTGAAGATGAACGAGGACCTGCGCTACGACAAGCGCGGTATCGAACAGCCCAGCTTCGTGAGCCCCAAGGCGAAGGTGGCGAGCGGCGCCTACATCGGGGCCTTCAGCTACATCGGCGACGGCGCGGTGGTCGAGGATGACGCCCGCATCTTCCCCCATTGCACCGTGGGCGACGGTGCGCGCATCGGCCGGGGCACGCGCCTGCACGCCAATGTGACGGTATACCACGGCTGCGTGATCGGCGCCAACTGCATCATCCACAGCGGGTCCGTCATCGGTGCCGATGGCTTCGGCTTCACGGAGAACACCAGCGGCGAGCAGGAGAAAATGCCCCAGGTGGGCAACGTGATCATAGAGGACGATGTGGAGATCGGCGCCAACTGCACGATCGACCGCGCCACGCTCGGCAGCACCATCATCCGCAAGGGCGCCAAATTGGACAACCTGATCCAGGTGGGGCACAATGCGGAGATCGGCGCACACACCCTGGTGGTGGCGCAGGCGGGCATCGCCGGCAGCACGCGTATCGGCGAGCGGGCCCAGATCGGCGGGCAGGCGGGCATCGTGGGCCACCTGGTCATCGGCGACCGCGTGCGCATCGCCGCGCAGAGCGGCATCGGCTCCAGCCTGCCCGATGATGCCATCGTGCAGGGATCGCCCGCCTTCCCCATCGGCGATTACAAGCGCAGCTACGTGCTCTTCCGCGCGCTGCCGGACCTGATGCGCAAACTGGCCGCGCTGACGAAGGAAGTGGCCGCCATACGCGAAACGAAGGATCAATGAACCCCGACAAGCAGCACACCCTCAGGGGCAGCGCCACGCTCAAGGGCGTGGGGTTGCACACCGGCGAACCGGTAACGCTCACCATGCGTCCCGCCCCGGCGGGCCACGGCCTGAAATTCCAGCGCACGGACCTGGAGGGCGGGCCCATCATCGACGCCGACGCGGATCTGGTGGTGAGCACCGACCGCGGCACCACGCTCGGCAAGGGTGATGCGCGGGTGAACACCACCGAACACGTGCTCAGCGCCCTGTACGCCCTGGGCGTGGACAACTGCCTGGTGCAGCTTTCCGGCCCCGAGGTGCCCATCATGGACGGCAGCGCGCTGCCCTTCGTGGAGGCCATCGAGCGGACGGGGCTGGAAGAGCAGAACGCCGACCGTGACTGGTACGTCCTCACCGAGCCCATCTGGTTCGAGACCAAGGAACGCGGCACGGAAATGCTCGGTGTTCCCGCGCCCGGCGGCGAGTTCCGCCTCACGGTGATGGTGGACTACAACAGCCCCGTGCTCGGTACGCAGCACGCCAGCATGTACCATACCGGGGAATTCAAGGACGAGATCGCCCCCTGCCGCACCTTCGTCTTCCTGCGCGAGCTGGAGCAGCTGGCCAAGGCGGGCCTCATCAAGGGAGGTGATTTGGACAACGCCATCGTGCTGGAGGACCGCGAGGGCACCACCAAGGAACAGCTGAAGGCCATCGCCGGGCTGCTCGGCAAGGAATACCGCGATGTGGAGATCAGGCGCAACGGCGTGCTGAACACCACCGACCTGAAGTTCTTCAACGAGCCCGCGCGGCACAAGCTGCTGGACATCGTGGGCGACCTGGCGCTGGTGGGCCGCCCCATCAAGGGCCACATCCTGGCCGCGCGGCCGGGGCACTTCGGCAATACCAGCTTCGCCAAGCGCATCAAGGAGAAGATGCGCGAGGACAGGGGCAAGGGGCCGAGGTTCGACCTCTCGAAGACGGTCTACGACATCAACCGGATCGAGAAGATCCTGCCTCACAGGTATCCGTTCCTGCTGGTGGACCGCATCATCGCGATGGACGCCCGCACCATCACCGGGGTGAAGAACGTGACGCTGAACGAGCCGCAGTTCACCGGCCACTTCCCCGGCAACCCCGTGATGCCCGGCGTGCTGCAGGTGGAGGCGATGGCGCAGGTGGGCGGCATTTTCGCGCTCAGCCAGGTGCCCGATCCCGAGTACTACACCACCTACTTCCTGAAGATCGACGGCGTGCGCTTCAAGCGCAAAGTGATCCCCGGGGACACCATCATTTTCCATCTCGAACTGCTCACGCCCATCCGCCGGGGCATCGTGCACATGAAAGGTGTGGGCTACGTGAACGGCCAGCCCTGTCTGGAAGCCGAGATGATGGCCCAGATCGCCCGCGACAAGGCGCCGAACGAGGAACCTGCGAAAGCCGCCACCACCGCATGAGCATCTCCAAGCTCGCCTTCGTCCACCCGGACGCCCACATCGGCAAAGGCGTTACCATCGAGCCTTTCGCCGCCATCTATGGGGACGTCACCATCGGCGACGGCACATGGATCGGCCCCAATACCGTGCTGATGGACGGTGCCCGCATCGGGGCGAAGTGCCGCATCTTCCCCGGCGCGGTGATCAGCGCCATACCACAGGACCTGAAATTCGCCGGTGAGCGGACCACGGCCGAGGTGGGCGAGGGCACCACGGTGCGCGAGTGCGTCACCATCAACCGGGGCACGGCCGACCGCGAGCGCACCGCCGTGGGGGCGAACAGCCTGCTGATGGCCTATGTGCATCTGGCGCACGACTGCATCGTGGGCAGCAACGTGGTGATCGCCAACAGTGTGAACCTCGCGGGCCATGTCACCATCGACGACTGGGCCATCCTGGAGGGCAACGTGGCCGTGCAGCAGTTCATCCACATCGGCTCGCACAGCTTCATCGCGGGCGCCAGCCTGGTGCGCAAGAACGTGCCGCCCTTCGTGAAGGCCGCACGCGAGCCCCTTAGCTACATCGGCGTGAACGTGGTGGGCCTGCGCCGCCGGGGCTTCACCGACGAGCAGGTGGCACGCATCGAGGATATTTACCGCGAGATCTTCGTGCGCAACAACAATGTGGACCGCGCGGTACAGAACGTACTGCAGACGCTGCCCCGCAGCCACGAGCGGGGCGTGATCGTCGATTTCATCAACAACAGCCCCAAGGGCATCATGCGGGGGCTGGCCGAATGATGGTTCGCGAGGGAGTCAGCGACCGGAGCGACCTGTAATTCGGCCAGCATGCCCGCGCGCATCACCCTTCAGAATGTCTCCAAGTCGTTCAGTCGCGAGCACGTCATCCGTGGCCTGTCCCACGTGTTCGAGCCCGGCTCCCGTACCGCGATCCTGGGGCCGAACGGCAGCGGGAAGAGCACCTTGCTGCAACTGGTAGGCGGCTTTTCCATCCCGTCGAAAGGTACCGTGACGCATGAACTGGGCGGCACCGCGGTGGAGCCCGATCGCGTGTACCGGCATGTGAGCATCGCGGCGCCGTACCAATCGCTGTACGAGGAACTGCCTTTGGATGAGGCGATCGCGCTGCACGCCCGTTTCAAACCGTTGCGCGCGGGCATCGCTGCCCGGGATGTCGCGCGCACTGCCCTGCTCGATGGCCACCGCGACAAGCCCGTGCGCGGCCTCAGCAGCGGCATGAAGCAGCGCCTGAAGCTGGCCCTGGCCATCCTGAGCGATACCGCGCTGCTTCTGTTGGACGAACCTGCCAGCAACCTCGATGCGCAGGGCGCTATCTGGCTCAAGGCCTTGCTGGAAGAGCACGTGAGCGACCGCACATTACTGGTGGCCAGCAACCGGCAGGAGGCCGAGACCTTCGCGTGCGACCGGTCGCTCGAGGCGGGGCGGTGGGGCTGACGTTCCGGCAACGAGGCCGCGTTACCTTCGTTCGCGGTGTCCTCTACCTGGATGGCCTTGCGTCCCCGAAACGACCAGCTGATGAAACATGCCGTACCCTTCGCGCTCGCGCTAGTAGCTTCCTTCTCCGTGAACGCCCAGCAGATCCATCAGGTCCTGTGGGATACGCTGGATACCTCCCCTCACCGGTTGGTGGACCGTGCGGGTCTCACCGGCGACGGAGGCGCGATCCTCTCCGTGCGTACCGCGCACGGTATCGATCTGGTGAAGACCGGCGCTGACGGCATACCCGTTTGGCGGAAGGACCTTGGCCTTCCCGGTCTTAGCACCGCGCCGATCTTCTCGAACTTGGACGGAGGCCATCTGCATCTGCACAGCGATTCGAGCCATGTCCAAGGCACGAATTACAATGATGAGGATACCGCGACCCTGTCCCTGCGGTTGACCTCGTTGAACAACGCGGGCGAGCCTCTCTGGTCCCGTCGTATCACCGCCTCGACGATACTCCCCGCAACGAGTACACCGGGCGTTCCGGAGTTCATGGCTCTTCAGTCGGCGACGGGGGACCTGTTCGTGCTGGGCCTGTTCGATTCGGGTTTTTTCGGCATGCGGATCGTCGTCATCAGGATCGATGTTGACGGGCAGGTGATCTGGGCACGACGTGTTCCGGTCATGGAAGATGGTTTTATGGGCTACCCCATCCATTTCGTCTCGGACGGTTCCGGCGGCGTGTATCTGGTATCCTCTGACGTCGATTGGAGCTTGATCACGGCAGCGCGGATCGGCACGGCGGGAGACCTCATATGGGCCAAACGCTTTGGCATCGAGAACAGCGTTTCAAGCGTCCAGTCCGATGGGGTTATCCTGATGGACAACGGGGATCTTTGCGTTGGTGGCAATGAGATCGTGGGCAGTGAGTCCAAGGGGTTCCTTTATCGGGTCTCGGCAGGCGGTGTATGGCAACGGGCCGACCTGTATGGAACATGGATGAGTGTCGTTCCGCTGATCCAGGTTGGCGATACGCTCATCGTCAAATGCGGGAACGGCATTGCCCGCCTCGGTTCCTCCTATGATCTCATGGATGGAGTGGAACTTGCCGGGACGACCGGGACCGGCGCGACACATGAGATGCTTCCCCGCACGATAGCGTATGCCAATGGCCACTTGCGATTCATCGGCGACCTGCGCTCAGTTGACCAGACGTTCGGCTACACCACCTTCCGGCCTGCCGACTGGTCCGTCACCTTCGACCCGGCGTCGGGTTGTGGCCTGGCCGCGTTCAGTACCGCCATGGACCACGACCAGGTCCCGGAAGTGCTGCTGGCCGAGGAGGTCCTGACCGGAACGTCCGAGCCGATCGCCACCACGACGCAAACAATGAGCATATTCGCCATCGACCGCCCGCTTTGGACGGTGACCGACGCCTGCTCGATCATCGGCGAAGCGCCCATAAGTGTGGATGAGGTTTCCGATGCGAACGCGATCACGATCGCCAACAACCCGTCCGAAGGCGGCGCGCCCGTGATGGTCACCAGCGCGACCCCGGTGGTGCTGGACCTGTACGATGCGCGCGGCGCGAAGATCATCGCCGGGCTGCGCACAGCGGCCAGCACGTCCACGGCACTCGATGTTTCGGGTCTTGCTCCGGGTATTTACCCGCTGTTGGTGCGGCAGATGGACGGCCGGGCGCTGGGCACGTGGAAGGTCGTGGTGCAGTAGGTCCCGTCGCCTTCCGCGCGGTATCTCCCGGCCATTGCCCATCGGCCCGGGCAGCCTACATTCGCGGCCCGAACGAAAAGTCCCCTTCGCATGGCCAGCACCGCAGACGTGAGCATCGGCTCGTACATCCGCTACAACAACGACATCTGCCAGATCATGGAGTGGCAGCACCGCACGCCGGGCAACCTGCGCGCATTCTACCAGGGCAAGATGCGCAACCTGCGCAACGGCAAGCTCAACGAGCACCGCTGGCGTTCGGGAGAGACCATGGAGGTGCTGCGCGTGGAGATCCACGAACTGCAATACCTCTACCGCGAGGGCGACAACCTGGTGCTGATGAACCCCAACACCTTTGAGCAGTTGTACGTGCCCGCCACCCTCTTCGGCGATGCCATGGGCTTCATGAAGGAGGAGATGATCATGCAGGTGGGCTTCGAGAGCGACACGCCCATCTTCGCCCGCCCCCCGAAAGTGGTGGAACTGGCCGTTACCTACACCGAGAACGTGGTGAAGGGCGACACCAGCAACAAGGTGATGAAGGACGCCAAATTGGAGACCGGTGCGGAGATCCAGGTGCCCTCCTTCGTGGACATCGGCACCATCGTTCGTATCGACACCGAAACGGGCGAGTACCTCGACCGGGTGAAGAAGTAGCGTCGGCCCACCGGGCCGGCCGGCAACGAACCCCGTGACCGTGTCATGGGGTTCGTCATTTTGTGCCCGACCTACCTTCGCCACCGATGGACCTGAAAGAACCCTTGACCGCATCGGATATCGCCGCGCTGATCGGTGCCCCGGTACTGGGCAATGCGCAACGGCCCGTCACCGGCATCAACGAGATCAACCGCGCGCGCGAGGGCGACCTGCTCTTCGTGGACCATCCGAAATACTACGCCAAGGCGTTGAACAGCGCGGCCTCCGTGGTGTTGATCGACAAGGACGATGTGGCCATTCCCGGGGGCAAGGCCATCATCGTATGCCCCGACCCCTTCGCGGCCTACAACACCCTCGTGGCGCATTTCAGCCCGGGCACCGGCTGGGGAGGAGGTGGCCCGACCATCGGCCGCAACACGGAGGTGCATCCCACGGCCGTCATCGGCCCGGGCGTGCGCATCGGCGATGACTGCGCCATCATGCCCGGCGTGGTCGTTTACGGCCCGGCCACCATCGGCCACCGCGTCATCATCCACGCCAACACCGTGCTGGGCGCCGACCCGTTCTACTACAAGAAGCGCCCGTGGGGCCACGACAAAATGATCCCGTGCGGGAGCGTGGTGATCGGGGACGATGTGGAGATCGGCGCGCTGTGCACCATCGACCGGGGCGTGAGCGCCGACACGCGCATCGGCGCGGGCACCAAATTGGACAACCACGTGCAGGTGGGTCACGATACGGTGATCGGCGAGCGCTGCCTGATCTGCGCGCACGTGGCCATCGCCGGGGCCGTGGTCATCGAGGACGGCGTTACGCTCTGGGGACAGGTGGGCGTGCCCAGCAAGATCCGCATCGGGAAGGGTGCCACGGTGCTCGCGCAGAGCGGCCTGCTCAACGCCGCCGAGGCCGGAAAAACATACTTGGGCTCGCCTGCCCGCGAGGCGCGCGACATGCTGCGCGAGATCGCCCTGCGGGCGCGCCTGCCGGAGATCGCCAAGAAGCTCGGTCTCTGACATGACGCGCCTGGACCGCATCACCGAGCGCTTGAACCTGAAGGAGTTCCAGCTGCGCGCGCTGCTCGATCTCACCAAGGCCATCAACAACAACCAACGGCGTGACGAGCTGCTGGGCCTGTACGCGAACATCATGCGTGATGACCTCGGCATCACGCGGCTCATGCTCTTCGAGCATGCGGCGGAATGGGCCTGTGCGCACGCGTACGGGGCGGACGAGAGCCAGACGCGCATGGACGTGCGGCCGCTCATCGGACTGTACAAGGACATACAATTCATTGGCAGCAGCGAGGGGCCCGCGATCGGTGGCTTCGATATCGCGGTGCCGGTCTTCCACCAGGAGCGGCCCATCGCGCTGCTGCTCATCGGCGATATCGATGAGGAGGAGCGGCGCGTGAGCCCGGCGGTGAAGCACATGAACTTCATCCAGACGCTCACCAACCTGATCGCGGTGGCATTGGAGAACAAGCGCCTTGGCGAACTTGCCCTGCTGCAGGAGCGTGACAAGCGCGAGCTGGAGCTGGCGGCCGAGATGCAGCACATGCTGATCCCGCGCGACCTGCCGGATGAGGGCGCGGTGGTGGCCGCAGCCTGGTACAAACCTCACCGGCAAGTGGGCGGTGACTACTACGACCTCGTGCGCCTGAGCGCTGATGAACTGCTGGTCTGTGTGGCGGACGTGAGCGGCAAGGGCATGGCGGCCGCGCTGCTGGCGTCCAACTTCCAGGCTACGCTGCGCGCCATGCTCACCCGCGGCCACCACCGGCTCGATACCCTCGTGCGGGAATTGAACCGGCTGGTGAACGAGCGCGCGCGGGGCGAGCGCTTCATCACGTTGTTCATCGGCGTGGCGGACACACAGCGCGGCACCCTGCGCTATGTGAACGCGGGACACAATGCCCCGTTGCTCCTGTGGCAGGGCGCCCTGCATGAGCTGAAGGACGGCAGCATCGCGCTGGGCATGCTGGACGAGTTGCCCTTCGTGCATACCGGCGAGGCGGCGATCGGCGGCGGCTCGCTGCTCATTTATACGGACGGGTTGGTAGAGCAGGAGGACGCCTATGGCGCGGCCTTCGGTACCGCTCCGCTGGAACGTGCCTTGAAGGAGATCGCCGGGGCCGGTCCGCAGGCGGTGAACGAGGCGCTCATCGCCACCTTCGAGGCGCACCGCTCCGGCCTGCCCTACCTGGACGACATCGCGCTGCTCACCTGCCGTTTCGCTTGAGCCTTCGGCGGGTGCCGCAGGTCCATCACCACGAGCATGGCGGTGAAGCCCCAGAAGGGTACGCTCGCCTTGTCCAGGTCCAGGAAGTTGTTGAGCGTACCATGCACGTAGTAGCTCACCAGGCCGAGGAAGGCCGCGCCCACCATGGCGCGTTCGGCGCCTGGCGGCAGGCGCAGCCACAAGCGTACGGCCGTCCATGAGGTGACGCCGATGAGCGCGACGACGATGAGCATGCCGGGCAGGCCCTGCTCGCTGAGGGGCCCGAGGAACTCGCTATGCGCATTGCCGCCCGTGCCGAAATTGGTACTGATGATGGTGCGGTCCGCCGCGGCCTGGAAGGGGGCGTACTGGAACATGTAGGTGCCCGGCCCCCAGCCCGTCCAGGGCCGTTCCGCGAACATGCGCAAGGCCGAGTTCCAGCGGTTGATGCGCTCGAGGTTGCTGGCGTCGGAGCTGATGTTGCCGATGGAACTCACGTGCTTGGCCAGGTCGTCGCTGCTCTCATCACGGTTGCGCTCCAGGGCGATGGTGATCTGGTCGCGGTTCACCAGGTACACGCCACCGGCCAGGAGCGCCGTGCCGAGCACGATCCAGCCGGGCACGCGCAGCTTCATCACCGCCAGCACACCGATCGCGGCCACCACGCCCACCCATGCGGCGCGCGTGTAGGAGAAGACCATGCCCAGTACCAACAGCGCCAGGAACAGCGCGGCCAGTGCGCGCCGGAGGGGCGAGGAGCCCGGCAGGCCCACCGCCGTTACGGCGAAGGGCAGGAAAAGGGCGATGATGGCGCCGTAGCTCGTGTGATCCTTGAAGAAGGGTTCCATGACCCAGTGCGCGGGATCGTGCTCGAAGCGGAAGCCCGCATGGCGAATGAGGGTGTAGCCGATCACGATGGCGAGGCCTGCCAGGTACAACCAGGCGAAGCGGTGCATGTTCGCCGGGCGTTCAAAGAGCCGCGTGGCCATGAGGTACATCGTGCAAACGAACCAGATGCGGGCGGCGAGGTACTTCAGGCTCACCAGCGGCATGCTGCTGGTGATGATGCAGAAGGCCATCCACACCAGTTGCACGATGATGACCACCGTGACCGGGTGGCGCCAAACACGCGCGTCCAGCACACCGCGCTCCAGGCCCAGCTTCAGCAGGAAGAGCAGTGTAAGGCACACCATGAGCGGCTCGGTGGGGATGGCCACGCCGATGCCGCCCATATCCAGTTGTTCCATGTTGATGGACAGCGGGGTGGCGAACACGATGAAGAGCAGCACGCGGTCCGCGTTGGCGATCATGGCCCAGCCCAGGAGCAGCACGGCCGGCATCAGGTTGAGCCAATACTGGTCGAAGGCCATGAGCGCCGCGTTCAACAGGACGAAGACCGCGCAGGCGGCCAGTATCCAACGGTCCTTGAGCAGCGCGAGGGGCATGATCAGGCGGGCGTCCTCCGTTCGCGCAGCATGACGAGCACCAGGCAGAGCAGGCAGGCGGAGGCCACGGAGGCCAGTACGATGGCCCAGCGTACGGGGTACACCTTCTTGTCGGCGCGCTCCGGGTATACCAGCACATCGGTATACGTGAGCACCTTGTCGAGGTCGGTGAGCACGCGTTCGTGGGCGATCTGCTTCTGCACGAACTGATCGCGGTAGTTGCGGGCCAGTTCGGTCAGCGTGAGGAATTCGCCGCCATGGGCACCCAAGGCATCGAGCAACTGGCGGGCCTCGCCGCGCGCGGCGGGGCTGCCGGTGCTGAGCAGGCGCATGTAGCCGCGGGTCACCTCTCCGGTCTGGGCATTGTAGTCCAGCAGGCCGGTGCGGGCGCGGAGCGTGTCCAGCCGGGCGTCCACGCTGTCCAGCTTGTGGCGGACCAACGCCATCTCGCGTTGCGCGATGCGCAGTACTTCTTCACTCTTCTCGCGTCGCAGTCGCCGGGCCAGCTTGTCGGCCTGGTCCAGCAGGTCCTTCACCATGGCCTGGGCGGTGGCGGGGTCCTCGTCCTCGATCTCGATCTGCACGCTCTCCAGGCTGGTTTTGCTGATGGACACGTGCTCGCGGTACTCGGCCTCCAGGTAGAACCGGCCCGGTGCAACCGTGGTGTCCACATCATAGTGCTCGGCCAGGTGGTGCAAACGGATGAGGCTGTCGCGGATACTGTTGCTTTCCAGCAGCTGAAGCAGTTGGTCGCTCGTGGGCTCGATGGAGTAGCTGGCCAGGTTCACCGGGTACACGATGGCCGATGAGCGGAAGCGTGGTGTAATGAATGCGGGACTGCTGAAAATGATGCTCGCCACGGCCGCCAGCGCTGCGATGCCGGCGAAAAGCCGCCAGTGACGGACCACCGTGCCCCACAAACGTTCGAAGGAGAGCGCACTATCCATTGGCCTGCCGGATCCGGTCGAGGTTCTCGCGCACCACCAAGAAGAGCAGCGCCAGGAGGAAGGCGCTGGCGGTGCTCACCACGCAAACAAGCCAGCGCACCGGGTACGCCTTCTTGTCCGCCGGGAGGGCCTTGTTCACGATGAACTTGTGCGGAAGGTCGCTCTCCATGTCGGCGCGCGCCTGGGTGAGTTTGGTGCGCAGCTGGTTCAGACGCCAGAGCTCGTTGTCCAGTTGGCCCTGTAGCGTGAGGTAAGCGCCGCCATAGCGCGACAGCACCTCAAATTTCTCCTCGAACAGCTTGATCGCGCGCTGGTCGCCCTTGACGATGGCGGCACCGAGGTACTCGTTGAAGCGCTCGCTCTGGGTATGGTAATCCTGCACGCCCGCCGCGCGGATGCGCCCCAGGCTGTCGTTGAGCCAGGCCACGTTCCGCTCGGCCTCGGCCAATTTGCTCTCCACCAGCCGCACACCGATGGCTGCGCGCTCCATCTGCATGGCGTTCCACACGCTGTCCACCTCGCTGGCGATGAAGTTGGCCATGTTCGCCGCGCGCAGCGGGTCCTCGTCCAGTACCTCCACGCGCACGCTGCCGAACTTGGTGAACTCGAAGGTGACGTGCTCCTCGTAGGCCTCGCGCAGTTCCGCGCGTTTGTGGCTGCCTTCCTGGTCGATGCGGTACACGCTCATCAGGTCGAACTCGCCGGTGGTGCGCTCGCGGATCTCGTCGCTCTGGAGCATTTGCATCAGTTGCTGCGCGTCCTCCTCGTCGCCCAGGGCCAGGATGTCGTCGCGCGAGCCGCTCTGCTCGTTCAGCAGCGACCGGCTGGCGCTGTTGCTGATGGCGGGGTAGAGGATCACCTCGCCGCGGAATTTCTCGGGGATCACGAAGGCGGCGATCACACCGGCCACGACGCCGAGCAGGGTGATGCCGATGAGGAGCCGGCGCTGGCGCCAGAGGAAGGCCACCAGGTCGATGGAGCTTCCGCCACCAGCGCGCTGTTCGTTCTGCATGCGTTCCGTAGAAAAGGACGGCGAAGATATCCGGCCATCCCTAACGGCCTCCGGGGCGGTCTATTGCCCACTTGGAGAGCGCGGCGAGCAGCCCGCCCACCGGTAGCAGCCCCGCCACGGCGGCCAGGCCAGCGGCGGCGGCACCCAGCACCGGCATAGCCAACGGCAAGGGCATTTCGCGCGCCAGGGCCAGCCAGGCCAGCACAAGCAAGGCGGCCACGTAGCCCAGCAGGCCGATGGCGTGGCGCACTTGGGGCCGCAGCCCGAAACGCCGCACCGCGATGGCCACCTGCGCCAGCGCCATACCCCCTTGCGTGATGAGCCCGGCCCACGCGGCGCCCAAGGCCTGGTAGCGCGGAATGAGCACGAGGTTCAGCGCGATGTTGAGCACCATACCGACGGCCGCCATGCGATTGAGCGTGCGCAGATCGCCGCTCGCCGTGAGGAGGGTGCCGAAAACATACGTGATGCACACCGCCACGAAGCTCCAGATGAGCACGGCGAACGCCGGGGCCGAATCGATGGTGTGCTCGTGGTAGCGGAGGTCCATCACCTCCTTCGCGTAGAACGAACCGATCACCGCCACGGCGATGGTGCCCGCGAGTACGAGCCGCGTGGCCAGACCGGTGAGGGGGACGATGGTGTCACCATGCTTCAACATGCGGCTGAACATGGGCAGCAGGAGCCCGGCGAGCAGATAGCCGAGCATGTTGAAGGCCTCGAAGAAGCGGAAGCCCTGCGCGTAGATGCCCGCGTGCAGTTTGCCGTCCGGCAGCAGGCGTTCCAGCATCACGGTATCGGTGCGGTAGTAGAAGGTCATCAACAGCACGAGCAGGGCGTACGGGGCGCTTTCGCGGAGCACGTTGCGGATGAAGGCCGCATCCCAGCGGGGCCGTGGCACGCCGGTATGGTGCGCCACCAGTGCCAGCGCCACTGCGGCCGTGATAGCGTAGGCCGCCGTTTGTGCCCAGGCGAACCAAATGATGGGGAAGGGAGCCCCCGCTCCGCGTCCCCAGAGCAACCACGCACAGAGGCCGATGAGCAGCACGCGGTCCAGCACGGAGAGCAGGCTGTCCTGCGCGAACTTCTGCGCCCCGGCGATGTTGCTCCGCAGGTAGAGGATGGTGGCCACCAACGCCTGGTTCAGCACGAGCACGCCCAGCAGGCGGATCTCGCTCCCGCGGTAGCCGAGTACGAAGGCCGCGATGAACATCACCACCGCGTAGAGCAGCACCAGCAAGGCGCGCACGGTGACCACCCCGTTGAGGTGCGCGCGCATCTCCCCCGTGTTCTGGGCCACATGCCGCGTGTTCCAGTTGGTGATGCCCAGGTCCAGCAGGATGTTCAGCAGGAAGCTCAGGCTGAGCAGGGCCGCATAGCCGCCGTACGCCTCGGTGCCCGCGCGCCCCTGCACCGCCGCGTCGATGCCCAGGATGTAGAAGGGCTTCACCAGCAGGTTCAGCACCAGCACCAGGGCGAGGTTGGTGAGGAAGACGCGGCGCATCGGCGCGAAGAAAGCGCAGAACGTCCCGGCAGGCGTCCAGCTTACACGTATACAGCGCTCACCTCGGGACACACAGCGCCAGAGCGAGGGGAACTCGAGAATTTGGAAATCAGAAGTTCGGTTGTTACGTTCGCGACCGACTCTGACGCCATGAACCTCTGCCCCCTCCCCCGCGCCGCACGCGACCACGCGTAGCGCCGTTGTTGATCGCTGTTCTTGGACTGACCGGATGTAGCAAGGAGGATGATCGATATGTGTCAGGTCATGCCCCGGTAGTTGACCTGAACGCGATCACTGATGCGTTCTCCCCTTCCGACGAGAACATTCTGCCGTTGATCCGCGTGTACAACGAGGAATGGACGGCGCATCTGAATGGTAGCAGGGAAGAAAGCGGTATAAAAAAGCTGGACGAGGCTATTTGGACCGTAGAGGCGGACCTGAATTACGAACGGGGCAATGCCTTGGCCATGCTCGATTCGTTGTTCGACAGCGTATCCGTGACGGTGCCTCTTGTCATCATCGATGGTATTCCAAGCGTGAGTGATACTTCACTCTACCGCGCTGAAGAGTTTTTGCTGGCACGGATCCCGATCGACAGCATCGACCATCCTGTCCGGCTCATCGATTTGGCCGCCACTTCTGTACGAGAGAGGGATGCCACGGTCACCGCTTACGTTTATCGGCGCTACCGCCCCTACATGCCTGCGCCACCTTCCGAGGGTTGTTACTTCATGGGCAACAACCCCAGCGGTCCCTACCCGGCCAGCAACGTGATGAACGACTGGCTCCACTACCATGAGTTCCTCGAGATCGATCAGGGATCGAGCGATGTGCATCCACCATTCTTCACAACTGTGAGTGCCTTCCACTACCTGAGCACCACTGATGCCTATGGCGTTCTCGGAGGGTATACTGTCTATTTCGGATCGAACGTTCCTCCCGGCCCAGGCTGGCTGGGGTCTGGTTCAGCGGGATGGCAGGTTCGCTATCCCGCGTACTGGAATGAGCACATGGAGATGAAAAACTGGTACATGGCCGTTCATGGCGCCGGGCCGGGTGATGTGATGATGGAGCAGTCCTACCATACCACCTACATTCCCCTGTGCTGCAGCCCGATGGACTATGGTAGCCCCTACTACCCCATGGGACCGTATGATCATTACTACAAATTCAAGCATGGGCATTCTGTGAGGATTCCCGGGTGATAGACGCTGCCCTTGCTTCGTTCCTTCGCGTTCCATCATGCGGCCACAGCGTGCGATCGGCGTCTTGTTTGGGGGGGTCCTGTGGAACCTCGCGAGCGGCTCCGCATGCCATACGATCAGCGATGGGGACCTGTCCGACCCGCTCATTTGGGATTGCGGTTGCGACCTGAACACCTGCGATTCGTTGTTCATCGATCACAGCGTCATCGCTGCGATGAGCATCACCTTGGTGAACAGCTACGTGGAAGTGGGCACGAGCGGCTCATTCACGGCAACGGACACGGTCACATTCCTTGGTACGCTCCGGAATGCGGGGCAGATAGTGGCCGGTCGGCTCGTACAGGCGGCGGTTTCACCCCTCTTTCGGAACCACGGCCTGCTTACCTGCGGCGTCATGCACCAGCTGGGCGACTCCTTGCTCAATCACGGGGTTATCCATGCAACGGATACCCTGCACACCTTCAGCGCCACGCGCCTCATGAACCATGGCCGCATGGACGGCAATTTCCTATGGTTGGGCTGGCAGAGCGGCACGTACAATTTTGATACCTTGGTCTTTACGCGCTGCCAGACCGACTATTGGGCGGACAATGTGGGCCACTGGTGGATCGACGGGCTGTTCATTTCCGTCAACGGGTTCGCGAACGAAGCATCCGCCTATTGCCGGGCGGATACCCTGCTTTTCTACAATATCGTGAGCAATGAGGGCTACCTGTCCGCGACCCACCTTCTGCAGTTCGGCACGGCGTTGTTCCAGGGCAATGCCGGTCTCGACCTCTTCCCGGCCGATGCGCGCATCGATTGCGGCAACCTCAAGAACTACGGCCACCTCCAAGGCCAAGGGGACATCTGCGTACAGGACTCCAGCATAAACTACGCGACGGGATCCATCACGCAAAGCCCGGACATCTGCGATGCCACGCTCACCGTAACGAGCGTTCCCTTCATTGATGTGAACCTTGGCACGATCCAGGGCGGCGTCAACTGGTGTGCGAACACATCCTGCCCTACGACCGGCATGGATGACCTG
>Ga0138256_10002155_pt1 | contig 21223 bp, 16 predicted proteins | sample KNB2016incub_MG_FD_105486 | JGI IMG/M metagenome (GOLD analysis project Ga0138256, IMG submission 105486) | Active sludge microbial communities from wastewater in Klosterneuburg, Austria - KNB2014incub_MG | ecosystem: Engineered > WWTP > Activated sludge > Unclassified | place: Austria... | reverse complement strand
ATTTATTTAAATCATAAGCTTTTCTCTTTGCATAGTCTTATACAAATTAAAAAAATCAAATGTGTATCTGGTTAGATTGCAGATTGGACGGTTTTATGATCCTAGCAGTACTGATGCAGTATTTTCTATTTCAGTTCTAAAATACTTTATTTTCACCCTGTCACCAGGATTGTATTTTTCAAGAATTAAAAATAGGTCATTGTTATTGGTCACTTTTTTGCCATTTACTTCTGTGATAATGTCGCCAAATATTATTTCTCCGTTTTTAGTTTGTTCCAGCGCTTTTAAACCAGCTTTTTCAGCACCACCACCCGGCACCAGTCTCATAATCATCGCGCCTTCAACACCCCAATTTTTTGCATATTGCGGAGGCAATAATTCCACACCGATTTTTGGTCGTTTGACTTCCCCGAATTTAATAAGATCAGAAACTACCCAGTTGACTTCATCCACCGGTATTGAGAAGCCTATCCCGGCAGACGCTCCTGATGGACTGTATATCATGGTATTCACACCGATGAGTCTTCCACTGCTATCCAACAAGGGGCCGCCTGAATTACCAGGATTGATAGCGGCGTCTGTTTGTATGACATCCCTTATCGGACGTCCACCTATCGAAATAATTTCTCTGCCAAGAGCACTTATGATTCCTGTAGTTAATGACTGGTCAAGCCCGAAAGGATTTCCAATGGCATATACCGACTGCCCAACTTTGAGTGTTGATGACTGCCCTACTGGAATTGGCTTTAATTTGTCTGGCGCTGCTTTTATTTTAAGAACAGCAAGGTCCTTATTGGGTTCAGTACCTACTATTTCAGCATCCCAGTTTGAACCATCTGATAAGGTAACTTTAAGTTTTGATCCATTCTGAATGACATGGAAATTTGTGATGATATGACCATCTGTATCCCAAATAAAACCGGATCCTGATCCTGATGGAATTTCCGTTATATTTCTGGACCAATAGTCTCTTTGTTGATTCAGCGTCGTAATATAGCAGACGGACGGAGCCGAATTTTCAAATAAATCCATGGTTGCTTTCTCGCTGTTGGTCAGATACGTGACAGAATCTACCTGTCTGCGGTGTGTCTGATGTGACTTAACTTCATTAGGAGTTTCTGAAGTAGAATTTTCCATCACGGCATTCAAAACTTTACTATCTGTGAGTTGAAATATTTTATATCCAAAAAAAGATCCAACCCCTATCAGAAATATACCAACCAAAATATTTTTAATATTCATTATAAGTTATTTAAAGTCAAAATTTGTTATTCGAGTACGTTTAAATTAAAGCTTATAAACAAATAAATGTTGAAAATGTATTCCTGAAAGTTTTAAATTTTTCCTAAATTTCTAAGATATCGACAAACCCGATACCTTTCTTCGTGATATGTATCAAATAAATCGTCCAATGTCCTGACCACATTCACGTAACCAAGTTCATTTCCCCATTCCAATAACCCTTTTGGGTAATTGACGCCGAGTTTGACGGCCATTTCCACATCATCGACCGAACAAATCTGCTGTCCTACAGTATCAGCAGCTTCATTGATAAGCATACTGATGATTCTCATAAAAATACTTTGGAAGGATGGATGATTTTCAATCGGTTTTGATTCACTTTTTTCGGCATAATTATAGAATCCCCTGCCCGACTTTCTACCTAAAAATCCTGCTTCCACCAACCTGAGTTGAGTGAATGAAGGCTTGTATCTGCTATCAAAATAAAATGATTTCCAAACTGATTCTGTAACCCGGTAATTTACGTCATGACCGATAAAATCCATCAAAGCAAAAGGACCCATCTTGAAACCAAAACTGATCATGGCCTGATCAATGGTTTCGATATCAGCTATACCTTCTTCCAACATTCTGATGGCTTCACTGTAGAAGGGTCTGGCTACTTTATTGACAATAAATCCGGGTGTATCTCTGGCAACTACTACCGTTTTCCCCCATGATTCCACCCCTCTTCGGGTTTTTGCAATGATCTCCTGGTCTGTCCTGATGGCCGGAATAATCTCAACGAGCTTCATCATCGCAGGGGGATTAAAAAAATGAACGCCAATGCACCTTTCAGGTTGATTTAGCGAAGCAGCAATTGATGTTATGGATATGGAAGATGTATTGGTAGCCAGTATACATGATTCGGAAACCAACTTTTCCAATTCAAAAAATATATCCTTTTTTACAGCAAAATCTTCTATGACAGCTTCTATTACTATATCACAATCACCCAACGTTTCCAATTGGTCACAAAAATATATCCTGCCAATTACTGCAACACCTTCGGATGAAGTCATCTTTTCTTTCTCCACCAGTTTATTAATACTGGCCTGAATATTCCGGATTGCTTTTGATGTTGCTTCACTGCTTTTATCAAAAAGTCTTACTTCTTCACCTGCCATTGCTGCTACCTGAGCAATACCTGAGCCCATCGCTCCTGAACCAACTACTCCGACTATCATTTTTCTAAAAATTTCGAATTATAAATTGCAAAAATATTGCCACAAGAAATCTCCAAATATTTTAAACCATTTAACCGATTGTCTAATAAACGTCCTGTTTATAGTACTTTATTTAATATTTTACTATCAATCATCGAGAGAACTCCCTTTCCAAAAGTCAAATTTATGCAAATCCAAAGAAAAACTAATCCTTGAAAAAAAAGATTCGTGCTGACCTTTATAAAGATTACCCAAATCCGTAGAATAAAATAAAGGTATATGTACTGCTATAAAATCTTTGACATTAAAAGAGATACCTCCATTATACAAGAGATTATTTTTAAATTTATCCTTATTCCTGTCGTAAGTACTGAAAGTGCCAAAATCAAAATACCATCTTAAAGGTATCCAACGGGGAATTCTGAAAGGAGTGTCAGTGCTGATATTTATTGCTGCAGCAAAATGATTGCTCATACCATAACTGTTTGATGATCCTAGTGGTGTTTTAAATCCACCACCTTGGTTAAAGCTGGTTTGATTATCATATAATCTGGTTTGATTCTGGCGTGAAAAATAATATTCATCATACGTATAGTCATTAAAACCCTGGTGAATCAAAGCAATACTTCCTTTTGAAAAAATATTCTGAAAGCTGCCTGATTCCCTTTCAGTGTTAAGCACAAACCCTGAAAGAAAAACCCTGAAATATATATTCTTCCGGTTTGAATACATAAACCGCTGATTAAATACTCCTGAAACTTTTAGATAATTTGCCTTATCCACCGGTTGATCATAGCTTTGTTGTTCAACCCCTATATTGATGTCAGTCGATGACAATGCAGATGATTTAGTAAAATCATATTCCAACCTGTAAATGGCTGAGTTTTGATTTTGCAATTTATCAAATTCGCCTCCTGCAAAAAGAGGATACTCTTCCTGAATAAAAAAAGCTTTAAGTGAAAGAGATGATTGTTTTTCAGGGAAGCTTTTGTATTTAAAATGAAATGTTACAGATGGATCAATGCGTATATACCTCTGACTATAATTAAAAGTTTTATTGGTATTCATATCAAATGACTTCAAACCAACTCTGTAACTGACTTTCTGAAAAATACTACTTAAAGAATACTGATCATAATTTATCCATGACTGACCCAAAAATTTTTTATTCCTGAAAGAATAGACCGGTGTTATAGCAAAACTTAATGGATGATTGTCATTAAAATTTGAATTAGAAAAATTTAAACCTAACATCATTCCATCATTGTCATTGTACAAAGGAAAAGGTGTCAACCGTAATTCCTTAACCCTGGAGTCTCCATCTTTAAATAGGTTAACAATTTTTATTGGTCCATGCTTAAGAGTTTTATTCGGGTAGAAATGATTATTTTCTCTATTTATCTCAGGAAGGAAGCCTCCCTGGTCAATGGAAATAATTTTTATTTCCTCCTGATGATCATATTCCAAAAGAATTGTTTTTTCTCCTGAAAAACCGTTAACCAAAAAATCTGTTTTCATTCCTGTTTTATTTTCTACGGTTAAAATAAAAGGTAAAGCGTCCGATTTCAGGTTTTCAATTGAGAGATGTAATTTTCCATCTTTATCATTCATTTGGAGTATTTTATAGTCGGTTTCAGATGTTTTGGATATATAAGATTCTGCCACAACTTTTAGTTCTTTTCCTGAAATTTGTTCAAGTTTTTCGATAAAATTTTCAGAAGTTAATATTTCTTTTGATTTAATAAAATGATCTAAAGTGGCTGAAAAATTTTCCTTACCAACCAATGATGATAAATAGTGAAAAAAAGCGGCTGATTTAATAAATCTGTTTAAATATTCATGGTATACATACAGCATTTTTCTATTCGTATTCAATGGCTTAGAGATTCTGCTTTGGTGGTATTGGTACAGATATTGATTATAAAAGCCGTTAAATTCACTATTTTCATCTGCATTCAGAAGATCTTCATTGTATATATCTTCAAAATAAGTTTCCAATCCACTACCTATCCAGGGATATTTTTCTTTGTTAATTCTAAATTTAGCAGTTACCCACATTTCCGATAAAATAGATACCAACCATTCTTCCACTGATTTATCCTTATCCGGTTCATTGGTCAAAACCATTCCATTTGTTTTAAAACAAGCATAACATCCTTTTCCAATTAAGATAGTAAGGGTATCAAATGGATATTTACCAAGATGTTTTGACAACCCATAAGATATTTTTTGAATCACAGAGTCAACGTTCTGGAGCATCATTGAACTTTCATTTAAGAAAACCAATCGATACGAAATATTATTTTCATCAGAATAACTGAATAACCTTGTACTTTCCCTTTTCACCAATACAACAGCCAAATCCAGTACATTTTTTGCAGATATTTCGAGCGGATTATTTGTATTCACTGTACTTCCATTGGAAAAGGGAACAAAACCTTGCAATCCATATAATTTTAATAAAACATCACTATCGTGTCCCCATTCATCTGCATATTGTCTGTAATGATAGGTCTGCCACATATTATTGTCAAACATGGCTAGTTTGGGGTAAAAATTTCCTAAATAAAAATTTCCCTTTTCATATCCCAGGCCATTTACAAGAGCTGGCAATTTTAGTTTATATTCAATAGTAATAGTACCGGCAAATGTATTTTGACTCCCGACAATGACGCCAAGAATCTCGTTGCTATCATCCTTAAATACATAAGATGCAGGATTTTGCTGAACAGTTACTTTGATGTCATTGATTTCAGACAATTTGTTTTGATCGCGAAAGTAAAAGGACGTTAAACCATGCTTAAGCTGCTCTTCTGTAAATTCATTTCTTGTAGTGCTGAACGCATTGGCCCAAAGATGAAACCATACAGTATCACCCGGAATTTTTAATTCAGATGGAATATTTATTTTTGTCGATACATCTACTGTTCTATAAGCTGTGTCCACATGTGCGATGACTTCATAAAATAGTTTTTGAGCATGTAAAACAGATATTGATGTGATGAAAACCGCAAATAAAAGTAGAATCTTTTTTCGTATCATTTTATGCTATTTGGGTGTAAAAGTACGTAAAATTGTTATATTCATAATTTTAGAAAATGATGCCAACTTTATAGATTAAATCAAATCCGATTTATTTTTACCTTTGTGGCGTTTATAGCAAATAAAGATACATTTAATCGCATTTTTATTAAAATTTGAAATTGAGCCATGATTTCAAATTTTCAAACTATAAATCCATAGGAATCATTCCTATATCATGAATATTTTGATAACCATAATTATCCGGTATAAATATCCGTACTTAATACTTTAAAATTTATGAAACCATCTATACCTAAGGGTACACGAGATTTTCTTCCATCACAGGTGATCAAAAGAAAATTTATATTCAATACGATAGAGTCAGTATTTAAGATATATGGCTATCTTCCTATAGAAACACCCACAATGGAAAATCTATCTACACTTACCGGCAAATATGGTGAAGAGGGTGATAGATTGCTTTTCAAAGTTTTGAATAATGGAGATTTTCTGGCAGGTGCTGATAAAGATGCGCTGGAAAAGCTGGATTCAAACAAAGTCATTTCTTCTATTTCCAAAAGAGGCCTGAGATACGATCTTACGGTGCCTTTTGCCCGTTTTGTGGTGATGAATTTAAATGAAATCAGTCTGCCTTTCAAAAGATATCAGATACAGCAGGTATGGAGGGCGGATCGCCCTCAACGTGGCCGATACCAGGAATTTTATCAGTGTGATGTGGATGTGGTCGGCTCTGATTCACTGATGTATGAAGCAGAACTGGTCCAGATATATGCAGAAGTATTCAGAAAACTAGGCATCAAGGTTAAAATACTTATAAACAACAGAAAAATACTGTTTGGTCTGGCCGAAGCCGCAGAAATCACAGATAAATTTATGGAAATGACCATTGCCATCGACAAACTCGATAAAATCGGTAAGGATGGTGTGATCAAAGAGATGATAGATCGTGGTATATTTTTAAGTCAGGCTGAAAAAGTGATGAATCTGCTTGAAATAAATGATTTAGCAAAACTAAAACCTGCTTTTACCGGCTTACCGGAAGGGTCAAAAGGTATCGAAGAAATAGAAACTATACTAACCTATATTGGTGATAGTGTCCCTGAACTGACTTTTGAAATCAATCTGGCCCGGGGCCTTAATTATTATACAGGCTGTATCTTTGAAGTAAAAATAGATCCGGCTGCTTACCCGGGATTTACTATGGGAAGCATCGGCGGGGGCGGCAGGTATGACAATCTTACTGGTGTCTTTGGTCTCAATGGAGTATCAGGAGTAGGAGTATCTTTCGGTGCAGAAAGAATCTATGATGTCATGGAAGAACTCCAATTGTTTCCTTCCGGTGTGCAGAAAGATATAGAAATACTGTTTATTGCCCTGGATGAAGAAAGCCACAAATATGCTTTCAGACAAGTTATTGCTTTACGCAAATCAGGCATATCCTGTGATCTGTACCCTGAGCCGGCAAAGCTAAAAAAACAAATGTCTTATGCCAATGCCCGAAATGTGCCATATGTCGGTATCATAGGTGAATCAGAAAGGCAGGAAGGTGTCATCAGTCTTAAAAATATGGTAACCGGAGATCAGAATAATGTAAAACCGGAAGCCCTGATAACTCTCCTTCAGTAAAATATAATTACAACTTCAATTAAAATTCCAATGGAATACAATTCTCTAAAAGATATTCAGATAGCACTTTTATCCGGTAAGACCACCACTGAAAAATTGGTCATTTTCTATCTCAACAACATAGAGTCTGTAAGGGATCTGAATGCATATATTGAAGTTTACCAGGAAGAAGCATTGTCCAAAGCAAAAGAATTGGATCAAAAAATAAAACACCATCCTGACACACTAGGCAAACTTTTTGGCTGCATCATATCTGTCAAAGATCTCATCGTTTACAAAAATCATAAGGTCAATGCCGGATCCGGAATTCTGGATGGATTTGAAAGCCAATTTAGTGCTACTGCCATAGAAGCTGTACTAAAAGAAGATGCCATTATCATAGGAAGGACCAATTGTGACGAATTTGGGATGGGATCAGCGAATACCAACAGCCATTTCGGATCAGTTAAAAATGCGGTAGATCCGGAAAAAATATCAGGTGGTTCAAGTGGCGGCGCAGCTGTTTCTGTGCAAACTAATACTTGTCTGGTTGCTTTGGGTACAGATACCGGTGGGTCAGTACGACAGCCCGCATCTATGTGCGGTGTGTATGGATTCAAACCGGGATATGGTATGGTGTCCAGATATGGGCTGATTGCATATGCATCTTCATTTGATCAGCTGGGCATACTTGCCAATAATGTACAAGATATTGATGCCATCATGTCAGTGGTGTCAGTAAGGGATGATTTTGATGCTACCATGTACCAAACCGGACTTTACGGTGAGCAGCTCTCATTAGAAAATCTAGCCTTGGATACACTCAAAATTGCATATATTAGTGATGCTTTTGAAAATGATGCTTTGGACCCTGAAATAAAATCAACTAGCTATCAATTTCTGGACGAACTTAAATCGAAAGGAGCAACAGTAGAAGGCATACATTTTAAATTGCTCGATTATGTCGTCCCTTGTTACTATATATTAACAACGGCAGAAGCTTCTTCCAATCTCAGCAGATACGATGGAGTAAAATACGGACATCGTGCTGAACGTGCCGGATCTCCTGAAGAAATGTATGTGTATTCGCGTTCTGAAGGATTTGGTAAAGAAGTGAAAAAAAGAATAATGCTCGGTTCATTTGTATTAAGCGAAGCTTACTATGATGCTTATTTCACCAAAGCTCAACAGGTAAGAAGGTTGATAAAAGACCAAATGGACTCATTCTTTGATCATTATGATTTTATCATCATGCCATCCAGTCCAAAAACAGCTTGGTACATACATGAGAAACCTAATGACCCGTTGGAAATCTATATGGCAGACATATATACCGTATTGGCAAATCTTGCCGGCATTCCGGCCATAAGTATACCCTTAGGCAATAATACGGATAAAATGCCGTTTGGTATTCAGGTATTATCCCGAGTACATAACGACAGGAAACTACTGAATTTTTGCAACCAGTTATAGTTTGGCACAATAATTGAAAAACAGTTAATTACAGATAATAATTTGTTAACAAGTATATTATCTTGACAAATTTAACTTTTAGTGCTATCTTTGCGTCCCGAAAATTATTTACCTGGCTTTTCAGTTAATTCTGTATATAAGTCAGAGATATTAATAATTTTTTCCCAAAAAAAAACCTGATTAATTTTTACCATGAACACATTTAGAATTATTACAAGAAATCTTGTGATGGTGTGTTTTCTAACTTTTGTTTCATTTTTTTCAGCTTATTCTAATTCCCCCTCGAATGCTGAAATCATCAAAAGAATCGAAAACCTGAACACCGTCATCGAACTGCGGGTGACTGAAGAAGTTACTACGCAGATTAACATCTATGTTGAAAAATATAAAAGAGACAGCGAAACCGTACTCGGAAGAACATCTCTTTATTTTCCAATGATAGAAAATGCCATAAGAGACAAAAGTCTCCCTGACGAACTGAAATACATCGCTGTGATCGAATCCAGCTTGCTACCAAGTGCAGTTTCTCATCAGGGTGCTGCAGGAATCTGGCAATTTATGCAGGGAACCGCAGAATTATTCGGATTAAAGGTCAGTAAACATATCGACGAAAGAAAAGATATCGTTAAAGCAACTGACAAAGCGCTGGATTACCTGAAGTTATTATATGAGTTTTACGGAGACTGGACATTGGCTCTTGCTGCATACAACTGCGGCACAGGAACGGTAAGTAAAGCCATTAAAAAAGCCAACGGCAATACCAATTATTGGGTTATCCAAAAATATTTGCCAAAAGAAACACAAAAGTATATCCCAAAATTTATTGCTGCTTCATACCTGATGAATTACTATTATTTGCATGGTCTTAAGCCTATAGAACCATCCGATGATATAAAGTTTACTACATCTGTAAAGGTATTTGAAAAAACAGAATTTAAGAAAATCAGCAAAGAGTTTGAAATTGAAATGAACCTGCTGAAGTATCTGAATCCAATGTACAGAAAAGAGTTTATTCCTGAATCTGAAGATGGCAGATATTATCTAACATTGCCTGATCAAAAAATGACGGCATACATTGAAAAATATAATTCAGTCGAAAACCTGGTATTCAACCCGATATCACGAAAAAGAGACGAAGCTGATTTCCAGAAAATTGCAATGGACAATGGTCAAAGAGCAGCCATTGAATATGTTCAGTTGCTTAGCCGCAAAAATTCTGCAATCAGAGACAACCTTAAAGACAGCAGTATCATAGCGAAACTTAAAATAGGCCTTACTCCGGGTTCCAATAGCATTAAGTTATACAAACTCAAAAGAAAAGAGTCATTATCTGATGTTGCTGAAGCAAATAATATAGCTTTAGATGACCTAATGGCGATGAACAATATCAATGAAAATACAGGAATTGCTCCTGGAAGTATTATCAAGCTTTCAAAATAAATAAGCTATTCCAAAAATATCCAAAGGGTTCAATGTGTTAAAACATTGAGCCCTTTTTTATTGGTGAAAATCTCCTATTTTTGCAGCCTTTGTTTTAACCATCTAATAAATGAAATGGACAGAATAAGAACAATATTAATAAGCCTCATAATTTTGGGCAGTTGGATAAATGTTTGTGCCAGACATCAACAGGATACAGTGATCACATATGTATTTCCTGATGACTGGTTGGGAATCTGGGAAGGTACGTTGGATATTTATAAAAATCAAAAGATCGTCCAAACTGTTCCTATGACCCTCGAACATCTTAAAACAGATACTTCCGGAGTGTACATTTGGGCGATTATATATGGTGAGGATAAAGTAAGTGGCAGAAGGCCTTATGAATTGAAGTCTAAAGATGTTTCCAAAGGACATTATATTGTGGATGAAAAAAATGGCATTTTACTGGATGGATATATTTTTGCCAATAAATACATCAGCCATTTTGAAGTAATGGGCAATCAGCTTACTTCTATATATGAAAGAACAGGAGATTCCCTTATCTTTGAAATTATAGTAAATTCATCCACACCCATACAAATCACAGGAAATGTCAAAGCTGAAGGGGAAGAAACTATTCCTGAAGTAAAATCATTTCCGATCACCGGATATCAGAAAGCAACACTAAAAAAAAGGTTAAAATAATTGTCCTGTTTTCATATCTTTATCAGCTTTTTTGTCACATACTCTTTATTATCAACCTTTACTCTTAGAAAGTAAATGCCCGAATTTAAAGAACGGGAAATACCTACTTTTTCTAACTCCACCTTATTTCCTTCAAAAAGTAATTTTCCTTGGCTATTAAAAAGTTGAATTAGGCTCTTTATATGATCATCAGAGTAACATAAATTGAAGTTGTCAATGAAAGGATTGGGATAAATATCTACTGGCTGATTTAAAGAAATTTCAGTATTCATCGAAGAAGTGCAAAACACGTCATTTAATTTCTCCCATAAGAAGTTGTCAAATGAACTCAATGCACCGGTGACCTGACCTCCATCCTGCCCCATTCTGATGATGACCAATTTTTCTGAAGGGACTATATAAATTTTCTGATCATTTTTACCCAAAGCACACCATGTATTACCAGGCGCATTGGGTATCAAAGTACCATTAAACACTATCTGACTGCCCGGAAGCATGAAGGATGACTGCCCGTTGAGCCACCATAATAATCCATACGATTTATTCAATTCCTGAGAAGGAATGATCATAGATTGAATAAAATTTTGATCAGAGAGTATTTTCTGTCCGTTCCAGTTGCCGGAATTTAGCATAAGCAGTCCGAAACGGGCCATACTTCGTGGTTTGCTATACATAACCCCATCGTACCATAAACCTGAAATTCCTGTTTTTAAAGTGAGTTGGGTATTCATAAAATTTTGCATTGTTGAACCCCAGGCTTTTCCTATTACTTCATGAATAAGTCTGTACGGTGCATTGTGATAAGCCCATCTTGTTCCTGCTGCAGCTTTGTAATTAAGACATGATGCCAGCATACAATTATCATCGGGCACGTTGTCATCCAAACCAGTAGTCATACTCAACTGATGCCAAATAGTAATTTTATTCTCCTGTTCCGGAGTAAGATTTGTCCATCCCTGTCCCAGATACTTTGAAGTTTTATCCTGAATATCTAATAATCCTTTTTCCTGAGCCATTCCTGTAAGAAACCCTGCGAGAGATTTTCCAGCAGATGCCCAGTACCATATACTATCTTTGGTAAAAGTGCCAAAATATTTTTCAACGGCTATCTTACCATCTTTCAGTACAATAAATGCTTTGGTTTCCTTTTCTTCCAAAAATGAGTACAAACCTGCTACACCTTCTTCACACCAGCCCAGATCTTTGGGATCGATAGTAGCCCACTGGTCGCCACTTATCGGTGGAAAATAAGAATCCTGAGCTAATAAAGTCAAATTACTTATCAGGAAAAAAATCATGATTATCAATCTCATCTTTTTATTTTTTGATACGTTGTTGAATTTGTATTAGGTGTAGATATTGAAATTATTTCCGTCGTATGTCTTTGAGCCTTCTGACGGAATATTATTATCATTTGTTTGCATACTACTTATTTGGTTTTCACCACAAAGTTTTAATAAAAAGACAAAAATAATCGTATCAGGTTTAAAGTAAGCTTCAATGGATCATTATATTGTAAAAATAATTAATGTATATGTTCTTTTTCGTGAGCTATTCATCTAATTTATATTAAAAAGACTTAATTTTACAGCATTATGCCAAATACATCATTCATAGGTCACAATATTGATATTGCTGCTACCCTACTCAAGAAAGGAGAAGCAGTTGCTATACCCACAGAAACCGTCTATGGTCTTGCAGCAAATGCGCTAAATACAAGTGCTGTAGCTAAAATTTTTCAAATAAAACAAAGGCCAACATTTGATCCTCTGATCATACATTTATCTTCATTTGAGAAAGTATATGATTATGTTTTGGAAGTACCGGAAATATTTGAAGAACTGGCAAAAAAATTTATGCCCGGACCATTGACGTTGTTACTTAGAAAAAAAGACATCATTCCTGATCTGGTGACTGCCGGTTCACCTTATGTAGCTGTGAGAATACCATCACACAATGTTACCAAATCTCTACTGGACATGGTTGATTTTCCATTGGCTGCTCCCAGCGCTAATCCTTTCGGGTACATAAGCCCGACTACTGCCCAGCATGTTGCTGATCAACTAGGAAATAAAGTGTATTATATCCTGGATGGAGGTCCCTGTGATGTAGGTCTCGAAAGTACTATCATAGGTATGAATGAAAACGGAGATATAGAAGTATTGAGAAAAGGTGGTTTATCTATAGAAAGTATTCAGGAAGTAGTGGGTAATATTATAATCCGGGATATATCTTCTTCAAACCCTGAAGCACCAGGTATGCTGACCAGTCACTATTCACCCAAAGTACCTTTAATACTCACTGATCTAGGTCAATTAAATAAAGTATCTGATATCAATAGAACAGGAATCATTTCATTCAGAAATTTCCTACCTACGATACCAACCAAGCATCAGATTGTATTGTCACCAAGTGGAAACTTTATGGATGCTGCAAGAAATCTTTTTAAAGGTATGCGATATCTTGATGGTTGTGATCTGGATATTATTTATGCTGAACTGGCTCCTGAGGAGGATTTAGGTATAGCTATCAATGACAGACTCAGACGAGCGGCACATCGTTAAAAAAAAATAGCACCTTTAATTCCTGATCAAAGCCGCTATTCATTATATCAAAATTAATATCTATACTGCAAAACTTTCTCCACAACCGCATGAACGCGCCGCATTCGGATTGTTAAAATAGAAGCCTTTCCCATTTAATCCACCTGAAAATTCAAGTGTGGTATTGCACAGATATAAAAAACTTTTAAGATCGGTCACTACCCTTACTCCATTGTCATCAAATATCTGATCATTGGGTTTATTCTCATTATCAAAATCCATCTTATAACTCAGGCCTGAACATCCTCCGCTAGTGACACTCACTCTTACGAAATATGAGTCTTCCAGATTTTTGGTCTTAATAATCTCGGCTATTCTCTCTTTAGCACTATCAGCTACAAATAACATGATCAATTACCTTAAAAATATGAATAATTATGAACGAAATATAGCAACATTAATGTGCTTCTATCAGTTCGTTTTTCTTTTTATAGTCTGCTATTGCACTTTTTATAGCATCTTCAGCCAAAACAGAACAGTGAATTTTTACAGGCGGTAAAGCCAACTCTTCCACTATTGCCATATTGTCTATCGTCAATGCTTCATTGATTGTTTTTCCTTTAAGCCATTCTGTAGCCAAAGAAGACGATGCAATGGCAGAACCACATCCGAAAGTTTTGAATTTTGCATCGACAATAGTATCTGTAGCTTCGTCTACTTCTATCTGAAGTCTCATGACGTCACCACATTCGGGAGCTCCTACAAGCCCTGTGCCTACATTTTTTTTATCTTTATCCAATGTGCCCACATTTTTTGGGTGCTTAAAGTGATCAAGTAATTTTTCTGAGTATGCCATGGTGTTAGTATTTTAAAATTATTTGTTTAATAAATATTTTTTTAACTCGTTTTAATGTTCTGACCAGACCACGCTGTCCAGATCTATACCTTCTTTATACATTTCCCAGATGGGACTTAAATCGCGCATATGATTGACGCCCTTGGTGACTGCATCAATGGCATAATCAACGTCATCTTCAGTTGTAAACCTACCCAGGCTAAATCTGATAGAAGAGTGAGCAAGATCATCACCCAAACCTAAAGCTACCAGAACATATGACGGCTCGAGAGATGCAGAAGTACAGGCTGAACCCGATGACACAGCTATATTCTGATTAAAAGTCATCATAAGTCCTTCCCCTTCCACATGTTTGAATGAAATATTTGTCACATGAGGCATTCTGTGGTCTATGTTTCCGTTGACGTATACTTCTTCGAGATTATCTTTAAAAGCATTTTCGAGTTTGTCACGAAGTTTGGATAATCTTGCAGTATCTTTTGACATTTCTTCTTTGGCAATAGCTGCGGCTTTTCCAAATCCAACGATGCCAGGAACATTTAAAGTGCCTGATCTCATTCCTCTTTCATGACCACCGCCATCCATTTGAGCCGTAACTTTTACCCGAGGGTTTTTTCTATTTACAAATAATGCTCCGACACCTTTTGGTCCATACATTTTATGTGATGTAAATGCCATCAAATGAATACCCACCTCCTTAGGATCCACAGGAATTTTGCCCACCACCTGTGTGGCATCACTCATGAACAAAACACCATGCTTTTTGCATATATCCCCAATTTCCTTCATAGGCTGGATGACACCGGTTTCATTATTGGCCCACATGATAGAAATAAGAATTGTTTTATCAGTAATAGCGGCTTCCAACTCTGCCAAATCTATCAACCCGTCATTTTTAACATCCAAATAGGTTACCTGACCTCCCAGCTTTTCAACCTTCTTACAGGCATCAAGTACAGCTTTGTGTTCGGTCTTCGCTGTAATGATATGATTTCCTTTTGATGCATACATTTCAAATACGCCCTTTATAGCAAGATTGTCTGACTCAGTAGCGCCGGAAGTAAAAATTATTTCTTTAGGATCTACATTGATTAAATCTGCAATTTGCTCACGGGCATACTCCACGGCTTCCTCTGCTTTCCAACCAAACGGGTGATTCCTGCTGGCAGCATTGCCCGGAATTTCATAAAAGTAAGGCAACATGGTTTCAACAACTCTAGGGTCAGTAGGAGTTGTAGCATTATTATCAAGGTATATCAATCTGTTGTCTGCCATTATTTGCTTAATTATATTTAATCTAAATACAAAAGTAATACTATTTTGTTTAATTTACAGCAAGATTTAGTTAAACTTTTTATTATGATGGTATAAATTTAATCCACAGCCATGCCACATCAAAATATGTAAACACACTATAATATTTTAACCTTTCTGCTATAAAGGCTTATATACCAGTAGTTTTATGATGTATTAATTGGTTGTTTTGAAGGTGGTGATAAACATTTTTAATGTTCTATGCTTTTGTCAGAGCTATTTAACATTTTTATCACCCTCACTTCTTCTATTTTGGTATCCGATTTGGAAAGAATGATAAAACGGTAATTTTCCAATACTATCTCTTCTCCAACTTCGGGAATGCTACCATGCGTCATCACTATATAACCTGATAGTGTCACATATTCTTCTTCTGGTAGATTAAGCTGTTTGTATTTACTGTTTATAAAGCCAAGTTCAATTCTTCCTGAAAAAATAAATTCGTTTTCAGAAATCATTTTATCCGTAAAATCTTCTTCATCATGTTCATCTGCTATCTCGCCAAAAATCTCTTCCAATATATCTTCTAAAGTAATGATACCAGCAGTACCACCAAATTCATCCACCACACAAGCAATGTTTGTCCCGCTCTTGATAAATTTATATAATAGATCCTGTACATTCATGACTTCCGGTACAAAATCTATGTCCATTATATTTCGTTTGATAGACGATATATTTTTAAAAAGTTGCTGGTGATGAAAATATCCTACTACGTTTTCTACTTCTCCGTCAGTAACAATCAGTCTGGAGTGTTTTGACGAAATGAAAGTATCTTTTACTGTCTGTAAATCATCACTTTTGTCTATAAATACTATTTCATTGCGGGGGATCATACAATCCCTGACCTTAAGAAGATTTAAATTAAGTGCATTGGCCAGTATTTCCTTATCTATCTCCTTCTCTTCATTTACATTAGATTGAATATAGTGCTCCAAATCCAGTTTTGTAATATTATTTTCATCGCTAGACTCTATTTTTCCGAAGATAAGCCGAATGACCAGATTGGATGTTTTTGTAAGTAACCAACTGGGAATCAACAGTATCCATGTAAAAAATCTCAAAGGACGCGCAAGTCTGTATATCAACTCATTAGCATAAAGCCTAAATATGGTTTTAGGAAGAAATTCACCAAATATAACTATTATAACAGTAAGTACGGCTGTGGTCAAAAATGAGACAGCAAAACTTCCTTCAGGTAGGACCATATGCAAAAAGGGCGTGAAAATTGAGCTGAAAAAAATCGTGTACATGACCAACACAATATTATTTCCTACCAGCATAGTGCTTATAAATGATTTAGGATCATTGTAAAGCATAGTAAGTATCTGACCCTTTTTAGAACCCTTGTTTTTTAGTACTTCAAGACTAAGTTTATTGGCAGATAAATAGGCTATCTCACTCCCCGAAAAGAAGCCGGACAATATCAAAGTAATAAGTACAAGAATTATGGAGGTGATCATACTCTAATTTAAACCACAAATTTAATTAATTGCTGTGACAAAATCAGAAACATTTATTTTACCTTGTACTTTTTGTTTTATTTCAAATCGGGTAAACTCCTGATTGGCCTTAAATCCGAAGCCATATGTAGTATCTCCCTTTTCAGCCTGTGTGATTCGTACAAGTTTATCTGTATACACGATTCTTTCCCGTTCGTCCCAGATGAGTTCCGGCGTCTCCAGTTTTTCATTTTTATCATTGTAAAAAATCACATTGCCTTTGGCAGTAATCTTTTGGGTTCTTTCTTCCCTAATGGCCGTTTCCGCCTTCAGCCAGCTATATACAATCTTATTTTCATTTAAAAATTCAAGCAAAATACCTTTAGGAAAAACATCTTTTGAGTTGTTATAATCGCTGTATCGTTCCATCACGGGTGCATGAATCACAATTTTGACTACTGCTGAGTCACTGTACACAATTCTGATATTTTTACCACGCTCGACATCAGACCGAAGGCCCTCTGAAAGCAAACTATCTATTTCCTCCACTTTTGTGCTGCAGGATATCAAAAACAAAATAAAAATTGCGCCAAATATTTTTTTAATCATTTTTCGGAAGATAATACGGTCACATCACCGGCATAATTTTCAATAGAACCATCCAGCCATAATATTTTGGCTCTCCATACATACACACCAGTCACAACCGGCGTACCTACGTCCTGATTTTTTTTCTTAAATCTGCCGTCCCAACCGCTCTGAGTATCGTTTCTCTTAAAATCCACACCATCCACGCCCTGAAATACCAGATTTCCCCACCGATCATATATCTCAAGCAGTTCAATATTTTGTACTCCTTTGGATGCCCACACATTAAAAAAATCATTGGATCCATCACCATTGGGTGTGAAAATATTTGGGGAATGTACCTTCAGATTTTTTACCACCCGGATTTCTATGATATCTTCACCAATGCATCCGTTGGAATCGATGACTGTCACCATAAAACTGGTTGTATTTCCTATATAAGCAATGTAATTTTCTGCATCTACCTCTTCAAGTTCCGGACTCCAGATGATAGTATCTTTGTTTTTTACAGGCATATAGGTCAGCTTTATCAAAGCAGAATCCCCCAGCTCAATCGTCTGATCTAGGCCTGCGTCTACAATAATAGGCAGCGGTTGATTGACTATGGTGGTGATGGTATCCACACATCCCTTCAGATCCTGTACCCTGACCTGATATGTTCCGGCAGCCAGATTGCCAAACTGGGGATTTGGCCTGAAGGGCCCTCCGTCCAAACTATAGCTATATTCAGGTGCACCACGTAAACCATTGGCAAGAATTCGCCCTTCCGGAATCTCAAAACATCTGAGATCCACTACATTGGCATTAACGGATAGTGTACTGGTATCTTTACAACATGGATCCACAAAAAAATCAATAATTTTGGTTACGGTACAACCTCTGGAACTTTCAACCGTAAGTGCTGCAGTCTTATCTCCGAAGGATTGATATACCACATCAAATGGTCCCGTACCATTGAGTCTGGACGGAACAGATCTGTCGCCAAAGTTCCAGGTATATTTTACGATCGGGTCAGTGAGAGATTCAGACTTATTGGTAAAAATAACGGATTTATCACATTCAAAGGCTCTGTTGGCATTGACATCAAAATCAGGTTTTGGCCCAAGAAATGTTCCTGTACCACCAAACTGTATATCGAAACCTAAGCCTGATCTGGTAAAATTATTTATTACTAAAACATATGATTTCCCAACTTCCATATTTAAAGCAGATACAAAATTATTATTCCCCTGCTGACAACCAGGAGCTTCAGATATATCAGTATCCCCTAACATTAATCCTGTTGGCCCGTTACAATTTATCCAGGTGGTCAGTGGATCAGTTGCCCCATTTGTCCCATTAGCACCAGATGCCATACATCTTAACAATCTTTTGCCGGAACAATCATCAATACCGTTTGGTAGTTCATATAATGCAAAATCCAGATCATCAGAAATGGAATTCCTATTTTGATAATCATTCGGTGTAAGTGTAAATGTCAATGACCCAGCAGTTTCACATGTCCATTTGTACCAGGCAGATTGAAATTCCTGTTCCATACAGTTTCCTGCTTCTATTTCATTTCTGTCATTACCCAAACCTGTTAGACTTTGTACTTTAAAAGGTGACGTATCGCAGAGTACAACTGCTTCCTGACAATCTGCTTCAGGTAAAGGTACAGGGATAAAATCATCCAAACACAATTTAAAAGTTCCTTCGCCACCCATTGCAGACTCAATCATAATATAATAGGTTTGTCCTATATTAAGATTATCAACCAGAAGTTCATCATTTCCTATTGCTTTTCCAGGGGAACATTGTAAATATGTACCACATTTTTCAAATAAAACAATCTTCGGATTTCTAATTGTACCACCTAATCCTGAACCAAAAACCCTTAAAAGAATACCAGGTTCACGAGGAGTAAAACTAAACCAGACACCATTACCCCATTGCAATAAGACACAACTATTTATAAAAGCAGGGTCCGCTTTAGCCCCCACATTGGTAAACTCACCATCCCTTGAACAATAATTATTTGACGTCGGTATAGGTGTTGCAAATTGACAATCATCATTAAGTATCTGTGCATTACCTGATTGGTAGACAGAAAATATGATCAAAAGTGACCAAAGCACAGATACACGCATATTTTTTTGATACCGGAACATACACTTAATTTTCATAAATAAACGCGTCTAAAGCATAAGAGTTGTTATCTAAGACGACTTCAAAACACTTTTAGCTGGCACAAAGCTATGATTTTAACGGAAATTTAATGTTTTTACCCATACTAAATGGTATATGATTACTTTTGCGGGACATTTTTTACAATATCGATTAGCGGACTTAAATCATATTCATGCTGTATATAGTGCCCACACCCATCGGAAATCTAGAAGATATGACTTTCAGGGCCATCAGTGTGCTGAACAGTTGTGATGTGGTGCTTACTGAAGATACTCGTACCAGTGGCAAACTCCTGAAGCACTTTAATATCGACAAACCCATGTGGGCTTTTCATGCTTTTAATGAACATAAAGCACTCAAAAGTATCATCGATCACTTGCAACAAGGCAAAAACATTGCGTTGATCTCTGATGCCGGTACGCCTGGTATATCAGATCCGGGATTTCTACTGGTGCGTGAGTGTGTGGCAAACGGTATCAAAGTCAGCTGTCTGCCCGGAGCTACTGCATTTGTACCTGCTTTGGTATCGTCAGGTATGACTACAGATAAATTCTTTTTCGAAGGGTTCCTACCACACAAAAAAGGCAGACAGACGCGGTGGAAATACCTGACCACACTGGATGTAACCATCGTGCTGTATGAGTCTCCGCATCGTTTGGTAAAGTGTCTGGAAGAAATAAAAACATATCTCGGAGAAGACCGAAGGGTTTGTGTGGCTCGTGAAATCAGCAAAATGTTTGAAGAATTTTATACTTCAGATGTAACTGATGTCATAACTCACTATACCAAAACACCCGCCAAAGGAGAAATAGTGATCATCATCGAAGGTAAACTCAAACCTGGTAAAGAAACAGAATAAAAAAGCACAACCACATATGATAACGTTTGAAAGATTTAAGCTCGCCAATGGATTGACTGTCATCATTCATGAAGACAAGTCCACGCCCATGGTAGCAGTTAATGTAGTATATAATGTGGGATCAAAATATGAAGAACCTGACAAAACAGGATTTGCTCATCTCTTCGAACATCTCATGTTTGGGGGATCAATAAACATTCCGGATTTTGACGATCATATCCAGGATGCCGGCGGTGAAAATAATGCATTTACCAATACGGATCTGACCAATTTTTATGAAGTCCTGCCGGCTGAAAATATCGAAACCGCTTTATGGCTGGAGTCAGACCGTATGCTGCAACTTCGATTCAGCAAAAAATCACTCGATACGCAGAAAAAAGTAGTGATTGAAGAGTTTAAGGAAACCTGTCTCAACGAACCTTACGGTGATATGTGGCATCATCTCAGCAGATTGTGCTACAAAGTCCATCCCTATCAATGGCCTACTATCGGCAAAGACATGAGTCATATTGCTAAAGCAACACTGGACCAGGTTAAAACATTTTTTTATCACTATTACCGACCCGACAACGCGGTTCTTGTACTTGCCGGAAATATTGATGTTAAAAAAGGAATCCAACTGGTAGAAAAGTGGTTCGGATCTATTCCAGCCGGTCATTATACCAAACCAAATTATTTGTATGAACCTCCTCAAATAGAATTTCGTCAGGATATCCTTCGACAGGATGTGCCTCATGATGCTGTATATCAGGGAT
>Ga0138256_10002154_pt1 | contig 21230 bp, 17 predicted proteins | sample KNB2016incub_MG_FD_105486 | JGI IMG/M metagenome (GOLD analysis project Ga0138256, IMG submission 105486) | Active sludge microbial communities from wastewater in Klosterneuburg, Austria - KNB2014incub_MG | ecosystem: Engineered > WWTP > Activated sludge > Unclassified | place: Austria... | reverse complement strand
TATCGAAGCATGGCTCACTGTGTTCATCACTCAGTTCCCCGGCCGGGCGACGATGCCCGCCTTGACCGGATCGAGTGCGACCTTTTCGCCGGCGGAGACGCCCGCCAGCACTTCATGGAAGCCCCCCGCCAGGGGCTCGGAGAGCCGCACCTGGCGCAGGCGCGCCGCGTTCTTGTCGTCTATGACGTACACCGCCGTCACCTCGCCCCGGCGCAACACGGCCGCAGCGGGAATCAGCAGCTTCTTCGCCTTGCCGGTGACGAAGTGGACGCGGGCGAACATGCCGGGTATTTGCTCAATCTTCATGCCCGGCTGGTTGTCGGGGAGATACACCCGCGCCGTCACGCTGTGGGTGCGCGGATCGGCCGAGGGGAAGACTTCGACCTTCGCCGCATCCACCCACTTGCCGCTCTCGGGGAATTCGATTTTCGCGCGCAAGTTGGCGCGCACTTCGGCGAGCTTGTACTGCGGGATGCTGGCGGTGACGCGCAGGCCCTTCGGGTCGTAGACGGTGATCAGCGGCTTGCCCGGGGTGGCCATCTCGCCGGCCTCGGTGTGGCGCTGGGCGACGAAGCCCGTCAGCGGCGAGACGATGCTGGCGTGGCTGGCCGAGGCAGCAGAGGCGCCGGCACCGGCCTGCGCCGCCCGGTAATCGGCTTCGGCCTTGTCGAGTGCGGCCTTGCTGATGAACTTCTGCTCGTAGAGATTCTTGGTGCGCTCGTAATGGGCCTTGGCGTTGATGAACTGCGCCTGGCTGGCGGCGTAGCCCTCGGCGGCCTCGCGCGCGTCGATGCGCATCAGGAGCTGGCCCTGCTTCACGGCGTCGCCGGCGTCGGCGCGCACTTCCACGACGCGGCCCGGCACCTGGGCGGCGATGACGGCCTGCTTCACCGCCTCGACGACAGCCTCGGCGGGATAGGTCAGCTCGATCTCGCGCAGCTCGACCGTGGCCGTGGCCAACGTTTGGGCCTGGGCAAGAGTCAGCCCCGGCAGCACGGCGGCCAGCAGAAGGAAGGCAAGTTTGGATGGCATGGGCCGTATATTAGTATTTTCTTATATTGTTTGTCAAGGCCGGAATACGGGCGGGCCCGATTGCGTCAATAATGTAGGCCGATCACCCGGAAGACAAGTATGCGCGCCCTGATTTGCTCGATCCTGCTGCTGTTGGCCGTCCCGGCCGCGGCCCAGGATCATCCCGCCTGGTTCAAGGAATCCTTCCTCGACATGCGCGAGGACATCGCCGAAGCGGCGAAGTCCGGCCGCCGGCTGATGCTGTATTTCCACCAGGACGGCTGCCCCTACTGCGCCAAGCTGTTGCGCGAGAACTTCGGCGACAAGGCCATCGCCGACAAGACGCGCAGGCACTTCGACGTCATCGCCATCAACCTCTGGGGCGACCGCGAGGTGACCGACCTTGCCGGCAAGGCGACGACGGAGAAGGAATTTGCGAAATCCCTGCGCGTGCAGTTCACGCCGACCCTGCTGATGCTCGACGAAAAGGGCGCCACGGCGCTGCGCCTGAACGGCTACATCCCGCCGCACCAGTTCCATGCCGCGCTCGACTACGCCGGCGGGCGGCTGGAGAAGAAGCAGTCCTTCACCGACTACCTGCTTGTGCGCGAGCCGGCGCCGGCGAGCGGCAGGCTGCACGATGCGCCGTGGCTGATGAAGGCGCCGCTGGACCTGTCGAAGCGCGACGGCCGGCCGCTGCTGGTGCTGTTCGAGCAGAAGGTCTGCGCCGGCTGCGACGAGATGCACGCCGAGGGCTTCCCGCGGCCGGAGGTGGCGGAACTGCTGAAGCGCTTCCGCACGGCGCGGGTGGACATCGCCGCGATCGAGGCCGTGAAGACGCCGGACGGCAAGTCGCTGCCGATGCGGGAGTGGGCGCGCAAGATGAAGGTGATCTACACGCCGAGCTTCGTTTTCTTCGACGCCAAGGGGCGCGAGGTCTTCCGCGTCGAAGGGTATCTCAGGCCTTTCCACCTCGCCTCCTCGCTCGACTACGTCGCCTCCGGCGCCTACAAAAAGCAGCCGGAGTTCCAGCGCTTCATCGAGGCGCGCGCCGCGGCGCGGCGGGCGCAGGGCGAGAAGATCGAGCTGATGAAGTAAGTCCCATCGCCCGCACGCGGTTCAGTGGATTTCGCCTTGCGCGTCTTCCAGGGGCCAAAGCTGATGCGCGTCGAGCAGCAAGCGGTAGCGCGCCTCGTTGGCTTCGAGCTGCGCCTGGGTCGCCGCCAGCCGAGCCTCGATGGCCTGACGACGCGCCGTCTGCAATTCGCCGAACTGCCCCTCCCCCAGCCGCCAGGCCTTGTCGAGAAGGCGCGCATTCTCTTCCATGCGCGCCGCGACGTCGGCCAGCCGCCGCCACTGGTCAAGGGTGCTCTGCGCAAGGCTCACGGTGCGGCGCGCCTCTGCTTCGGCGCGGGCAAGCACATGCGCTTCGCGCGCGGTGGCCGCCGAGGCTTCGGCAAATCCGGCGCGGGCGGTCGCCGCACGGGCGCTGCCCGGCAGCGGAATGGTCACCTGCACGCCGACGACGCGTTCCTGGCCGTCTCGCTCGGTGCTCATACGAAGCCCCAGGGTCGGATCCGGCAGGCGGTCGGCCTCGAGGCGTTGCGCGGCTAGCAAGTTGCGCCGCGAGGCCGCACGCGCCACCTTCAATTCGTGGTTGTTCGCAAGGAGACGCTCGCGCCATTGCTCCAGGGCACCTTCCATGGCCTGCGGCAGTGGCGGACTCATCTGTGAAGGCAGCGGTATGCCAGGGAAATGCTGCGAGAATTCCATCGCCGCCCGCTCGCGCCGCGCCTGCGCCTGCGCCAGCTGCGCCTCGGCCTGTGCAAGCTGCCCGCCGGAGAGCAACGCTTCCAGTTTCGCAGCGTCGCCGGCACTGACTCTCTTGTTCACCACCTCATGCTGGCGCTGCAGCAGCGCGACTTGGGCGGCCCAATCGTTCGACGACGCGGCTTCGCGCTGCCATTCGTACCAGCGCCCGAGCAGCAGCCGCGCGCTTTCGTGCAAGGCGTCGCCGAGCGCGTATCGCGCCTGCTCGACGCCGGCGATGCCCAGCTCTGCATCCTTGGCGGCCTTGCCCGGCAGGCGGATCGGACGCTCGATGCCGATCTCGTGCTCGCGGTAGTTCTGGTCGAGCGGGCGATCATGCCGCCGCTGGCTGGCGAGCTTCAGGGCAAACTCGTGCGAGCCGGCGTCCAGCCGGTCGCGCTGCGCTTCCTCGGCCTGGACGCCGGCGGCGGCGGCCTTCACCAGCGGATAATTGCGCAGCGCCTTCTCGACAAGCGCGGCCGGCGGCAGGTCGGGCGGGTCGGCGGCGAAGACCGCGCAGGGCCACAGCAGAACCATCAGCGTGCGCTTCATGCGAGGCTCCCCGTGGCGGTCACCGGGGTCAGCCACCACAGCACCTCATGGCTGGGCAGGTCGGCGCGCAAATCCCCGATCAGTTCCTCGACGTGGCTGTCGTCCATGAGAATCTCGATCCGCAGGCGCTCGGCGTGGCCGCGCACCTGCTCGGCCGGACTGGCAATGCTTTGCGGATCGCCATGGCCCTCGATGCGGCAGGTGGTAAAGGGGCCGACCCATTCCGGGTGCTGCAGCAGGTGGTCGAGAACGCGTGCCTCCAGCGTCTTCGGCAGGGTCAGCCTGAGGCAGGCATTGAGGCGCTTGTTCATGATTCGCTCCCCCAGCGTTGGTAGAGAATGGGCAGCATCACCAGCGTCAGCAGCGTCGAGGTGATCAGCCCGCCGATCACCACGATGGCCAGCGGCCGCTGGATCTCCGAGCCGGGCCAGCTGGCGAACAGCAGCGGCACCAGGCCGAAGGCGGCGATCGAGGCGGTCATCAGCACCGGCCGCAGACGGCGCCGGGAGCCCTCGACCACCACGCGGTCGAGCGGCATGCCCTGATCGCGAAGCTGGTTGAAATGGGAGATCAGCACCAGTCCGTTCAGCACGGCGATGCCGAGCAGCGCGATGAAGCCGACCGAGGCCGGCACGGAAAGGTATTCGCCGGCGATCAGCAGGGCGAACACGCCGCCGATCAGCGCGAAGGGGATGTTCACAAAGACCATCGCCGCCTGGCGCACGGAGCCGAAGGTGGTGAACAGGATGTGGAAGATCAATGCCAGAGCCACCGGCACGACGAGCATCAGGCGCTTGGCGGCACGCTGCTGGTTCTCGAACTGGCCGCCCCAGGCCAGCCGGTAGCCGGCAGGCAGCGGCACTTCGGCAGCGACGCGCGCCTTGGCCTCCTCGACGAAGCCCACCAGATCGCGCCCGGTGACGTTGGCCTGGATCACGACCAGCCGCGCGGCGTTCTCGTGGTCCACCTTGACCGGTCCGGCGACCCTCTTGAGGCTGGCGACGGCGGACAGCGGCACGCTCTCGCCGTTGGCGAGGGCGAGATGGACGCCGGTAAACAGGGCCGGCGACATGCGCACTTCGTCCGCGCCGCGGATCAGCAGCGGCGTGCGACGCCCGCCCTCCAGCACGATGCCGAGGGCCTGTCCCTCGACCTGGTCGCGCAGCGCCGAGGCAATGTCCTCGATGGAGAGGCCGAAGCGTCCGGCCATCAGGCGGTCGACCTCGACGGTGAAGTACTGCACGCCCTCGTTCTTGACGGTGAGCACGTCCTGCGCACCGGGCAGGGTCTTCAGCAGCGCCGCAATGCGTTCGGCGAGGGCGTTCAGTTCGCCCAGGTCGGTGCCGTAGATCTTGACGGCCAGGTCGCCGCGCGTGCCAGTCAGCATCTCGGAGACGCGCATCTCGATCGGCTGGGTGAAGGCGACGTCCATGCCGGCGAACTCGCTCATCACCTTGCGGATTTCGTCGGTCAGCCATTCCTTGTCCGGATTGCGCCATTCGCTGCGCGGCGCGAGCACCAGAAAGCTGTCGGTCTCGTTGAGGCCCATCGGATCGAGCCCCAGCTCGTCGGAGCCGGTGCGTGCCACGACGTCGCGGATTTCCGGTACCCGTTCGAGCAGCGCCTTCTGCACGGCGAGGTCGGTGCGCGCGCTCTGCTCGATGCTGATGGAAGGCAGCTTGGCGAGCTGCATCAGGATGTCGCCCTCGTCCATGGTCGGCATGAAGGTCTTGCCGAGCAGGAAGAAGGCGCCGATGGTGGCGGCCAGCAGCGCGACAGCCGTGACGATCACCTTGCGGGCATTGGTCAGGCTCCAGGCCAGCAGCGGTTCATAAAGGCGCATGGCCTGGCGCGGCAACCAGGGCTCGTGGTGTGCCGTGGTTGTCTTCAGCAGGAAGGAACTCAGCACCGGAATCACCGTGAGGGACAGCAATAGGGAGCCGGACAGGGCGAAGATGATGGTGAGCGCGACAGGAATGAAAAGCTTACCCTCCAGCCCCTGCAGGGTGAGCAGCGGCAGGAAGACGATGACGATGATGACCATGCCGGAAAAGACCGGGACGGTCACTTCGCCGACGGCACGGTAGATGCGGTGGAGAAACGGCAGCCTGGACTGTGCCGCCGCACGCGGATCGTCGACCAGCTGGCTCTCGATGTTTTCGACCACCACCACCGCGGCGTCGACGAGCATGCCGATGGCGATGGCCAGGCCGCCCAGGCTCATCAGGTTGGCCGACATGCCGAAGGCCTGCATGAGTATGAAGGTGACCAGCGCCGCCAGCGGCAGCACGCAGGCCACGGCCACTGCGGCCCGCAGGTTGCCGAGGAAGGCGAGCAGCAGCACCAGCACCAGCACGATGGCCTCGGCCAGCGCCTTCGACACGGTGCCGATGGCGCGATCGACGAGGGCACCGCGGTCGTAGAAGATTTTGGTCGTCACGCCGGTCGGCAGCGAGGGCGCGATTTCGGCGAGCTTGGCGCGCACGCCTTCGACCACCTGCCGGGCGTTGGCGCCGCGCAGGCCGAGCACCAGGCCTTCGACCGCCTCCTCCCTGCCGCCGTGGGTGACGAAGCCGTAGCGTGTCAGGCTGCCGATGCGCACCGTGGCGACGTCACCGACGCGGGTGACGTGCGGAGGATGCGATGTGTGCGGGTCGGGCACCAGGATGGCGCGCAGGTCGTCGAGCGTCCTGACGCTGCCCTCGACGCGCACCAGGAGGGATTCCTCGCCTTCGGCCAGGCGCCCGGCGCCGTCGTTGCGGTTGTTGGCCTCGATGGCGCGGCGCAGGTCGGCCAGGGTCAGGCCGCGCGCCTTGAGCGCCAGCAGGTTGGGCACCACCTCGAAGCTGCGGACGTGGCCGCCGAGGGCGTTCACGTCGGCGACGCCCGGCAGGGTGCGCAGTTGCGGGCGGATCACCCAGTCGAGCAGGCTGCGCTTTTCCGCCAGGGAAATATCTCCTTCGATGGTGAACATCAGCATCTCGCCGAGCGGCGTGGTGATCGGCGCCAATCCGCCGGAGACATCCGCCGGAAAGTCCTTCATGGCGCTGGCCAGCCGCTCGGTGACCTGCTGGCGCGCCCAGTAGATGTCGGTGCCGTCGGCGAAGTCGAGCGTGATGTCGGCGATGGCGTACTTGGCCACGGCGCGCAGCGCACGCTGGCTGGGGATGCCGAGCATTTCGAGTTCGATCGGCGTCACGACGCGCGCCTCGACCTCTTCCGGGGTCATGCCCGGTGCCTTGACGATGATCTTGACCTGGGTCGACGAGACGTCGGGGTACGCGTCGATCGGCAGCACACGAAAGACGTAGACGCCGCCGCCGATCAGCAACAGCGTGGCAATGATCACCAGGAGGCGCTGGGTCAGCGCGAACTCGACGAGTTTCTGCAGCATGGCTATTTGCTCTCGCCGGCGCCCAAGCCCAGCCAGATCGCCTTGAGCGTGGCCACGCCCTTCACGGCCAGCCGGGCGCTGCCGTCCAGCTCGGCCGCCACGAGCGCGCCTTCGGGCGCCTCGTCCATCACCTTGACGTCCACGGGCCGGTAACCGCCGGCCGTCTCGACGAACACCCAGGCCTTGCCCTGGTGCCGCGTCAGTGCGCCGACAGGTATCCGCCAGCTTCGGTCGCCGGGCTGCCTTGATGGCATCAGCACCGCCTGGATGTACTGGAAGGGTTTTACGCACCCTTCGGGGCGGGAGAGCTCCGCGCGGATCAGCAGGGACTGGCTGGCCGCCTGCATGTGCGGGGCGATCAGCGCCACCCGGCCGGTATCGGCGCATCCCGGCACGGACACCGCATCGCCGACCGACAGCCCCGCCGCCTGGGCGGACGTGGCCTGGATCTCGAGCCACAGCGGAGTCAAGCGACCAAGCTTGAACAACGGCGTTGCGGCATCGACGCGCTGGCCGGGCTGGGCAGCCGCATCGAGGATGACGCCATCGAAAGGCGCGCGGATCTCGGCGCTGCCGGACATCGACGCGGCGCCCGTGCCGGGCTCGGCCGCACCGGCCATGCGCAGGGCCTGGCGCTTTTCGGCGAGCTGCATGGCGGCCTGGCGCTCGGCGGCGCGTGTCGCCGCCAGACGTCCCTGGGCAATGATGCCGTCGGCAAACAGGCTTTCATCGCGGCGCAGGTTTTCGACGGCGAGGCCGGCCTGGGCCTGGGCCTGGGCGAACTCGCGCTGCAGTTCGAGCAGTTGCGCGCCCTGCAGGCGGACCAGAGACTGGCCTTTCCTGACCGTCTCGCCGTAGGCGACCTTCATCGTGCTCACCATTGCCGACAGCGGCGAGGCAATGACTTCGATCTGTGCCGGCGGCACCACCACCTGGGCCGGTAGGCGAATGCCTCCGCCGCCCTTCAGGTCCGATAGTGCGGCGGAAACCACGCCGGAACGGACAGCCTGATCCGGCGTCAGGCGAATCACGCCCTCTTCGGCCAACACGGTTGCCGACAGCATCAGCGTCAGGAGGTAAATGGGAAGATTGCGCATGGATGTCATTTGTATTTGTTCAATTTTAATCCTGATTACCAATGAAGCTCAGCACGCCATCCCGTCAGCCTCACACTCGTCATACCGGCGAAAGCCGGTATCCAGTGCGGCCACTATCGACACGACAGCCGTATTCTGGTTACCGGCTTTCGCCGGTATGACGATTTGATCTATGCCCCCGGCCGATAGACAACTGATGCAAGTATGGCTGAGTCTCATGGGTAATCAGGATTTTAATTATAGGTCCTCAACATTAAGGCAATCTTAATTGACCCGGACATGAGTAAATGAAAAGGCCGCCGGGTCATTGACCGGGCGGCCCTGGAGGGAATAGAGGAGGAGCTTCAGCGCTTGACCTTCATGATGCCGAGCGCGCCCATCACCATCTTCTCGAAGACGGGTTCCGAGCTGCCCTTCTTCATCTTGCGCAGGAAGTACTTCTCGAACGCGATCTTGGCGAGGTGCACCCACTTGCCCTCGGAGAACCAGTTGACGTTCCTCGGCGGAATCTGCGGCAGGGCGACGAAGGCGACGCCGGTGTCGCCGAAGTCGGCCAAGCACACGGCGTTCCAGGTCGCCTTCTCGTAGGGCGCCTTGCCGTCGAGCTCGGCGCGGATGTTGTGCACCGTGGCGGTGACCATCGACTCGATCATGTAGCCGGTCTTCGGCACGCCGGTCGGCACCGGGGTGGGCTCGGGCGGCGCGATGGCGATGCAGACGCCGACCGCGTAGATGTTCGTGTACTTCGGATTGCGCTGGTGCTGGTCGACGACGATGAAGCCGCGCGGGTTGGCCAGGCCCTCGATGCCGATGACGGCGTCGACGCCCTTGAAGGCGGGCAGCATCATCGAGTACTTGAACTCCAGCACGTGCTCCTTCTTCGGCGTGCCGTCGTCGTTGTGCTCGGTGACGTGCATCCTGCCGGCCTCGACCCTGGTGGTCCGGGCGTTGCAGATCCACTTGATGTGGCGGTCGCGGAAGATCGACTCCATCATGCCCTTCGAGTCGCCGACGCCGCCCAGGCCGAGGTGGCCGATGTAGGGCTCGGCGGTGACGAAGGTCATCGGCACCCTGTCGCGGATCTTGCGGCGGCGCAGGTCGGTGTCCATGATCGCGGCGTACTCGTAGGCGGGGCCGAAGCAGGAGGCCGCCTGCACCGCGCCGACGACGATCGGGCCGGGGTCCTTGACGAACTCGTTCCAGGCCTTCTCCGCCGCGACCGCATGGTCGACGTGGCAGATCGAGTGAGTGTGGCCGTCCGGCCCGAGGCCCTCGACCTCGTCGAAGGCCAGCTTCGGGCCGGTGGCGATGACGAGGTAGTCGTAGTCCAGCGTGCCGCCGTCGCCCAGCTCGAGCTGGTTCCTGTCGGGATGCACGCGCTTGACGCCGGCCGCCGAGAAAGCGATGCCCTTGCGGCCGAGGATGGTCGCCAGGTCGAGCTCGATGTCCTCGCGCTTGCGCCAGTTCACCGCCACCCAGGGGTTGGACGGCACGAAATGGAAGGTCTTCGAATTCGAAACGACGGTGACGCGGTCTTCCTTGCGCAGCGCCGCCTTCATCTCGAACGCTGCCGGCAGGCCGCCGAGACCGGCGCCGAGTATGACGATGTGGGCCATGCGCCTCTCCTTATTCAAACAATCTTTTGAATAGCGGCACTCTAATCCCCCGCCGGGGCGGTGTCTACCGCTCCCGCCAGATGTTGCGGCAGCCGGTCTCGCGCACGAACAGCGTCGCCACGGCGCCGAGCGCGGCGAAGCCGGCCATCAGCAACAGCCCGGTCCGGTAGTCGGCCGCCGTGTACAGGCGCGCGCCGCCTTCCATGCCGCCCTGCCAGCTGCGATCCATGACCCAGCCGACCAGCGGCTGCAGAATCGACGGGCCGAGGAAGACGCCGACGTTCACCACGCTGGTGGCCATGCCGGAGAGCAGCGGCGGGTTCACTTCCTTGGCGCAGGCCCAGGACAGCGTCAGGCTCGCCGTCATCGTGCCCATGGCGAAGCACAGGACGTAGGTCAGCGCGGGCGGCAACGGGCCCGAGGCGATCCAGACCCACCAGCCGAGCGCGTGCAGGAGGGCGCCGCCGATCATCAGCGGCTTGCGCCGCTTCAGGCGGTCGGAGAGCGGCCCGACGATGAGGCAGCCGATGGCGAAGCCGCCGAAATACAGGCTGATGTGGCTGGAGGCCGCCGCCCGCGTCAGGCCATGCACCTGCGTCAGGTAGGGCACCGCCCACAGCCCGGCGAAGGCAAAGAAGCTGCCGGCGACGCCGAGGTTGACGAAAAAGCCCGGCCAGGTGGCGCGGTTCTTCATCACCGCCAGCAGGCCGCCGAGCCAGGCCGTGCGATCGACATGGGCGCCGGTGTGTGCCACGGACCCCTTCGCGCCCGGCTTGTCCTGCACCAGGAACCAGGAGAGCGTGCCGATCAGCAGTGACGACACGCCGATGCCGACGAACACCGCGCGCCAGCCGGCCGTCTGCGCCCCCCAGGCCAGCGGCGTGCCGGCCGTCATGGTGCCGACGTTGCCGAGGAACATCATGGCGCCGGTGAGCGTGGCGAAGCGGTTTTCCGCATACCAGACGGCGATGAGTTTCAGCATGGCGATGAAGGCCACCGAGACGCCGAAGCCGACCAGGGTGCGGCCGGCCAGGGCGAGTTCGAAGCTCGGCGCCATCCCGAACAGCAGCGAGCCGGCGCCGGCGACGAGGCCGCCGATGGCGAGGATCTTGCGCGGCCCCAGCGTGTCGGCCAGCACGCCGGTGGGGATCTGCATCAGCGTCAGGACATAGAAGTAGGCCGCCGCCAGCACGCCGAGCGAGGCGGCGCTGGTCTCGAAGGCGGCGGCGAGGTCGCGCGCGATGGCTCCCGGCGCGACGCGGTGGAACATCGACATCAGGTAGGAGCCGAGCGCCAGCAGCATGACGACGTTGCGCAGGCGCTTCTGCTGTGGGGTCAATTCAATCATCGGAGAAAGTCAGTCCCTGCGGCACGGCGGCAGCGGCGCCGGCGCGGCCGATCTCGTCGAGGTGCCGCTGCAGTTCGGCGCGCTCCATGTCCTCGAAGGAGAGGCTGAGGAAGGTGAGGATGCGCTCGGTGAGGGCGGTGTAGGCGCGCATGAAGGCGGCCCGCTTGTCGTCATCGCTGCCGGTGGCGGCGGCCGGATCGTCGACGCCCCAGTGCGCGCGCAGGTAGTCGCCCGGCCACACCGGGCAAACCTCGCTGGCGGCGTTGCCGCACACCGTCACCACCAGGTCGAGCGCCGGCGCGCCCGGCGCGGCGAATTCGTCCCAGCGCTTGCTGCGCAGGCCGGCGCTGTCGAGGCCCTGTTCTTCCAGCAATTCCAGCGCGAAGGGATTCACCCGGCCGGCCGGCTTGCTGCCGGCGGAATAGGCGCGCACGCGGCCGCCGCCCAGCGCGTTGAACAGCGCTTCGGCAAGGATGCTGCGCGCCGAGTTGCCGGTGCACAAAACAAGAATGTTCCAAGGATGGTCGCTCATGACTTCTTAATCATGGTTCTTCAGACTTTACTGTGGGTAGCGAGCTGTCTTTGTTCCCTCTCCCGCCAGCGGGAGAGGGAGTGAGTGTGGTACGTCTTTCAGCTTTTGCTACCCACACGAAACTCTGAAGAACCTTAATCATAAACGCTTGCCGGGTTGACGCCGCGTCAGGCGCGGCGCTTCCGCCAGTTCGCCGGCGTGATGCCGGTCCAGCCGCGGAAGGCGCGCGTGAAGGCGCTGGCGCCGGAATAGCCGAGGATGCCGACCGTCTGTCATGGAAAGTTTGGCGCACCTTCATTTTCAGGAAAGGCTTGTTGCTCTTTTCACAAAGTGTATAGTCCTGAAGACTGCTCGTTGTGATAGTGTTTTGTCGTACGTCGCCGAGCGGCAGGGATAGAGAAGCGAAAGACCCCGAGCTGAAGTGTTGCATTTGAGTAATGAATAGGGCCTTGAAACGAATGACGTCCTGCCGACGCCTGCTCGCCGCCTGCCTGGCCTGCGGCACTATCGCGCTCGGTCGGCCCGTGCTGGCCGTCGACAATACGGAGCTCGCCAAGGCAGCACAGAATCCCCTGGCCAGCATGATCAGCCTGCCGTTTCAGAACAACACGAATTACCACGTCGGGCCGAAGCGGGACACGCAAAACGTGCTCAACATCCAGCCGGTCTATCCCGTCAGCCTCAATACCGACTGGAATCTGATCACGCGCACCATCGTTCCCTTGATTTCCCAGCCGGGCTCCGGTTTCGGCACGGACCGCACCAACGGCCTCGGCAACGTACAATTCTCCGCCTTCCTGTCGCCGGCCGTCTCTGAAGGCTGGGTATGGGGCGTGGGGCCGATCATCCAGGCGCCGACCGCCACCAGCGACAGACTCGGCACGAACAGCCGCTGGGGACTGGGTCCGACGGCCGTGGCCTTGCGCCTGTCCAAGACCAGTCCATTTGTCTATGGCGCGCTGGTCAACAACGTCCAGTCGGTCGGCGGCGGCAGCGGCCCCGACTTCAACCAGATGCTGATCCAGCCCTTCGTCAACTACAATTTCCCGCAGCACCCCGGGCGCTACCTGTCGTTCTCGCCGGTCATCACCGCCAACTGGAAGGCGCATGGCGACGAGCGCTGGACCGTGCCGATCGGGCTCGGCATCGGCCAGATCTTCAGGATCGGCCAGCTGCCGATCAACGCGCAGGTGGGCGCCTACAAGAACATCGAGCGGCCAACCGGGGCGTCCGACTGGACCTTGCGCCTGCAGGTGCAGTTGATGTTCCCCAAGTAAGTGATCGGCCAGGGCTGAGGCCGGGTAAAATTGGGTTTCACATGGAGCTGCCATGAAAATGCATCGTACTGCAAAGCGTTTTTCCTTCGTTCTTGCCGGTCTTGCCCTGGCGCTGGGCGGCACGCTCTGCCACGCCGCCGCAGATGGCCGCGAGGCGAAACTCGACCGCACCGTCCTGCCGATCAAGGAGCCGCTCAGAAAAACCACCACCACGCTCGACGTCCGCAAGGCCACGCCGCCGCCGCGTTTTGAAGTCAACGCCCCCGCCGGCGCGCCCAACGTGCTGCTTGTGCTGATCGACGACCTCGGCTTCGCCGGCACCAGCGCCTTCGGCGGCCCGGTGGCCACACCGAACTTCGACCGCATCGCGTCCGGCGGTTTGAGATACAACAACTTCCACACCACCGCCGTCTGCTCGCCCACCCGCACCGCACTCAAGAGCGGGCGCAACCACCACGTCAACAACATGGGCGGCATCATCGAGACCGGCACCGCCTTCCCCGGCAACACCGGCCAGATTCCGCAAAATGTCGCGCCACTCGCGGAAATGCTCCGCCTCAACGGCTTCTCCACCGCCGCCTTCGGCAAATGGCATGAGACCGCCGCCTGGGAAGCCAGCGTCTCCGGCGCCTTCGACCGCTGGCCCCACCGGCAAGGCTTCGACAAATTCTACGGCTTCCTCGGCGGCGAGACCAACCAATGGGCTCCCTTCATCTATGACGGAACCCATCAGGTCGAACTTCCCGAGGACCCGAACTATCATTTCCTCACCGACATGACCGATCAGACGGTCGCCTGGATCCGTCAGCAGAAGGCGCTCACGCCCGACAAGCCGTTCTTCGCCTATTACGCACCCGGTGCCGTCCACGCCCCGCACCACGTGCCCGCCGAATGGATCGCCAAATGGAAAGGCAAGTTCGATGCCGGCTGGGATGCCATGCGCGCACAAATCCTCGCCCGCCAGATCGAGCGCGGCGTCGTCCCCCAGGGCACCAAACTCGCCCCGAGGCCTGACGCCATCCCGGCGTGGAACTCGCTCAGCGCCGATGAGAAAAAACTCTTCGCCCGCCAGGCCGAAGTCTTCGCCGCCTTCATCGACATGGCCGATCATTCCGTCGGCCGCCTCATTGACGCCATCGCGCAGACCGGCCAGCTCGACAACACCCTCGTCATCTTCGTTTACGGCGACAACGGCACCAGCGCCGAAGGTGGCCGCAACGGCATGTTCAACGAATACACCTACTTCAACGGCGTCCAGGAAACCGTGCCGGACATGCTCAAGTTCCTCGACAAATGGGGAAACCACGAAACCTACCCGCACATGGCCGCCGGCTGGGCGGTGATGTTCGACACGCCTTACACCTGGACCAAGCAGATCGCCTCCGACCCCGGCGGCACCAAGGTCGGCATGGTCATCCATTGGCCCAAGGGCATCAAGGCCAAAGGCGAACTGCGCACCCAGTTCCACCATGTCATTGATGTGGCCCCCACCATCCTCGAAGCCGCCCAACTGCCCGAACCCAAGGTGGTCAACGGCATCAAACAGCGCCCGATGGACGGCGTCAGCATGGCTTACACCTTCGCCGATGCGAAGGCCAAGGAGCGCCACACCACCCAGTATTTCGAAATGTTCGGCAACCGCGCCATCTATCACGAAGGCTGGTGGGCCCGCGTCATCCACAAAGCCCCGTGGGAAGGCAAACCCCGCCGCGCCCTTGACGACGACTCCGCCTGGGAACTCTTCGATCTCTCCAAGGACTTCAGCCTCGTAAACAACCTCGCCGCCCAGCATCCGAAAAAACTCGCCGAACTCAAAAAAATCTTCCTCTCCGAAGCCGAGAAAAACTTCGTCCTGCCCATCGACGACCGCTCGCTCGAACGCTTGAACCCCGACATCGCCGGACGCCCCGACCTCATGGGAGCACGCACCTCGATCACTCTCGCCGAGGGCATGACCGGCATGTCCGAAAACGTCTTCCTCAACATCAAGAACAAGTCGAAGACCATCACCGCCGAGATTGAAGTTCCGGCTGGCACCGTCGCCCACGGCACGCTGCTTGTCCAGGGCGGGCGCTTCGGCGGTTGGTCGCTTTATGTGAAGGACGGCGTTCCCGCCTACCTCTACAACTTCCTTGGCCTGGAGCAGACCGCCATTACAGCGTCGGAAAAACTACCGCCCGGCAAATCCACCATCCGCTTCGAGTTTGCCTACGACGGCGGCGGCCCAGGCAAGGGCGGGATCGGCACACTCTTCGTCAACGGCAAGCGAGTCGGCGAAGGCATGATCCCCCGCACCCAGCCGATGGTCTTCTCCGCCGACGAAACCGCCGACGTCGGCATTGACCTCGCCACCCCAGTGGTCGAAGCCATCGGTTCCGAGCGCAAATCCAAATTCAACGGCCGCATCCCCAAGGTCACCGTCCATGTGAAGCCGTGATCCGGCGGGCGCCGGCGCGCATGGGACGATCGGCTCGATGAAGCCCGCCCGACTGCGCGCCGCCGCGGCCCTGCTGCTGGCCGCGGCGCTCGCGGCGGCGGCCTGGACATGGCACGCGCACCGTTCCCCGGCGAACCGCGCCGGCGAAGCCGCTGCGCCGACCCCGCTTCAGTACGTCGGCGCCGCGGCCTGCGGCCAGTGCCACGCCCAGGCCTTTGCCGCCTGGCAGGGCTCGCACCATCGGCTCGCCATGCAGGAGGCGACGGAGCAATCCGTCCTCGGCGACTTCAACCGCAGGCGCTTCAGCCATGCCGGCATGACGTCGACCTTCTTCAGGCGCGACGGCAGGTTCTACGTCAACACCGACGGGCCCGACGGGCGGCCTGCCGACTTCGAGATCAGGTACGCCTTCGGCGTCACCCCCCTGCAGCAATACCTGGTGGAGTTTCCTGGCGGGCGCCTGCAGGCGCTGCCCATCGCCTGGGACGCGCGGCCGAAGCCGCAAGGCGGGCAGCGCTGGTTCCACCTCTACGCCGGCCAGCGCATCACGCATCGCGACCCGCTGCACTGGACGCGGCTCAACCAGAACTGGAACTGGATGTGCGCCGACTGCCATTCGACCAACCTCCGGCGCAATTACGACAGCGCCAGCGGCAGCTTCAGGACCACCTGGTCCGAGATCAATGTTTCCTGCGAAGCCTGTCACGGCCCCGGCTCGGCGCATGCGGCCTGGGCGAACAGGCAACCCGGTTGGGACAAAATGGAAAACAGGGGCCTCGAGGTCGCGCTCGACGAGCGCAAGGGCGTCGCCTGGTCGATGGATGCCGCCAGCGGCACTGCCGTGCGCAACAGGCCCCTCGCCTCCCGCCGCGAGGTGGACACCTGCGGCCAGTGCCATGCGCGGCGCGCCACCCTCGTCGACGGCCCCGGCCGCGCCGGCCAGCTGTTGGACACGCACGATCCCTCGCTGCTCGCGCAGGGACTGTTCTTCGCCGACGGCCAGCAGCAGGACGAGGTGTACACCTATGCCTCCTTCCTGCAGAGCCGCATGCACGCGCAGGGCGTGACCTGCAGCGACTGCCACGAGCCGCACGCCGGCCGCTTGCGCGCGCCCGGCAACGGCGTCTGCCTGCAATGCCATGCCGAGGCAAAGTACGCGGCGCAGACCCACACCCTGCACCGCGCCGGTTCTGCCGGCGCCGGCTGTCCGGCCTGCCACATGCCGACGCGCACCTACATGGGGGTAGACCCGCGCCACGACCATTCCATCCGCGTGCCGCGGCCCGACCTGAGCCAGCAGCACGGCACGCCGAACGCCTGCAACGGCTGCCACAAGGAAAAGGATGCGCGCTGGGCGGCCCGCATCGTCGAGCAGGCCTTCGGCGTCCAGCGCAGGGGCGGGGATGCCGCCGCCGCGCTGGATGCCGGACGGCGCGGCGTGCCCGGCGCGCAGGACAAACTGGCGGCGCTCGCGCGCAACGGCAGCGCGCCGGCGATCGTTCGCGCCACGGCGGTTGCGGAACTGCCTGCCTTTCCCGGCACGCCGGCAGCCGCCGCCATCGAAGCCGCCCTGAAGGATGCCGACCCCCTCGTGCGCGGCGCGGCGGCGGAAGCGCTGGCCGGCTACAACATGGCCGATCGCCTGCGCCTGGCCGAGCCGCTGCTCGACGACCCGGTGCGCGCCGTGCGCATCAAGGCGGCGCGCACGCTGGCGGCGGCGCCGGTGGCGGGCATGGACGCAACGCGGCGCGCGCGCTTCGAGGCCGCCTTCGCCGATTACCTCGCTGCGCAGCAGGCCAACGCCAGCCGGCCCGAGGCGCGCATCAACCTCGGCCTGTTCTGGATCGACCGCGGCGAGCCGGACAAGGCGGAAGCGGAATACCGTGCGGCCACGAAGCTGCAGCCGGACTTCGCGCCCGCCTGGCTCAACCTGGCCGACCTGTATCGTGCGCAAGGGCGAGAGGCGGGTGCGGAAAACGCGCTGACGCAGGGCCTGCAGCAGGCGCCCGGCAACGCCGACCTCAGCCACGCCCTCGGCCTGCTCAAGGCACGGCTGGGCCTGCGCGAGGACGCGCTGCGGCTGCTCAGGCTGGCGGCGGATAAGCAGCCGGACAATCCGCGCTATGCCTATGTGTACGTAGTCGCCCTGAACGACACTGGCAGGCCGGCGCAGGCACGGGCCGTGCTCAAATCCGCCCTGCTTCGCTTCCCCCATGATCCGGAATTGCAGCAGATCGCCGCCTTGCTGCGCACGGACAAGGCCGACTGAGCAAAGCGTGCAGGGCGCCAGGGCCGGTTGCTCATCCTCTTCCGATCGTTCGATCAGCGGCAGTGCCCATGTGGGAGCACTGTGCAGGCTTTGGCAGGTCGTTGACCAGATCAATTCATAAACGCCTGCCGGGTTGACGCAGCGAAAGGCGCGCGCCGTCCAGGGCGAGCGTGCCCGCCGCCTGCAAGCGGGCGAGCGCGCGGTAGAGCGCCTCGTGCGTCAGGCCGAGCTCGGCCGCCCAGGCCTTGCGCGACTGCGCCAGCACCAGCGTCCCCGCCTTTCCCTCGGATTCGATGGCGTGCAGGATGCGCGCCTCGGCGCCGTGCAGGCTGAGGCGCTCGCAGCGCGCGCGCAGCGTGCGCACCTCGCGCGCCAGCAGCGCCATCCAGGCATTGCGGAAGGCGGCGCCGCCTTCCAGCGCCTCGCGGAAGGCGCGGACCGGAAACGCCAGCAGGCGCCCAGCCGCCACCGCTTCGGCATCGCAGTGATAGGCCTTCGACTCGAGACTGGCCTCGGCGAAGAAGCCGCCGCGGCTGCGCTGCAGGATCACCTCGCCGCCCTCGCGCGAGCGCCGCAGCAGGCGCACCTCGCCGGCGAGGATGCAGTACATCGACTTCGGCCGCTCGCCCTGGTGGAACAGCGTGTCCCCGGCGGCGAACGCGCGCAGGCGGGCGGCGTCGCGCAGCGCCGGCGGAATGTGCGCCAGCTCGGGGTGGTCCGCGGCAAGGATGGGCCAGTCGCCAATCATATGATCGCGATCATAACGCAGGCCGGGCCGCGCGCCCTACCCTGCCGGGCAGGGAGAACCAGGAGAAACCATGAAACGTAGAGTGAACATCGCCCTGGCGGCCGCGCTGTGTTTCGGCGCCGCCCACGCCCAGCAGCACGACCACGCGATGCATCAGCAGCATCAGGCGCAGGCGGCAAAGGCCACAAGGGCCGCACCGAAGGACACGCGCCAGGCCGTCTACTTCCCGAAGACGCTGCGCGAGCACACGCTCGCCAACATGCGCGACCACCTGCTGGCGCTGCAGGAAATCCAGGAGGCGCTGTCGAAGCAGGAATACGACAAGGCCGGCGACATCGCCGAGCATCGCCTCGGCATGAGTTCGCTCGCCCTGCACGGCGCGCACGACGTGGCGAAGTACATGCCGAAGGGGATGCAGGAGGCCGGCACCGCCATGCACCGCAACGCCAGCCGCTTTGCCGTGGCGTCGAAGGACGTCGGCGCCACCGGCGACGTCAAGCCGGCGCTGGCTGCGCTGGCCGCGACGACGGCGCAGTGCGTGGCCTGCCACGCCGGCTACCGCGTGAAATAGGTTGCACGACACACCAAAAAGGGAGGAATGGACATGACCGGCAAGAGAACGACCGTAATGCTGTCCGCGCTGCTGGCGGCCTGCGTCACCGCCACCGTCCCCGCCGTGCGGGAGGGACTGGTCGAATACTACGGTTCGCAGAAAACCATTTTCGATAGCGGCAAGGCCGAAGCCAAGGTGCCGCTGGCGGCGATGTCGGGCGCCAACGGCACCTTCGGCGTCGGTGCCGTCGCCGGGCTGGACGGCGAGATCACGGTCTACGAGGGCAAACCCTACGTCACCAAGGTGCGCGGCAGCGGCTTCACCCTGGACCACGGCCACGATCACGCCGCCATCTTCGCCGTGTGGACGAAGAACACGCAATGGCGCGACGAACCGCTGCCGAATGACATAAAGACTTATCTCGACCTGCAGCGCCACGTCAAGGCCCGCGCCGCCGCCGCAGGCATCGACACGGACAAGCCCTTCCCCTTCCTGCTGAGGGGGGCGCCGGCCGAACTGAAGTGGCACATCAACGTCGACCTCACCGAAGGCAAGCCGGTCACGCGCGAGCTATTCGCCAAGTCGAAGGCCAACTACGTGATGAGGAACGAACAGGTGGACATCGTCGGCTTCTACTCGGAGAAGCATCCGGGCATCTTCATCAGCGCCTACGCGCCGGCCATCAAGGTGAAGGACGTGAAAAACGCCATCCACATCCATCTCGTGAGGCAGGACGGCAAGGCCGCCGGGCATATCGACGACCTCACCTTCGCCGGCGGCATGACGCTGCGCCTGCCCGGAAAATAAGCTTGCGCTTCAGAACTCCAGCGCGTCCTTGATGGCGTTGATGCCGGCCTTGGCGCACTTGTCGTCGGCATCGGCGCTGGGCGCGCCGGAGACGCCGATGCCGCCGAGGATGGCGCCGGCCGCCTCGATCGGCACGCCGCCGCCCAGCGCCACGACATGGGGCAGGTTGCGCAGGCCGCTGGACGGCTTGCCGGCCTGGCTGATCTCGGCGATGCCGGTGGTGCTGCTGCGGAAGCTCACTGCCGTCCATGCCTTGCCGACGGCCGTCTTCGGCGTGTGCGCGCCGGCAAAGCGGTCGCGCAGCATCACCTGGGCAAGACCCGAACGGTCGACCACCGCCACCGCGACCTGGTAGCCGCCGTCGCGGCAGGATTTCAGCGCCGCCTGTGCCGCCTTCAGCGCCGTCTCCGGCGTCAGGGTGCGGATGTTGTAGGTGGCGTCCTGCGCGTGGGCGAGGCCCAGTCCGGCCGACAGGGCGCCGGCCAGCGCGGCGTGAAGTAGGGTTTTGCGCATCATGCTTTCCTCCTCAGCGATGGATGAACGTTCGCCGGCCGCGGCCGGCAGCTTCAATTTTGCTTGCCTTTTTCATAATAAGCCAGCAGGGCGCCCAGTTCCAGATCGCTGAAGGGATTGCGCCAGGCGGTGCTGCGGTCGCCGCGCACGCCGATCAGCAGCCGCGCGGCGAATTCCGCGCGCGGCGTGCGCTTTGACTGTTCGAAGAGGTTGAAGGCCGGCAACGCTGTGTCGGCGGCCGGCGCTTCATGGCAGCCGGCGCAGGCCTGGCGGTGGATGGCTTCGCCGAGGCGCAGCCGCTCGGGCGTGGCGGCCCTGGGGATAAGCGCACCAGGCTCAAAAGAATGCCTGCGACCGAGCGCATTGAGGCCGGCGGCAAGCGCTCGCCAGTCGCTTTGCGAGAACGCGGCACGCAGCGGCGCCGCTGCCGAAGCCGGCGCGCCGGCGCGGCGCAGCAGCAGGGGAAGGGAGGACAGCGCGCCGGCGAGCCGCGCCCGCAGTCCTTCGCGGTGTTTCGGGGGTTCGGAATTCGACTGCAGGCGGCGCAGGTCGCCCGCCATCACCATCAGCTCGGCAGCCAGTCGCCGCTCATGCTCGCCCTGCGCCGCGGCCGCGGCGGAACACACCGCCGCGGCCGCGAAGGCGAGGACGCGAAGCAGTCTCACGCTCAGTTGAGCTTGACCTTCTGCTCGACGCCGCCGCCCTTGAGCATGGTCCACTCGATCATCGAGCCGTCGTACATGCGCGCCTTCTTGTTGCCCATCAGCTCGCTCGAAACGAACCAGCCGACCGAGGCCCAGTGGCCGGAGTTGCAGAAGTTGATCTGCTCGCCGCTGGTGGGCACGCCGGCGACCTTGTAGAGCTGCTCGAGCTGCGACTTGCTGCGGAACTGGCCCATGCCGTTCACCGTCATCCAGCCGTTGGGCAGGTTCTTGGCGCCGGCGAGCGTGCCGCTCTCGGTGGCCTTCGGGTGGCGGTTGATGCCGACGAAGTTGTCCTCGGGGCGGTTGTCCACCAGCAGCACGCCGGCAGCCTTGGCCTTCTTGACGTCGTCCATGGTGATGAGCATCTCCTTGCGCAGGCTCGCCTGGAAGGTCTTCGCCTCGGCCTTCTGCGCACCGGCCTGGACCGGGTTGGCCTTGGTCTTGTCCTGCTCCCTGGTCCACGCCGCCATGCCGCCGTCGAGGATCGAGACGTTGTCGTGGCCGAGCACCTTGAAGGTCCAGTAGACGCGCGTGGCGACGCCGACGTCGGTGGAGTTCATGCC
>Ga0138256_10002153_pt1 | contig 21230 bp, 17 predicted proteins | sample KNB2016incub_MG_FD_105486 | JGI IMG/M metagenome (GOLD analysis project Ga0138256, IMG submission 105486) | Active sludge microbial communities from wastewater in Klosterneuburg, Austria - KNB2014incub_MG | ecosystem: Engineered > WWTP > Activated sludge > Unclassified | place: Austria... | reverse complement strand
CTATGTGCTGGGTGGCGTTAAGTACAGCATAGATATGGTGTCGCAGGCAAAAGTAAAAGCCAAAGACAAAGAATTTGTGAAACTGCAACGCAACGATTATGGTTACGAAATAGGAGTAGGATGTGATTTTTATCTTCCCATGTTTAAGTTTTCTCCTGAAATAAAAATGTATCATGGCTTGCGAAATCTTTTGGTGAAAGACGATTTGGTTTATTCAAAATCTCTTGACGGATTGTTTTCAAAAATGTTCACCTTGTCATTGACATTCGAATAATAGAAATTACTTTTTATGCAAACGATTGAACTTGTTGTTCTGCCCGAAGAGGCAGCCAGTGAGGAAACAATTAAACACATAGTTGCCAGGAAATTTGGTAACAACCGATTCTTCAGGATTGTAAAGCGTAGTATTGATGCTCGATCCAGGATTGTAAAAATCAGATTGCAGTTACAATGGACAGATAAGCAGGATGCTTTCACTGAAAATCGAAAGTGGCAACAGGTTGGCAATTTAGAACCTGTAATTATTGCAGGATGTGGACCAGCAGGATTGTTTGCAGCCATCCGTCTTATTGAATGTGGATATAAGCCTGTAATTATCGAACGTGGTAAAGACGTACGCAACCGCAGGCGCGATCTTGCTGCCATAAACAAACAGAGGCAGATTAATCCCGAGTCAAATTATTGTTTTGGTGAAGGTGGTGCAGGAACCTACAGTGATGGAAAGCTTTATACCCGTTCCAACAAAAGAGGCAACATAGCTTCAGTGCTGAACACATTTATTGAGCATGGTGCCGCTGCCGATATTGCTGTTGACGCACATCCGCATATTGGAACCAATAAACTACCTGCTATAATTTCTGCAATGCGAAACAGGATTATTGAATGTGGAGGAGAAGTATTATTTAACACAAAGCTTCTGAATATTGATTTTGACGCAAGTGGTGTGAATGGTGTAGAGGTGCAGCAAGGAGCGACTCAATATCATATTAAGTCTAAAGCACTTATTTTGGCAACAGGTCATTCTGCACGCGATGTCTTTTATATGTTAAACAATCAAAGAATAATGATTGAAGCAAAGCCAATTGCTATTGGTGTTCGTGCAGAACATCAGCAACGGCTTATTGACAGTGTGCAGTATCATTGTAACACACGCAATCCATTCTTGCCACCGGCATCTTATGCATTAAAACATCAGCATGATGGACGAGGAATTTATTCTTTCTGTATGTGCCCCGGTGGTATCATCGCTCCTGCAGCAACCGGCATTGGTGAAGTTGTTGTAAATGGATGGAGTCCTTCAAGAAGAAATAATGTCTATGCCAACTCAGGAATTGTAGTAAATATTACAGAAGATGATGTTCAACCTTTTAGAAAAGCAAAAGAGTTGCGCTATTTAGAATTTCAGAAAAAGATAGAGCAGCAAGCATTTATCAGTGGTGGTGGCAATCTGGCAGCACCGGCACAGCGCATGGTTGATTTTGTGAATCAAAAAGTATCTTCCACTTTACCTTCATGCTCCTATATTCCGGGAATCAATTCTGTAAATCTGACTGAGATATTTCCTGAATCTGTTACAGCATCACTTGCTACAGCATTTGTTACATTCGGTAAAAAAATGAAAGGCTACTATACAAACGAAGCAGTGTTAGTGGGTACAGAGTCGCGGACTTCATCTCCGATACGTATTCCGCGAGATGCAGATACTGCAATGCATATACAGGTACAGGGTCTTTTCCCCTGTGGTGAGGGTGCAGGATATGCCGGTGGAATTGTATCTGCAGCTATGGATGGAGAATTTTGTGCAGAAAAATGTGCTTCATATTTGAAAAATAATAATTGAATTAGTTACTTTTAAAACCATATTCTAAAAAAAATGGAAATCAATCAACCGCCTTACTATATCAGAATAACTATAAAAATCCTGTTGGCGATTTTAATTTTTTATGTCCTGCATGCTGCACAAGATGTTCTCATTCCATTTACAGTGGCTGTGTTGTTTTCTTTTTTATTGATGCCGGTGTCAAACAAGCTTATAAAATGGAAATTTCCACCTGCAATTGCAATCCTATGCAGTATCATCCTTGCTTTTGTAATTGTTGGTGGCCTTTTGTATTTCTTCTATTCTCAGATTATTTCATTTGCTGAAGATTTGCCATTGCTTCAGGCAAAACTTCTTGAGAAGGTAGAGTTTTTGCAGCGCTTTGTAAATGAAACTTTCAGAATCACAAAAGAGCAGCAAAATGTTTTGGTAAAATCAAAGTTGCAGGAAAATATTACTGACAGTGGATTGCTTCTGCTCAATCTTTTTTCTTCAACAGGAAGTTTTATTGCCAACTTTGCTTTGGTAACGATTTATGTTTTTTTCCTGACACTTTATAAAAAGAAATTTAAGCAGTTTATTGAAGCAATAGTTTCTAATGGTAATCACAATTCATATTTTGAAATTGTAAAAAAAGTAGCAGTAGTTTCTCAGAATTATCTGAAAGGAATTTTTTTAGATGTGCTGATTTTGTCTGTTCTAAATTCAACCGGGTTTTTGTTATTGGGTATTGAACATGCAATTTTGTTTGGGGTGTTGGCATCTGTTCTCAACATTATTCCATATATTGGGGTATTGATTGGAAGTATTTTGCCTGTACTTATGGCATTACTCACCAAAGATGAAATTGGCTATGCCATAGGAGCTGCCGGAGTTTGTGTTACGGTGCAGTTTATTGACAATAATTTTATTACTCCTTATGTTGTAGGCAGTAGTGTCAGTATAAATCCACTCACAGCAACAATAGCCCTGATCATCAGTGCCTCGGTTTGGGGGTTGGCAGGAATGGTTTTATGCTTACCTCTTACAGGGATGTTAAAGGTGGTTTGTGACCATGTTGAAGGGTTAAAACCTATAGGGTTTTTAATAGGCGAAGAGGTGGATTACAGGAAAAACAAATTTAAACTTGGCCGAAAGTAGGCCTGTTGAAAGGAAATACTAATTTTGCATTTTCTATTGAATAGTCAAGAACCGTTCATATAAAAATCAAGAGTAAAAATGGAGAATCTTAAACAGCATATTGAAGCATTAATTTTCACTTCAGAGCAAAGTATAACTGCTAATGAAATTGCTGCTGCATTAAAAGCAAGTTTCGGATGGGAGCTTTCCAATGAAAATATCAGACAGAATATTTCTGAATTAATCAACAAATACGCAGCAGATGATTATTCTTTTGAATTGGTAGAAATTGCAGGAGGGTTCCGTTTTTTAAGTAAGAAAGAGTATTATGGAGTAGTAAACACCCTGATGCAGATAAACTCTAAAAAACGACTCACCACAGCAGCTTTGGAAACACTTGCAATAGTTGCATACAAACAGCCGGTTTCAAAATCTGAGATTGAAAACATCAGAGGTGTAAACTGTGATTATTCTATACAGAAATTGTTAGAGAAAGACTTAATTACCATACAAGGAAAAGGTGATGGTCCTGGAAAGCCAATTCTTTATGGCATTAGCCGTACGTTCATGGATCATTTTGGGTTGAAATCTGCAAAGGATTTACCAAAGCTAAAAGATGTAATTCTTGATGAAAATGAGATTGGAACACCTGTTGATATGCAGTATGCAGAGAGTGACAATACCGAAGGTGTAAGTATTACTTTAGGCACACAAGAAGACAATAGAGAGAAGTCCGATGACGTTGCAGAATAAATAGTCTTTAATTGAAATTCATTTTTGACGGTGAAAATTTCTGTCCTTGGCTTACAATTTGATTCGGCATTACAAAATGTTTTCAACATGCTATCAATTGCTCTCATATGTTTAATGCAACCAAGTGCCAGCGAAGGACAGGAAAGACTACGCAAGATAGAAAATCAGGCATTTACTTATGGTGAAGTTTTGGAATATCGTGTGCATTACGGAATAATAGATGCAGGCGAAGCAAAACTTGAAGTGATGCCCGATAAAAAAACGATAGGACCTCGGGAGGTCTATCATGTTGTAGGTACAGGACAAACAAAGGGGGCTTTTGACTGGTTTTTTAAAGTGCGCGACCGCTATGAAAGTTTTATTGATGCACAGGCAATTATTCCATGGTTGTTTGTCAGAAGGGTTTATGAGGGTGGATATAAAATCAATCAGGATGTTACTTTTAATCAGGTTAAGAATTTAGCAATAAGCAAGAAGGCAACTATTGCCACACCACAGAATGTTCAGGATTTGATTTCTGCATTTTATTATGCACGCACAATTGACTTCAGCAATGTTCAGCCCGGTGAAATATTTGCTGTTGATGCCTATTTGGATGATGCCATTATTCCTGTAAAATTCAAGTTTGTGGGGAAAGAAAATATAAGTACTAAGTTTGGCACTTTTCGCTGTTTGAAGTTTCATCCACAGTTGTTGGAAGGCCGTGTGTTTAAGAACAAAGAAGACATGACACTTTGGGTAAGTGACGATGAAAATAAAATACCTATTCGTGCCGAAGCAAAGATATTGGTAGGGTCTGTAAAAATGGATATTAAAGGTTTTTCCGGACTTGCCAATGAGCCATTATCGTTGTTAAAAAAATAGCGAGGTAATCACTGACCAAAGACAGAGTTAAGTTTGTTCATGGATTTATATGGTGAAATGCGTTGATGATTAGAAAATGTGTTGGAAGTTTCGAAAATCTAAATTCAGTAGATTTTTTCACATTTTACCCTTATCCCAAATGTAAAAATGTAGTGTTACTGAGGTGAAAAAATAAATTAATGTTGCACCTGAATTGGGTGATTTATACAGGAATTTTTGTTTGGTGCAGATATTTTATTTGTATGTCAGTGCATACAACCCAAATAAATGTCTGCTTTGATTTTAAATACTTTTTCCTCTGTTTTATGTAATACAGTCAATGCACTATCGGCACTTTTCTCGTTTTCATATATGCCTGTTATTAGAGCAATAGTCTTGTCACCGGCCTTCTTTTGGTAAAAATCCAAATATTCTAAACTTAGATTTTCTGACGGGAAGCGTCTTGGAAAATAGTCTCCTGCATACAACTCATCTTCATCATCATCTGGCAAGGCAATAAGATTTTTTGTTTTGTTGTAAAATCGTCCCATAGTGTCAATAGGGATATTTAGTTGTCCATTTAGGTCAAACATTTTTTTGTGAAGAAAATAATAGTCAGTACTTGTGTCGGCAACGACTACGAAAAATGTTGCATAGTCATTGTCAGTCGTGTCTTCCATCTCACTTTTATTTGTTGAAACTATTGCGGATACGGAAGATGTGTCAACTTTGTTTGATTGAATATCGCTTCTATGGTTGTCAGAGGTAGCTGCTCCACAAGCAGATAAAATAACTGTCGCAAAAATGAAAATGTAATGTTTCATAAATTTATACATCATTACAGTCAATCAGATAACTGTCAGGATTAAAACTATTTATTACATCAAAAGTAAAAAGAAAATCAATCAGGTTGTGGTGCTTGGCTTTTTATGAATTACCTATCAGCCGACATACGCGAAAATTTCAGAGGATTAGCAGTAATCTCTTTTGTGATTTGTCTTTGTTTTGCAATATCGCAGGCAAGATATACCGCTTCGCGGAATGAATCTTCTGAAGCTTGATTTTTTCCGGCCAGATCGTAGGCAGTGCCATGGTCGGGCGATGTGCGGATTATTGGCAGACCGGCAGTGTAGTTGACTCCTGTTGAAAAAGCCAATGCTTTGAAAGGCACCAACCCTTGATCGTGATAGATGGCCATGATAGCATCAAAACTTTTAAATCGTGAAGATCCAAAAAATCCATCGGCAGGGTAGGGGCCGAATGCACCAATTCCGGCATTGTACATTTCGGTTATGGCAGGAGTGATAATTTCCTGTTCTTCTTTTCCCATTAAACCATTGTCACCTGCATGAGGGTTTAGTGCAAGAATGGCAATGCGTGGCTTTTGCAGTCCGAAGTCACTACGAAGCGACTGATATACCAATTTTGTTTTTGCAATAACTTTTTCTTTGGTAAGTTGTGCCGGAACATCTTTTATAGCTACATGACCTGTAATGAGTCCAACACGTAATTTGTCGCTCACCATGAGCATAACGTGTTCGGCATTGCCGCAGAGTTTTGCAAAATATTCTGTATGTCCCTTGAAAGGAAATGCTTCGCTGTGAATGGTACTTTTATCAATAGGTGCTGTAACTATGGCATCAATTTTTTTATCGAGTACATCTTTGCCTGCTGCCTCGAGCGATTTGAGTGCGTAGGAGCCTGCAATGGCAGAAGTCTTGCCCAGTTCAACTTTTACATCTTCTTCCCAGCAGTTGATGACATTATTTTTTTTGTGACTTGCTTCTTCGGCAGTGCGAATAATATTAAAATTAAATTCCTGCTGATGCAGTGATTTTCTGTGGTAAGAAATAACTTTTGAAGAGCCATAGATGATAGGGGTACACACAGAAAGCATTCTGCTGTCGGAAAAAGTTTTAATGATGACTTCTATTCCAACACCATTCAAGTCGCCAATGGTAATTCCTATTTTAGGTTTTATTTCATTTTCAATTATTGTTGACATAATCAGATTTTGTTTTTTAAAAATTCAGTAATCAAACGTACCCCAAATCCGGTTCCGCCTTTACCACGATAAGAGTCTTCAGCATGAACAAATGCAGTTCCTGCAATATCGAAATGCATATAGGGATAATCAATAAAGTGTTCAAGAAATTTTGCAGCAGTTATCATTCCTGCAGCAGGACCGCCTACGTTTTTAATATCGGCTACATCAGATTTTATGAGTTCGCCATACTCTTCCCACATTGGAAATTCTACAACACGTTCATAAACATGTGCTGCGCTTTTCTTTAATGCATTGTTTTGATTCTGTCAGCAGTTGTTAAAAAAGCACATGCATATTTTCCTAATGCACTTGATGCCGCTCCTGTTAATGTAGAAAACTCCATGACCAAAGCAGGGTGATATTTTTTTGCATGATGCAGTGCATCGGCAAGAATCATTCTACCTTCTGCATCAGTATTTAATACTTCTACAGTTTTTCCACTGTACATCTTTATTACATCTCCCGGAACATAAGCGTTTTCACCCGGGCGGTTGTCGGTGGCAGGAATTAAGGCTACTACATGCAAAGGAATTTTTGCTTTTGCCAGTGCATAGATGGCGCATCCTACTGCTGCAGCACCACCCATATCGCACTTCATATAATCCATGCTGTTGGCAGTTGGTTTCAGGCTCAATCCTCCTGTATCATATACAACACCTTTGCCTACCAAAACAAATGGCTTTTTGTTTTTATGTCCTGCAGGTTTGTATTCCATAATGGTAAAGGTGGGCGGGTCCTGGCTGCCTTTGTTTACTGCAAGCAAACCTCCCATGCCTGTTTTTTCAATATCTTTTTTGTTGAGCACGGTAACTTTAATACCTGCCTGCTTTCCCAACTTAACCATTTCGTTTGATAGCTGTGTTGCCGTAAGATAATTGACAGGTTCATTTACCAAATCGCGGGCTTTGCAGGTAGCCTCAACAATAGTATTTAACCATAATAAATCTTTGTCGGTTAATTTGTTTGAATGTAAAGCAATTATTTCAAGGCTGTTATTATCGCCAGAAGTTTTATATTTCCTAAACTGATAGTTGGTTAAGGCAAGCCCTTCTGTAAAACACAATGCTTCCTGACGTAAACCGCGTGCTTCTATCAACACACTTTTTGCTTTTGTTTTATTCAACAATGCCGTAACCTGATGACCCGCCTTGCGGCATGATTCCATGTATAACGACTGATCTTTTGATTTATTCTCGAGCAAACAGACATAGACCATGCGGTCATACTGATTTACTACAACCAAATTTTTTTTATTTTTCAACTCATCTTTTACATACTTCAACTCATCGGTTGAAAAAACTGAAGCATCAAATTTTGTGGCTGATGTGGTGAGAATTACTAATGAATAGTCGAGGTTATTGTCGGCCAGTTTGTTTTTAATCATATCTTTTAAGTAATGTTAATTAAAATGACAGAATCATCTTCTCATCTGCCATAAATTTCTATAAATTTACGCATTGAAAAGAAAGACGTTTGCGGCCGTGAAATTATAAAAACAAATCACACCGTTTGCTGTTGATTAAAGTGAATTCTTAAAGTATGAATGTAGAAAGTTTACTGAGTCGTGCATTGGATTTTGAATTTTTGAGTGTTGAGGAGGGGATATACCTTTTTCATCATGCGCCATTAACCGACCTGATGTTTATAGCTAATGAGTTAAGAAAAAAACAGAAACCTGAAAATATTTCTGCAACAGGAGAAGAATTAGTAACCTGGATGATTGATCGCAATGTAAATACTACCAACGTATGTATTGCCAACTGTAAGTTTTGTAATTTTTTCCGAGTGCCGGGACATAAGGAAGCCTACATCACCAGTATGGAAGAATATAAGGTTAAGATAGAAGAGATGTTTCGTTATGGAGGAGATCAGTTGTTGTTACAAGGAGGTCATCATCCGGAGTTAGGTTTGTCATTTTACACCAAAATTTTCAGTGAGTTAAAGAAACTTTATCCGCAGGTGAAACTGCATGCACTTGGTCCACCGGAGGTGGCACATATCACCAAACTGGAAGGAATGACGCATACAGAGGTGCTTAAAGCCTTAAAAGATTCCGGACTTGATACATTGCCCGGTGCAGGAGCAGAAATTTTAAGTGACAGGGTGCGCAGGATGATTTCAAAAGGAAAATGTACAGGACGCGAATGGCTTGATGTGATGCGTGCAGCACATCAATTAAACATTACCACATCTGCAACAATGATGTTTGGTCATATTGAAACTTTGCAGGAGCGATTCGAACATTTAGTCATGCTCCGACAGGTGCAGTCTGAAAAACCTGCACATGCAAAAGGTTTTCTTGCATTTATTGCATGGCCATTTCAGGATGAGAATACAATTTTAAAGAGAGTAAAGGGCATTCGTAATAAAGTTACTTCCGAAGAGTTTATAAGGATGACTGCATTGAGCAGAATTATGTTGCCAAATATCAAAAACATACAGGCATCGTGGCTCACTGTTGGCAAGCAAACGGCACAAGTGGCATTGCATGCAGGAGCCAACGATTTTGGTTCTATTATGATTGAAGAAAATGTGGTGAGTGTTGCCGGTGCACCACATCGTTTTACATCGCAAGGCATTCAGGATGCTATTCGTGAGGCAGGATTTATTCCACAATTAAGGTCACAACAATATCAGTTCAGAGAAATACCTGAAATGATGGAGCAACAGGTTATCAACTACTGAGTGTATGAAGAAAATTTTAATCTTTTTCTTACTGCTTTTCGGTATGCAAATAGAAGCATGGGCAACACACAATCGTGCAGGTGAAATAACTTTCAATCAGATTTCACTGCTTACTTACAGAGTACAAATTGTTACCTACACCAAAACGAGCAGCCCGGCCGACAGACCAATGCTTGAAATGAATTGGGGTGACGGCACACAGGATTCTTTGCCACGAATAAGTAAAACTACTGTGGGCATTGACATCAGCAGAAATTATTATGAAGGTGTTCACACTTTTCCCGGACCTGCTGTTTATACGGTGTTCTTTGAAGACCCTAACCGCAACGGAGGTGTTGCAAATATTCCGGGTTCTGTAAATATTCCTTTTTATGTAGAATCACAAATTGTGATTAACCCTGTGTTAGGTTATAATAATTCTCCGGTATTGTTACAACCGCCAATTGACAATGGAGCAATTGGAAAAATATTTATTCATAATGCCAATGCTTATGATCCGGATGGGGATAGCTTATCGTATGAACTTATAAAATGCAAAGGCATCAATGGGCTTGATATTCCCGGATATTTTTATCCTGCTGCAAGCACATCATTTACTTTAGATGCTGTTACCGGAGATTTAATTTGGGATACACCAACCCTTCAGGGTGAGTTTAATGTGGCATTCTTAATTCGTGAATGGCGCAATGGCGTAAACATTGGTTATGTTGAACGCGATATGCAGATTGATATTGTAGTTACATCGGATAATCCTCCTGTCATAAATGCATTGAATGACCTTTGTGTAACAGCTGGAACATTAATTTCTCAGAATGTAACAGCCACCGATCCTGATGTTGGAAATTTAATAACCCTATCGGCAACAGGTAGTCCGTTAGACACCGGCTTCACACCCATAAGCCCGGCAGTTTTTCCTGTAGTGACAGATACCAATTCTGTTACGGGAACTTTTATCTGGCAGACAGAATGTGCACACGTTCGCAAGGCACCCTATCAGGTTTTATTTAAGGCACAGGATAATGTTAGTCAGATAAATCTTGTTGACCTGAAAAGGATGAATATAACAGTTGTTGCACCGGCACCACAAAATCTAACAGCAACACCTGTGCAGAATGCTATTCATCTTACATGGGATCAGTCGGTGTGTTTTAATGCTGAAGGTTATCGTATTTACAGACGAAATGGCTTTTTTGGATATGTGCCCTCCATTTGTCAGACAGGAGTACCGGCATTTACAGGATATACTTATCTGGCAACGGTGCAGGGATTAGCGAATAACACATTTGTTGACGATAACAATGGTGGAGGACTTATACCCGGAAACGATTACTGCTACATGGTGATAGCTTATTTTAATGATGGAGCAGAGAGCTATGCCTCAAACGAAGCTTGTGCTAAAATTGTTCAATCACTGCCTATTATGACCAATGTAAGTGTAACTGCTACAGATGTTACCAATGGAACAATGTATGTAGCGTGGTCGAAGCCTAAAGAAATTGACAGCATTCAAACTCCGGGGCCTTTTGAGTACCGCTTATTACGAGGACAAGGTTTTTCACCATCATCGTTTACCACTGTTTCAACCTTCAGCAATCTTAACGATACCACCTTTAACGATGTTGCATTGAATACTGCTGACAATGCATGGACTTACAAAGTAGAATTTCATAACCTTACAGCCGGAAATACATTTAAAATAGGTGAGTCACTTGCCGCTTCAAGTGTTTATTTGACAACCACATCAACAGACAATACAATTCAATTGTCATGGCAGGCATCAGTACCCTGGACAAACAATGCAACTGTTGTTTACCGGAAAAATGCAGGTGGCACTTTCTCGGTTATTGATACTGTTTCAGGAAATACATTTAACGATGCAGGCCTGGCAAACGATACGTTGTTTTGCTACAAGGTTGAAACTATTGGCAGCTACTCATCACCTGGTTTTGTTTCTCCTATTCTGAATTTTTCACAGGAGAATTGTACAACACCTAAGGACAATGTTAGTCCATGCAATATCAGCAGTGCAACAATATCAAGTTCATGTCTGAATAATGAAGTGATTTTAACATGGCAAAAGCCGGATAGCTCCTGTGGTGATGATGTGATAACTTATGAATTGTATTATGCACCTTCAAAGAATGTTACACCTTATTTGATTGCCTCTTTGGATGGCATCAATCAAAGTACATACATACGTAATGTTCCTGACAGCACAAGCGGTTGTTATTATTTTATGACTGTTGATTCAGTGGGAAATAGAAGCAGCTTAAGCGAATCTTATTGTGCAGAGACATGCCCTGTTTATACATTACCCAATGTGTTTACTCCCGATAATGATGGTAAGAACGATTTGTTTGTTCCGTTTCCTTATCGTTACGTTGACCACATTGAACTCACCATTTACAATCGTTGGGGAAGTAAAGTTTTTGAAACACATGATAAGGATATTTTGTGGAAAGGAACCAAAGATAATGGCTCAACACGACTGAGTGATGGAGTATATTACTACGTTGGAAAAGTGTATGAAATTTTCATTGATGGCATAAAGCCACGTACTCTCAAAGGTGCCGTTAACCTGATAGGAGGTGCCAAATAATGTTTACCGGAATTATTGAAACCATTGGCATTGTAAAGAAAATAGAGCGTGAAGGCAGTAACCGTCATTTTACCATAGCATGTTCTTTTGCTTCTGATTTAAAAATAGATCAAAGTGTTGCACACAATGGTGTTTGTCTTACTGTTGTAAAAATTAATCCTGAAAATGGAACTTATAAGGTTACTGCTGTTGATGAAACATTGCGCCAAACAAACCTTGTTGATTTGGTCGAAGGCGATGAAGTAAATCTTGAAAGAGGCATGTTGTTGAATACACGTTTAGATGGGCATATTGTTCAAGGACATGTTGACGGCACTGCTGTTTGCACTTCAATAACCAATGAAAACGGCAGTTGGAAATTTGTTTTTGAAAATGATGGCTCAGCATTTAATTTAATTGTTCGAAAAGGATCTGTAACGGTTAATGGTGTCAGCCTTACTATAGTGGAGGCCGATGATTATTCGTTTTCTGTTGCCATTATTCCTTACACCATGCTGCATACCACTTTCAGAAATTTAAAACAAGGTCACTCTGTCAATATTGAGTTTGATATTATTGGAAAGTATGTTGCAAGGCTGATGCAAAAATCAGTTTGATAAATTTACTCCCGTATAATTTTCCGGTGTAATATTCAATAATTCAGCTTTTACAGCATCGCCAACCTGAAGTGTGCCAATAAACTGATGAATATCCTGCAATGTGATGTTTTCTTTCCCACGTGTAAGATCCTTTAATACTTCATAAGGATTAGGGTAGCCTTCACGTCTTAGAATAGTTTGTAATGCTTCAGCAATAACAACTGCATGACGATTAAGATCAGCAGAAATTACCTGAGTATTTGGAATGATTTTATTTAAACCTTTTAGTAAAGATTTCAGTGCAATGAGTGTGTGAGCAAAAGGAACACCTGTGTTTCTCAATACGGTGCTGTCAGTCAAGTCACGTTGAAGTCGTGATACGGGAAGTTTAGCTGACAGATGTTCAAACAAAGCATTGGCAATACCAAGATTACCTTCCGCATTTTCAAAGTCTATCGGGTTTACTTTATGTGGCATTGCAGAAGAACCAATCTCACCGGCTTTGACGGTTTGCGAAAAATAGTTCATACTGATGTAGCTCCATACGTCACGGCATAAATCCAATAAAATATTGTTGATGCGTTTTAGATTGTCAAATAAGGCAGCAAGATTGTCATAAGGTTCAATTTGCGTAGTGTAGGCAGTACGTGTTAGTCCTAGAGAGTTCACAAAGTCATCAGCAAAAGTAATCCAGTCAACGGTAGGATAAGCTACTGCATGAGCATTGAAGTTTCCTGTAGCTCCACCAAATTTTGCACTATGAGGTATTGACTTGAGCATTTCTAACTGTGAGCGAAGCCTTTCGCTAAAAACTTTCATTTCTTTTCCCAAGCGCGTTGGGCTGGCAGGTTGCCCATGTGTATGAGCCAGCAGGCTAATGTTTTTCCATTCCTGTGCCTGACTTTCAATTTTGTTTATCACATCTGTTAATGCCGGTAGCATTACTTCGGCAATGCCATGACGGACGAGCATTGGTGTTGCTGTGTTATTGATATCTTGCGAAGTAAGCCCAAAGTGAACAAACTCTTTTGCTTTTTGCAGTCCTAATGCCTCTAATTTTTCTTTTACAAAATATTCAACAGCTTTTACATCATGATTGGTAGTTTTTTCTGTTTGCTTAATCTGTTCTGTATCGGCAGGTGTAAACTGTCGGTAGATGCTGCGCAGTGCATCAAATTTTCCAGCGTCAATTTGAAGTTGTGGCAGTTGCAGCTGTGACAGTGCAATAAGATATTTTACTTCTACCTTAACACGTTCGCGGATGAGGGCATATTCAGAAAAATATTCTCTCAGCGGACTACAAACAGCGGCATAGCGACCGTCAACAGGCGAAACAGCAAAAAGGGCATCGGACATAGCATAATATTTGGTGAGACAAAGGTAGATTTTAAAAATTAAATGCTGATTGTGATTTGGATTATATCCTATGACATTAAATTTTACTGCAATTGATATGGAATGTTTATTTTAGCTCTCTGAAATTTTATCTTATCAGCATGGCAAAAGTAGATTTACGTTTTCTCAACCACCTGCCACCGGTAGATCAGGTTGGTGTTGAAGAGCGTGTGGCCCGTCTAAACAAACGCAGCATCAAGAACGAATCGAAGATGGAAGCATTGAAGTTAGCCATTTCCATGATGGATTTGACTACGCTTGATGCTAAAGATACACCCGGAAAAGTGAGACAACTGTGTGCCAAGGCCATCCGGCCACATGAAATGGAAGGCATCCCTTCTGCAGCAGCAGTATGTGTATATGCAAACCTTGTGTCGGTAGCCAAACAGGCATTGGAAGGCACAAAGGTTAAAGTTGCTGCTGTGTCAACGGCTTTTCCAAGCGGCATGAGTAATAGAAAATTCAAGTTAGACGAAACACGCTATGCTGTTGCCGAAGGTGCCGATGAAATTGACATGGTTATTTCAAGAGGAGAATTTTTGAGAGGAGAGTATAACTTTGTGTTTGACGAAATAGCTGCTGTGAAAGAAGCCTGCGGTAAAGCTCATTTGAAAGTTATTTTAGAAACAGGCGAACTCTCCACTTTGGATAATGTAAGGAAGGCAAGTGAATTGTCAATTGCAGCAGGTGCCGATTTTATTAAAACATCTACAGGAAAAGTACAACCTGCAGCCACACTGCCTGTAACCTTGGTGATGCTTGAATGTATTCGCGATTACTATTACAGAACAGGAATAAAAATAGGTATGAAGCCTGCCGGGGGTATTGCCACTGCTAAGCTGGCACTACAATATTTAGTGATGGTTAGAGAAACGCTGGGGCAGGATTGGCTGAATGCAGATATGTTCAGGTTTGGTGCAAGCTCTTTAGCCAACGATTTGCTTATGCAGATATTAAAACAAATTACTGGAGTGTATCAAAGTGCCGATTATTTTTCGAAAGATTAAAAAGAAAAAGTTTATAGAAAATAACAAACAGCTGATATGAAATATAAAAGAATATTATTGAAACTTAGTGGTGAAGCACTGATGGGAGAGAAAAATTTTGGGATAGACAACAACAGACTTACCCAATATGCGGAGGAAATAAAAACTATTGTTGACAAAGGTGTTCAGGTTGCCATAGTAATAGGAGGAGGTAATATTTTCAGAGGGTTGCAGGCAGCAGAAGGTGGCATGGACAGGGTGCAGGGCGATTACATGGGTATGCTTGCTACTGTCATTAACAGTATGGCTTTGCAGGGTGCATTAGAACATAAAGGCATAAACACACGTTTGCAATCGGCCATTACTATGGATGCTATCTGCGAGCCTTTTATCAGAAGAAGAGCAGTGCGCCACCTTGAAAAAAACAGAGTAGTGATTTTTGGTGCCGGAACAGGTAATCCGTATTTTACTACCGATACAGCAGCTTCATTGCGAGCCATAGAAGTGGAGGCTGATGTAATTTTAAAAGGAACCAGAGTGGATGGCATCTATACTTCCGACCCTGAAAAAAACAGTGATGCTGTACGCTTTGAACATCTAACCTTTGATGATGTTTACGAAAAAGATTTGAAGGTAATGGATATGACAGCCTTTACCTTGTGTCATGAAAACAAATTGCCGATTATAGTTTTTGATATGAACACTCCCGGTAACCTGTTGCGTTTGGTAGAAGGCAACCATGTAGGCACGTTGGTGGATGTAGAGTAGGCTTAAAGTAATTTTTATTTCAGTGAAATGCAGATTAAAACATATTGACAGTTCTCAAGTCATTTGTTGGATTAATTCTAAAATTCCACCTTTTTTTAAAACCCACGCATCCTCGCCCCTTACGCACGTTCTTGACTTCAGACGAGGACGAGAGGGGTTACTTTAAAACCTTTGGGGAACTCTGGATTCCAAGGTAATCAAGAAGTTATCTGAAAATTTGAAAAATATGGACAGAACCAGAGTGAAATTAAATAAGTTTGCAAGCTCAAATAAGGCACTTTCTTGACAACCATAAATATAAATCCTGAACGAATAAATCACTTGCTCAAACTCTATAAGTTAGGCAAGAAGGAATTTCTTTCGCTTGTTAGTGAGGGCTTGAAAAAGCAATTCACAGAAGAAGAAGTTTTCAGAAGCGAAATGAAAGCGAGTTTGCTCAAAAAGATTGACAAAGTTTTCGGCAAAGGATTGAACTACTACATTGACCCGAAACAACTTCGTGAAGCAAAAGAAGAAAGTATTTTTTTTAGAAAAGATAAATTCAATGCTGACCTGAATCTTGCTTCAAAGAAAATTGTGAATCAATTTGAAGAAGAAAAAATTTCTCTTTCGGCACTTTCAAAACTTTCTGACCTTACAAGAGACAGAGTGTTGCCCGTTTACACGGTGAGCAACAAACCAAAAGAAGTTGCAACGGAAATGAGGAAAAAAATTTATCCGGAATTTAACTACAAGAAAAGAGAGTTTCTTAAGTCACTAATTGCAAAGTTTGCTGAACACAACATTTTGGTTTTTGAGTTTGTAGAAAACTGGAACAAAAAAGAGAAAGTAAATATCAACGGCTTTTATCTCAAACCTGACACCATTGTTCTTAAGCGAAATCAAAAATCTTTTAGCCGAGAAATTTTCACACTGGTTCATGAGTTAGGACATTATCTTTTGAACGAAGAAGAAATTGATGAACGCATCAATGAAGACACACCTGATTATAATTCATTGAGCAGAATTGAAAAATGGTGCAATGACTTTGCATATTTCTTTTTAGTTGGGGAGTTGGACAAAACTTTGGCAGCATTGCCAACAGCGACTGCACACAACGATTTTCATCAAGACATTTTGGATGAGATTGCAATGGCAACAAACCTTAGTGTGTTTGCACTTTACACACGATTGCTGATTACAGAAAAAATTTCCTTGGGTAATTACAGAAAGCGATGCAATGAAATTTCAGAAAGTATTAGTGAACGAGAAGCAGAAGAACAACGCAAGCATGAGTTGGAGAAATTGAAAGCATTGGAAGAAGGAAGAACAATTGGCGGAGCAGCGGCAAAGCCGCTTCTATCCCCATTGTATGTAAACGCAATTCAGTCGGCATTTTACGAAGGAGTAATTACCGAAGCGGAGTTTTGCAAAAGGTTAAACATTAAAGCCGACAGGATTGATTATTATCTCAAATGAGAGCAGCAATAGACACAACTTCACTTGTTTCATTTGTTCGCTATTATCTACCATTTGATAAAGCAGATAAACTGAAAAAACTTCTTGAAAAGAAATTCAATTCAGGAGAAGTGATTGTGTTGGACAAAGTGTTTGAGGAATCGGGCAGAGTTGCTAAAGGAATTGTAACGGAGAAACTGGACTTTCTTGATGACAAAAAAAAATTGGTGAAAACTGATATGATTCTACCTGAGCAAAAGTTTTTCAACATCCTTGAAAACCAGTTATGCTATGGCTCACAGAAAAATAAACTTACTGATGTTCAATTTGAAATTGAACAGAAAAGATATTTGAATTCTGCTGATGCTAAATTGATTTTGTTTTGTGAGAAGGATAAAAATAATTTGGGATTGGATAAACCTATTTTGGTTACAGAAGAATCGCGGAGTGAGAATGACGGCAAACTTTTTAAGAAGTTGCCAGAGATATGTTCCATTCTAAACATAGAGCATTGTAATCTACCCACCTTGCTCAAAGACCACTTCCAAATTAATCTGAGTGATTACTTGAAATAAATGCCCCCCCCTCGTCCTCGTCTGAAGGGTAGCGTTGTGTGCGAGAGACGAGGATGTGATTAACACCTTTTATAGAGCCCCGCACATCCTCGTCCCTTATGCACGACTTGACTTTAGACGAGGACGAGAGGGGGACAATTGGAAAAAGATTGATGGGAAATAATTGTAGAAAAATATTGATTTAATCTAAAATTATCATACTTTTAGTCCTTGATTTTCCTGTATAACTCAATGGGCGAAAACTAAACTAAAAAAGTATGATAAAGAAACTACTTACAACCTTCCTTTTATTATTTAATGGATTACTATTTGCGGGAAATGACGGTAATCAGGAATTAATTCTCCGTATAAATGAACTTTCAAATCAGAAAAGACATGCGCAGATAGACAATATCTTAAGTACAACAGAAGGCATTGTTTCAAAGGAATATTGTTATTCGCTGAATTGTGTTATGCTAATAATCAATTCTACTGAATATAACAGCAGAGAAGTTCTATTGAATAAACTAAAGAATGAAGGTTTCACATTTACAGAGCGCAATGGTGTCACTATTTCGAGAGTGAAACAAGCTTGCAAGGATTCAAACAACAGCGATATGATAAAGAATCAATAATTGATTATGACGTAGAATAATTTTATTAACCTATCAAATATGAAACAACTCCTACTATTTCTGATTGTCGGTTATGCTCTGTTAGCTAATGAAAGCAGTGCACAATGCACAGGTGGTACTCTTGCCAGCAATATAACACCGGGAGTGACTTGGAGTACCACCGGAACCACTGCCGTGGCAGCAGGAAAATATTATACATTTACGGCTACGTCAGGATTTGTATATTATTTTTCATTCTGTGCTGCTGATGGTGGAAATGCTACATGGGATACACAGATAACTATTTTAAATAATGCAGGTACTTATGTTGGAGCAGGTGGTTTTAGTGATGATAATTGCGGATTGCAGTCCTATCTTGCATGGACTTGTGTAACCACAGGAACATACAGGGTGTTGATTACAAAATACAGTTGTACTACTGGCGGTACAGGTGCAACAATGTCATACAAGTACAGTGCCCCTTTAAGTTGTCCTTCAAATCTTGGAACAGGCAACGTAGCCATTGCTTCATTACCTTATAGCAGTGGTGCAGGAACTACCTGCGGAGCAGGCAATGATTTAACATCAGTCAATACCAATCCTTGTGGCAGTACATTTTATCTTGACGGAGAGGATAAAGTTTTTATTTTTACTCCTGCCAGTACCGGAACTGTAACCATAACACTCAATGCACCTTCTGCAAGTTATACAGCATTAAACTTATACAATGGCTGCCCTTTAACCGGTCAACCCGGAACATGTGTTGCCAACAGTCAGAGCTCCACAGGAAGCAAAACACTCACTGTCTGTCTTCAGGCAGGAACAACCTATTATCTGATTCTTGATACTTGGCCGGCACCAAGTTGTGTTCCCTTTAATAATCTGACCATTTCTGCACCTGTGCCTGCAGGAGCCTGCGCAACAGGTAATGGTACAGTAAATGTAGCATCGTTGCCTTATACCAGCAACAATCGAACTACCTGTGGTAAGACTGATGATTTTACGACTACCAATACGATTGCCTGCGGAAGCACTTTTTATAACGGTGCAGAAGACGAAGTATTTATTTTTACCCCCTCAACTTCAGGACAGACAACTATTTCACTGACAAGCGTAAGTTCATGGGTAGGAATAACGCTGTTTGACGGATGTCCTTTGGTTACCAGTTGCAGCGGTACTGCCGGTACCTGTGTTGCTTTTGCACAAAGTTCTGCAGGCAGTCAGAGCATGTGTGTTAATGTTATTGCAGGTCATACCTATTATCTTGTAGTTGACCAGTTCCCATCTCCTTATTGTATTCCTTCATATAATATCAGCATCAGTGCACCTGTAGGTATGCTTCCCGGTGCTGTGTGCAGCAATGCCGTAAACATAAGTGGACTTCCTTTTTCGGCTGCAAATGAAACAACAGCTTGTATGGGTAATGACTATACTAATGCATCCATAGGATCATGCGGTACATTATATGAGTCGGGAGAAGATAAAGTTTATCGTTATGTAGCAAGCGGCCCCGAGTGTATCTCTATAACTTTAAGTCAGGCAAGTGATAATTTAATAGGCTATCAGGTATATAGTGGCTGCCCGGGAAATGCAGGTACAAACTGTATAGGTAATAATAGCGGAGCACTTTCCGGAACATTAAACGGCAGTGTTGTATTGCCGGCAGCAGGCACATATTTTATTATTGTAGATACATGGGCACCGCCAACAAGTGTTACTTATGATATCAGTATTCAATCTTTTGGTTCAGGAGCAGCAAATGATTTACCATGTAATGCAACTCCGCTTCCTATTGGTGTTTATCTTAACGGAAGTAATAGCTGTTCAGGCTTGGCAGGTGAGCCTTCTAATCCATCATGTTGGTCAGCAGGGGCACGAAACACAGTTTGGCATTCTTTTGTAGCACCGCCTTCAGGTCAGGTAACTATAAGAACCGTGCCCGGATCATTACGTAATTCACAAATAGCTTTATATCAAGGAACCTGTGGTGCATCAATGACTTTATTGGCTTGCAATGATGATGCTCCTTCATGCGGTACTACCATTAATTATATGTCGCAGATAAATTATAGTGGTTTGACAGCAGGTACAACTTATTATGTTGTAGTTGATGGTTACAACAATGAGACGGGTAGTTACGGCATTATTATAGTTAGTGGTCCACCCACCAATATTCCTCCTGTATTTGGGCAGGAATGTAGTGTTCCAAATCCTGTTTGTAACCAGATTATATCCATCGGTGATCCGGGTTATCAGGCTTTCGGTTCATCTTGTGACTTTCCGGGCAGCGGTAGTAATTGTCTTTTAAGTGCTGAGCGAGGCTCTGCCTGGTATGAAATAAATATTCAGAATGCAGGTGTATTAGCATTTAACATTATCCCTAATGACTATGTTGCCGGTTTACCAGGTAATGAAACAGATTATGATTTTGCAATTTGGAAGATGAAAGACGGACCTACCAATAATGCTGTTAATACATGTGCAACCTTAGCGAGTGGAGCAGCACCCATACGTTGCAATTACAGCTATCTTGGAGTAACAGGGTTAAATAGCACTGTTACCAATCAGGCACCAGTTCCATATACACCTGATTATAATGCTGCATACGATGCTCAGATAAATGTTGCTGCAGGAGATGTTTACAAGCTTGTAGTGAGTAACTTTTCCAACAGCACATCAGGGTTCACAATGAACTTTTTAAGCTCACCTGTTAACTTCACTCCCAATCCGGGTTTTGTAGTATGGTCTGGTGGTGTTGACAACGATTGGTTTAAAGCGCCTAACTGGGGTGGATGCCAGATTCCAAACTGTACTGTAGATGCTATTATTCCACCAGCATCAGCAAATATGCCCATAATAAATGCATCAGGAGCCTCTTGTAAATCCATTACTGTAAATCCTTCGGCCTCACTTTCTATCAATGCGGGGTTCTCATTACAAGTATGTCAGGACTATAATAATAACGGTACGCTCAATGCAGCAAACGGATCAAATGTATATTTTAATAACGCCTCAGTAAATCAGAGTTTAAAT
>Ga0138256_10002152_pt1 | contig 21234 bp, 20 predicted proteins | sample KNB2016incub_MG_FD_105486 | JGI IMG/M metagenome (GOLD analysis project Ga0138256, IMG submission 105486) | Active sludge microbial communities from wastewater in Klosterneuburg, Austria - KNB2014incub_MG | ecosystem: Engineered > WWTP > Activated sludge > Unclassified | place: Austria... | reverse complement strand
GTAGGCGAGAACGTCCTCGTTCACGGGCAGGAGGTCGACATCGAGGTCGACGGTTGCCGTGAGGCGTCGTTTCACTTTTGCGATGCCGAAGGGCAGCTGGATCAGTTGCGCCAGGGTCCAGAACGGACGGCGGCGCATATGCTCGGCGATGGCCTCGAACAGTGTGTCGGTAAGGAGCAGGGTGCCGTCGAGGTCCACGGCCAGCGGCATGGTCACGGCGTCGTTGTCGTTGGTCTGGGCGGCGGGGCCAGTCTGGCCGTCCGTACGGACGATGCGGTCGTGTCCCACTGTAGGCCCCTTAACAATACTTTCCGAAAGGCTGCACGATCCAAGCCAAGGCCGCGAGACTAGCGCACACTGTTCAAGATCGCGTTTACGCTGACATCGCGCAGGACAGCCGCAGGCAGGGTCGCCATTTTCGGTGTGTTTTTCAGTACTTACAGCTTCGTCTTGTGGAAGACGAAGGCGGGGACTGTGCGGATCACCGTCATGATCATGCGCCAGATGCCAGGGGCGTACTGGATCGGGCCGCCCTTGTCCGCAGCGCGCCGCAGGATTTTCCCGATCTTCTCGGGGCTCGCCCAAAGTGCGCCGCCCTTCTTCATGCCATCGGTCATGGGCGTGTCGACGAAGCCGGGTTTGACCGCGACGGCGCGCGCTCCGGTGGGTGCGAGCGAGTGGGCGAGGCCCTGCAGGTAAAGGGCGAAACCGCCTTTGGCGGCGCCGTAGGCGTAATTCGATTGGCGTCCGCGGTCGCCCGCGACGGACGATACGCCAACGATGGAACCGTGTTTCTGTGCCCGCATGATGTTAGCCGCGGCTTCGCACCACAGGACCGCGGTCGAATAGTTCGAGGAGGTTATGCGAGCAAGTTCGGAAGGATCGGACGTCGCCTTCTCCTGCGTGCCCAGATAGCCGTAGATCACGTGGACGTGGTCGAGCCCGCCGAGCTTCGCCTTCCAGTCGGCCATGTGCTTTGGCGCATCGGTTGCGGCGGCTTCGAGATCCATTGCTGCAGTCTCGACCTGTTTCGCACCACGCGCGCGGAGGTCGTCGGCGAGCCCCCTGAGCCGATCTGTATTGCGGGCGACCAGCATCAGTGCTGCGCCTTCGGCGGCATAGATGCGGGCTGTTGCTATCGCGATCGCGGAAAGAGCGCCCAGGATCACGACGCGGTTCGAGGGGGCCGCCGCTTGCTTTACGTCCGTCATGCCGACACCCGCCTCCAGAAGGCCGATGATAGGCCCGGATCGACATGCGCACGGAATTCCTGCCATTTCGGAAATCCGGACTGGAAAAGAGCCGCCGGGATGCGTCCGTCCTTGGCTGGATAGAGCCGCCCGCCCGCAGACGCCACGATCCGGTCGAGGTCCGCCATCAGTTTGAGCGTGTCTTCGTCCTGGTTACGGAAATCGATCGCCAGCGTCGTTCCTTCACGCGGGAAGGAGAGCAGGCCCACCGGTGGGTTGGCCCCGAAGTCCTTGAGCACCGCCAGCGGTGATCCTTGACCCGAAGCGACGATTGTATTCAACAACTCGATTGTACCCGCGCGCGCTGTCTCCGAGGGTAGGGCGCACTGGTACTGGTAGAAGCCCTTGGCGCCATAGAGCCGGTTCCAGTGCGCGATCGCATCAAGCGGATAGAGGAAAGGTTCGTAGTGCGTGCAGTAAGGGCCGCCGCGCATGGTTTTGAGATCATGGCGGATGCTGTTGAAGGCGCGGACCGTGATTGCGTTGAGCGCGAAGCCTGGCGCATCCATCGGCATCTTCTTCTTGGGGCCTTCATGATGAGGCTTCAAATCGCCGCGCGGCGACCAGTTGGCCAACGACAAGATACCCCGACCGAGGCGCGAGCCGCCCTTGCTGCAATCAACCCAAGCCATCGTGTGTTCGTGAGAATTCTTCGCCTCAGCCGACATGTCGAAGTATTCGTGGACGTGTTCGAACGAAACGTCGTGCGCATCGAGATCGGCGGAGGGGATGCGGACGGCGCGGAATTCTACCCATTCGATCACGCCCGTAAGTCCGAGCCCGCCAACCGTTGCGTGGAACAGCGGATCGCCTGGCGCCAGCTCGTGCATGCTTCCATCTGTTCGGCGAAGCTTCAGACGCGTCACCGATGCGCCGAATGTTCCCGCCGCATGGTGGTTCTTGCCGTGAACGTCGTTCGCCACGGCGCCGCCCAGTGTCACGAAGCGTGTGCCCGGGGTCGTTGGCAGGAACCAGCCTAGTGGAACCAGCACCTGCAGGGCCTGGCTCAGCGACACGCCGGCCTCGGCGCGCATGACGCCGGTGTCGCGGTCGAACGCAATCAGTCGGTCGAGCGCCGTCATGTCGATGACGCGGCCGCCGGGGTTTAGATTGCTGTCGCCATAGGAGCGGCGCAGTCCCACGGCCAGGCCGGGCTCGGCTGCCGAGAAGGCGGCAAGCAGGCCGGCAAGTTCATCCGTGAACCGCGGGCGGGCCACGAGGTGCGTCGCTTTCACGACGCGTCCCCACGACGCCAGCGTATCGCTCGGATGAAATCGCGTGCTCATGAGCCCTTTCTTATCCCGCGAGCCGGGAATAAGCCCCACCCAATGCCGTCAAATAGGTTTCAAAGGAGAAAACCTGCGCCCGCTCGCGCCCGGCCTGTGCAAGTTTCGCGCGAAGCGATGCGTCCCCGATCACCTGCTCGATGCCCTTCCGGATGCTGTCGCGCTCGAAAGGATCGACATAGGCAGCCGCCTCGCCGCAGACTTCGGGCAGGGACGAGGTTTTTGACGTGACCACGGGGCATCCGGAAATCATCGCCTCAAGGGCCGGCAGGCCGAACCCTTCATAGAGCGAGGGGTAAACAAATGCGCACGCGCCGGCATAGAGGCGCCGCAGATCGTCGCGGTCGACATAGCCGGTGAACCGGATGCGTGCCCGGGCCTTGTCGCTCAGCGGCGCGATCGCTGCACCGACTTCCTGTTCCCACATCCATCCGCGCGGGCCGGCGAGGACAAGCGGCATCGCGGTATCGATCTCGAGATAGGCCTCGATCAGGCGCCTGATATTCTTCTTGGGCTCCTGTGCGCCGACGCAGAGAAGATACTCGCGCGGCGTCAGCCCGAACCGGGATAACCCGTTCGGTAACCGCGACAGCTCTTCTTCTGACAGCGCGCGCAGATCGGACGGCTGGTACGTCACGACGATTTTTGCGGGGTCGATGTCGAGCAGGGCGACGATGTCTGCCTTCGAGGCTTCGGAAACCGTGATCACGAGGTCGCTTTCGCGCGCGCAGGTTCGGGCCCGCGCGCTGAATTCGGATTTGTTGTCCGGTGTGGTGTAGGGCAGGCGTAGGGGGATCAAGTCGTGGATCGTCACCACACGCTTGACCCCCTTCATTCGTACGGGGAGCGGCGCGGTGAGGTGCAGCACATCGACGGGCGCCGCGATCCTCACCTCGGTGAACTGGCGCGACAGCATATGGCGATAGTGTGCGCGGACGAACAGTTCCGGCGCCAGATGCACGGGTTGGCCCGCCTCATCTGGACGCGCCATGACGACATCGCGCCTGATCTCGCGCGCCGAGACACTGCCGGACATCAAGCCGCCAGCCATCCGTGTCGCGGTCTGCGCCCAGGCGCGCGGGCCACGCACCGCCTGGGGTTCATCGGAGGCGGCCGCGGCATCCGCCAGCGCGTCGTTTCTGTCGCCGCCGCTCGCGCCCGACAGCCATGAGACGCCATGACCAAGGGCCGTCAGTCCCTTCGCGAGCGTACGCGCATAGGTGCTGATCCCCGTCCCCTGGCGGTCACGCGCATAATCGCCATCGATGAGGATCTGCAACCCGTGAGCCCCTGGAACAATACTCGTGTCCGCCCGCAATGGGCTTGAGCCAGCCATACACGAGGAGCGTACAAATCAAAGTCTTTGCGGGCTTTGTTGACTGAGCGACGGGTTGCCGCCATCCCTCTCGCGATGTCGAAGACACCCACCACCGGCGTGGCATTGCGAAAGGCCTGGCGCGCCCTCGTGCCGCCCTCGCTGCGCAAGTATGGGCAGGGCGCGGCCATTGCGCTGGCCCAGCGCCGGGTCGACGCCGTGCTTGCAAAGGGCGAGCCTGCGCCATCACCCGGTCCGCTGGTGGTTTCTGGTTTCATCGGCGGGACAAAAGGCGTCTCGCGCGCCGCTCGGCTCACACTGGAAGGGCTCCGGGCGGCGGGCTTCTCACCCACAGCTCACGATCTCACCGCCCTGTTTGCCGCAGGCGATGGCGCCGAGGCGCATCTTCCCGCTGATCGTCCCGGCGGCGTGTGGGTGCTGCACGTCAACGCGCCCGAGGCGATCGCCGCGATGTCGCGTGTCAACGAGCGGGACTGGCAGGGCCGCTATCGTATCGGCTACTGGGCCTACGAACTGCCGAAGATCCCGGCGCAATGGGCGCGCGCGGCCCGCGCCTTTCACGAGATCTGGGCGCCGAGCCGCTTCGTCGCCGAAGCAATCGCAGCCTCCGGCGTGACAACGCCGGTGCGGGTGATGCCGCATCCTGTGATGCTCGGTCCGCCGGCCTTCGCGCACGACCCCATGAGCAGTGATTTCACGGTGCTTGCCATGGGCGATCTCAAATCGAGCGCTACACGCAAGAACCTCGTCGGCGCCATCGAAATCTACAAGCGCGCCTTCCCCGACGCTTCGTCATCAGCGCGGCTGATCCTGAAGGTCCAGTCCGACGATGCGCATCCGGAATTCCTCGAAGCCGCTCTGACCTCCACGTCGGGGCGGGGCGACATCTTGTTTCGCACCGGGAGCGTCAACGACACCGAGATCGGTCAGCTGATTGCCGCATCGAGCGTTCTCCTGTCGCCACATCGTTCCGAAGGTTTTGGCCTGCCTCTGGCCGAGGCTTTTCTCGCAGGCGTTCCCGCTCTTGCGACGGGCTGGTCCGGCAATATGGATTTCATGTCGGATGTGCCCGAGCTTCTGATCGCGCACACCTTGGTTCCAGTGCGCGACCCTTCCGGCATCTACCGCACGCCGGGCCAAAAATGGGCCGAGCCTGACATTGATGATGCCGTCGCCAAACTGCGCGCGCTTGCCGCTTCACCTCTGTTGCGGCGTGAGGTTGCGGCGCGGGGCAGGGCGGCCGTTCAGGCGCACATGCAGCCTTGGTCACGCGCCGCGCTCGATCAGATGCCGCTCGGCCGGCTGGTCGATCCCGCCTAGTCCAGCACGATCGTCTTGGCGCCGTTGACGAAGATACGGCCTTCGAGGTGCAGCTTCACCGCGCTTGCCAGAACGCGCGCCTCGATGTCGCGGCCAACGGCCGCCATCTCCTCGGGTGAGTGCGCATGGGTTGCGCGCTCGACCGCCTGTGCGATGATTGGGCCTTCATCGAGATCGGCCGTCACATAGTGGGCTGTCGCGCCGATCAGCTTCACACCGCGGTTGAAGGCCTGTGTATAGGGGGCTGCGCCCTTGAAGCCGGGCAGGAAGGAATGATGGATGTTGATGCATCGGCCCGAGAGAGCGCGGCATGTCCTGTCCGACAGGACCTGCATGTAGCGCGCGAGAACGACGAGATCGATCTTCATCGCATCGACCAGCTCCAGGAGTCGTGTCTCCGCCGCTTCCTTGCCATCGCGATCGACAGGCACGTGGTAGAACGAGATGCCATGCCGTTCGGCCAGCCAGCCGCAGGTCGGATGGTTCGAGACGATTGCCGGTACGTTCATCGCCAGCGCTCCGATGCGGTGGCGATAGAGCAGGTCGTTGAGACAGTGATCCTGTTTCGACACCAGGATGAGCACGTTCGGCTTGGCGCGTGCGTCGCGCAGCTCCCACTCCATGGACCATTTCTTCGCGATCGCCGCGAACTCGCTGCGGAACGCGGTTGTCGTAAACCCTGCCCGTGGGGTGAACACCGTTCGCATGAAGAACAGGCCGGTGTTCGGATCACCGAAGTTCGCCGTCTCGATGATGAACAGTTGTCGCGCGGCCAGAAACACGGCCACGTCCGCCACGATGCCGACTTCGTCGCGGCAGCTGATGCGGAAGATGAAGCGTTCGGACAAGGCGTCGATCATGGGTAACGTCCTTTAGGTCGACGGGTCGGCAGACGACGCAAGGTCAAGGATGTCATACTTCGTTCGACAATAGCAGCAATGGGCTCAACGATCAGTTGATTTGCGCCCTAATCCGAACGTTCGCGCGCAGTTTGCCGTGTTGCCGGTGGCCGTTGCAGACGCTACAGCCGGTCGGAAGGTTTGTTCGTGGCGAGGCGGGTTTGACAGCGGCGGTTCTTTGTTTTGTGTTCGCCGCCTGGCCATTGATTGCCTTCGTCGGCGGGGCCGCGTTTTCACCTCTGACAGGCATTGCCGCCCTGGCCACGAGCTGGGCGTCGCTGCCGCGTTTTCGCTTCCAATTCTATATGATCGCATTGGCGGCCTTCCTTGTTCTTGCCGCCGCCTCGGTGGCTTGGTCGCCACGACCGTTTGTGCTTTTCGATTTCTCCTCGATGTCGCTCCGAAGCGAGCCGCTTCGTTGGGGACTCTTAATGATGGCCGGAGGCGCTCTTATCGCAGCGGCCTTGCAGATTGGCGATAGAGCGCTTGAACGAATTGTTCGCGTCGCAACGATCGCCCTATTGATTCAATTTTTGGTTGTCATTGGCATTTCAATTTTCGAGAAGCCGTTGATCGAGTTTTTCTATCCTGGCCGTCCGGGACACGATGGCGTTCAAAACATAACGCGCAATGCGCTGAATATGATCGTAACGGCGCCTTTTCTTGTTTTGGCGCTCACCGAGAACAAAGGGCGTTGTTTCAGTATTCTCATTACCGCCGTCGCCTTAATCGCAATGGTAGGAGTTTCAATCCTGCGCGATCTTGAGGTCGGTTATCTGGCTATGGCCGCGAGCGCTGTTTGCTACGCGCTATTTCGCTTTTTCGGACGCAGCGGTTTCCGTATTCTCGGCGCTTCAATTGCGCTTCTGGTTGTTGCTGCGCCCGTGGTTTTCCAGTTCGTCTCCGCCGGCGCGAATGCGCTGACTGCAACCAACTCCCTTCAGTATCGCCAAGCCATCTGGCATCGCGTTGTTGAGTTCATCTGGGAAAAGCCACTGCTAGGTTCAGGTGTAGGCGCCCTGAGAATGTCGCGTGAGGAAATCTCTTCGGGGGTGTTCGCAGGTCAACTGCACATACCCAATCATCCGCATAATATGTTGCTTCAACTATGGGCTGAGACGGGCGCGATCGGCGCTGCTTTGGTTGCGGCAATTGTCGTTCTTGTCGCATGGCGATTACCGCGCCCGGACGAATTGGGTCCAGCGACGCCGCGCATCGCGGCCATCGTCGGCGGATTTTGCGCCTCATGGGTATCTTTTGATCTCTGGAATGAGGCTTGGTGGGCGGTGTTTTGTTTGTTGGCCGTCCTGACGGTCATATATTTCCGCCGGTATGCGGCGCCTCCGCATGACGAGGCGCCTAGCGTGGTCGTTCCGTCACGGCGTTTCGGCTATTCCGAAGATCTGAAGGCGTTCGCCCGAGTGGTCATGCGATCAGACATATCGGCTGTGTCGGACGAAACCAGTATGTCAAAATCGGCAACTCCGACGCGGTTGGCGAACAATTTCAACCTACTTCGGCTGGGCTTTGCGTTGATGGTTGTCGCGCATCATCTGGTCGCGCTCATGCCTGGATCGTCTGACGTGTCAGGATTCGGTACGAGCATGCTTGCCGAGATTGGCGTGCAGGGATTTTTCGTTTTGTCGGGCTATCTCGTTTATTCCAGCTTTGATCGTTCGTCCTCGGTTCTGCAGTATGCTGAGAAGCGCATCCGGCGCGTCTATCCCGCTTATGCGTTCGTCATTCTGGTTTGTGCGGGCGTTGCCCTTTTGGCAAGTCAATCGGCGCGTGAGGATCTGCTAGGCGTTGCGCGATATACAGGATGGAATTTGCTCTTCGCAAATTTCATGGAGCCGAACCTTCCTGGGATCTTCACCCACAATCCGATTTCGGCGGTGAATGGTGCGCTATGGACGCTGAAGATCGAGGTCATGTTCTATGTGGTGCTGCCTTTGCTCGTCTGGTTGCTCAGGCAGGCGGGCAAATTCGATTGGATCGTATGCCTAGTTATCTACATTGGCGCGGAGGCGTGGCGCAGCGGGTTTACTCTAATGGGTCAAGCGGAAATCGCTCGGCAGCTTCCCGGTCAAATGAGCTTCTTTCTCACGGGCATGATGTTTTCCGCCCTTCAATTGTCGGGTTGGCGCCTTCACACTGCGGGCGCCGTTGGCGCATTGCTTTTTGCGCTATCGCTGGTGTCGCCGCCCGCAGAATTTGTCCGAGCCGTCGGTCTCGGGGCAGTAGCTGTCTGGACGGCAACCGGCTTCATTCGGCTTCCCGATGCCGCCCGCTTTGGGGACCTGTCTTATGGGATTTACATAGTCCATTTCCCAATAATCCAGGTCAGTGTCGCCTTAGGTTTATTTGCCGCCGGCGTGTGGGTAGGGACGGGCTTTGTGGTCCTGGCATCTGTCGTCGCGGCATTTATCGTATGGCGCCTCGTCGAAAAGCCGGCTTTAATGCGCGATAGCGCGTATCTGATACCGCGAAGCTAAATCTCATTTGCCTTGTGGTCGGCGCGCGCACACATAGTGCCAGCTGCGGGTACGCGCGCGGTTGGAGCAGAATTTGGCAATTACCAAGATCATACCGGTGATCATGTCCGGCGGCTCGGGCACGCGGCTCTGGCCATTGTCGACCATCGCTCAGCCCAAACAGTTCCACAATCTCGGAGCCGAGCGCTCGATGATCGAGGAAACCGCACTGCGTCTGCGGGGCGCGCATGGCGCGATCACCTTCCTTGATCCCATCATCATCGCCGGCGCCGCCCACCGTGATATTGCGCGCCAGCTCTTGGCTCAGTCAGGCGTCAAACCGGCGGCGATGGTTCTTGAGCCCGAAGGCCGCAACACCGCTGCGACCGCCGCGCTCGCAGCCCTTGCGGCGATCGAGATTGATCCGGAAGCCTTTGTCCTGCTCGCGCCGGCCGACCATCTGGTCAGCAAGCCGGAAGCCCTGATCGCGGCAATCCAGGCGGCGGTTGCTGTCGCGCACGACCATATCGTGACGTTCGGCATACAGCCCACCGGCCCGGAGACCGGTTATGGTTATATCCAGCAGGGCGACGCCATTTCCGACGGCGTCCATCGCGTTGCGCGGTTCCGGGAAAAGCCGGAAGTCGAAGTTGCGAAACAATATATCCGCGAAGGCGGCTATAGCTGGAATTCCGGCATGTTCTTCTTCGCGCCCTCCGTGCTGCTGGAAGAATTCTCACACGCCGGCGCCGATATTCGCGAAGGCGCACATGAGGCCTTCCGGCTAGCGCGCCGCGAAGGGAGCGATATCCACCTCGATGCCGAAACCTTCGCCCGGGTCCGCAACGAGGCTGTCGATCGCGCCGTCATGGAAAAGACAAGCCGCGCCGCCGTCGCCCCATGCGACATTGGATGGGCCGATATCGGCTCATGGGCCGAGCTCTGGCGCTTGTCGGACAAGGACGGCAACGGCAACGCCGTGTCAGGCCCGGTCGCCTTGCTGGAGGGGACAAACAATCTCATCCGCAGCGAAGGCGTGCATGTCTCAGCCATCGGCGTCGCGGACCTGATCATTGTCGCCAGCGGCAATTCCGTCCTGATCATGCCCCGTGAACGTGCACAGGACGTCAAGAAAGTCATTCCCGGGCAGGGCTGACGCGGCGCATTCCTGCCGCTATGAGTTGGACGTTTAGTCCCTCAGGGAGACCGTTCATGCAGCTGTTCATCGATTCCGCCGACGTCGGCGAACTGCGCGCCGCCGCGGCGACCGGCCTGATCGACGGCGTCACCACCAATCCCTCCCTCATCGCCAAATCCGGCCGCAAGATGAAGGAGGCCATCGCCGAAATCTGCGCGATCATCCCTGGCCCGGTCAGCGCGGAAGCTGTCGCCACCGACGTCGAAGGCATGCTCGCCGAAGGCCGCTATCTTGCGCGCATCGCCTCCAACGTAGTTGTCAAACTCCCGCTCACCGAGAACGGCCTTAAGGCCTGCCAGACGCTTTCGGACGAAGGCGTCCGCGTGAACGTCACACTCTGCTTCTCAACCTCGCAGGCGCTGTTAGCTGCCAAGGCCGGCGCCTATTTCATTTCGCCCTTCATCGGTCGTCTCGATGACAAGGGCGTCGATGGCATGCAGCTGATCCGCGATATTCGCAAAATCTACGACAATTACGGCTTTGCGACCAACATCCTCTCGGCCTCCATCCGCTCGGTCGAGCATGTCCATCAGGCCGCGCTCGCCGGCTCGGATTGCGCGACGCTTCCGCCGAAGATTTTCGCCGCCATGTACAAGCACGACCTCACCGATGCCGGCATCGAGGCTTTCCTCAAGGACTGGACATCGACCGGCCAGTCGATCCTCTAGGGCATGAACGACGCGCCGCCAGAGCCTGCACCGGACATCACGGTCGTCGTCGTCAACTACAACAGCGGCGATTATCTGAAAGGCTGCATCGCCTCACTGGCGCGCCAGACGCATCGCAATTTCGAGACCATCATCATCGACAATAATTCGAGCGATGATTCACTCGATCGGCTCACCGAGAAACCCGCCCGCCTCACCATTCTCAGCCAAGACGACAATCTCGGCTTCGCCCGCGCCAACAATATCGGCGCCGCCGTGGGCAAAGGCGCCTGGCTTGCGCTGCTCAATCCCGACGCTGAAGCCGATCCCGATTGGCTCGAAGCCATGATGCGCGCCATCGCCGAGAGGCCCGACCATCGCATGGTCGCCTGTCTCCAGTTCAACCTGCACGACCTGTCAAAGCTAGACGGGGCGGGCGACAATTATCTCGCCTATGGCTATGCATGGCGCGGAGGCTTCGGACATCCGGCGTCAAGCGCGCCGCCCGCGGGCGAATGCTTTGGCCCGTGCGGCGCCGCCGCGCTTTATCCGCGTGCGTTGTTCCTCGAAGCTGGCGGCTTCGACGAGCGTTACTTCTGCTACCACGAAGACGTCGACATCGCCTTCCGCCTCCGTCTCTTCGGCGAGAAGTGCCAGTTCGCTCCGGCCGCCCGCATTCGTCATGCGGGCTCCGCCGTCACCGGCCGCACCAGCCGCTTCTCGGTCTTCCATGGGGTCCGCAACGGCGTCTGGACCTATTTCAAGAACATGCCCGGCGGCTGGCTGATCGTGACGCTGCCTATATGGTTTGTCGGGGCAATCCTCCTGCTCATTCGTGGCCTCGTTCGTGGCGCTTTCCTCGCTACCTGGGACGGCTTCATCGCAGCTTTTCGAGGCCTTGGTCCCATGCTGCAAACCCGCCGCGACTTGCGCGTCCGGCGACAGGCATCGCCTGCTTCACTGGCACGCGCTCTCACCTGGAATCCGTTCGCCTATCTGGGGCGCCAAATTGACGTGCGGGCTTTCCCGCCAAAACACCCTAAATAGACACTCCGGCTGGTCCCATCCCGGACGTGGCCCCCGTGAAATATTCCCGGAGACGCGCTAGTCTCCCTCAATCAAGGACGAGCTGATCGCGATGACCCTCTCCCGGCCCCAACACGTCCTGCTGACGGGCGCTGCGGGCTTTATCGGCTTCCATGTCGCCAACAATCTGCTCGATCAAGGCATCCGGGTCACCGGCGTCGACAATCTCAACGCTTACTATCCTGTCCAGCTCAAGACGGATCGCCTTGCGCTTCTCGTAAAGCGCGATGGGTTTTCCTTCCATCAGGTCGACATCGCCGACCATGACGCGCTCAAGGCCGCGCCGGGAATCAACGATGCCGACGCCGTCATCCACCTCGCAGCTCAGGCCGGTGTTCGCTACTCGCTCGAAAATCCCTTCGCTTACGGCCAGTCAAACCTGATCGGCCATCTGTCGGTTATCGAACTCGTTCGTCACCATCCGAACAAGCCACGCCTCGTCTACGCGTCGTCCTCATCCGTCTACGGCGCCAATTCGAAAGCCCCGTTCTCGGAAGGGGACCGTGTCGATAATCCCGTCTCGCTCTACGCCGCGACCAAGCGCTCGAACGAGATGATGAGCGAGAGCTATGCAAGACTTTACGGCATGGAACAGGTCGGCCTGCGCTTCTTCACGGTCTACGGCCCGTGGGGCCGCCCCGACATGGCCTACTGGACCTTCACGCGCGACATCATCGAAGGCCGTCCAATACGCGTTTTCAACAATGGCCATCTCAAGCGCGACTTCACCTGGATCGACGACATTGTCGCCGGCGTCGTTTCAACCGCGCTCGATCAGCCGAAGACTGCAAATCTGCCGCTGCACCGTATCTACAATATCGGCAATAACCGTCCCGTCGAGCTCGGCCGCTTCATCGAGATCGTTGAAGAAGCCGTCGGCAAGAAGGCCGAGAAGATCATGGAGCCGATGCAGCCCGGGGATGTTCACGCGACCTACGCCAACATCGATGCGCTCGCCCGCGACCACGGCTTTGCGCCGACGACAAAGCTGGAAGACGGCATCCCCCGCTTCGTGAAATGGTATCGCGATTACACGAAAACCTGACGCCTAGGCCGAGGCGAAGCCCGGCGACCAGAAGCCGAACGATGCATTCTTCGCCGTCGGGTTGCGCGTCGGGTCGATCCTGACGCCGAGCACTTCCACATTTGTGCCGCCCAGGAGGGACACGCCGTGGGCAAGCAGTTTGTAGTCCTTGCCATCCGACACATAGACGTATTGCGGCCCCGACATGTCGCTTGCCTGCATCGGATCGCGCGGCAGCGTCGAGATGAAGTCCGGCGCCAGTCCCGGTATCCAAGCCGCGCCGCGTTCGGAAAAGCCGGCCAAACCCGCAGCTTTCGGATAGGCGCTGTTGATGGCGTGATAAGCCTTCAGCGCATCGTTGATTGAAACCAGATCCGATACGCGCTTCCGGTTGAGCAGGCGCGGATCGCTGGGCGGCGCAACGGGCGGATCGCTGGGTGATGACCACGGTGGTTGGGCGGACGCCGTTGGCTTCGGCGCTGCGCCCGCGGTCGCAGGCTGCAGCACAGGCTGAGGCTTGGATTGGACCAGGCTCGCTTTTGCTTCGGCCGGAGCTGTCTTTGTGACCGGAGTTTCAGGGGCAGGCGCGCGCTCCCGCTCTCCTGTCTCCACCGCAGCTGCTTGCGCCGGTGTCGTGACCCTGGTGGATTTCTCTTTCTTTCCTCCGCCTGTCGCCGCCGCAATGATGATCAGCAACAGACCGAATCCCGCTGCGCCGCCGCCTGCATAGAGCGCCATAGGAGAAGCGACGAATTCCTTCGCGCCGGCGACCGCATCGAGCATGGAAAGATCGACCGGCGCAAACTGGGCGCCGGCCAAAGCCCCGCCGCTAAGGACAAACAGCACGCCCAGGAAAACCAGAAAGCCGCGCACGCTTTACTCCATCGCCCTCGCAATCCTAGCTTGGCGACATCTACCCCTCAACAGCCTGTGAAGCGTTGCCGACCCCGACCGGGCCAGGCGCCTCTCCATGGATGACAATTGTGCAAAACTGGTCCACATGAGCGCCATGTCCGACCACGCTCATATCGCCACGGCGCGCCGTGTTCTGGCTCTTGAAGCCGACGCCCTCACCCTCATGTCGCGCGGTCTTGCCGCCCCCTTCGTCAAGGCGGTCGAAACCCTCATGGCGGCCAAGGGCAGGGTGATCTGCACCGGCATCGGCAAGTCAGGCCACGTCGCCCGCAAGATCGCCGCGACCATGGCGTCCACCGGCACGCAGGCTTATTTCGTTCACGCAACTGAAGCGAGCCATGGCGACCTCGGCATGATCGGGCAGGACGATGTTGTCCTTGCGCTGTCGAAGTCCGGCGAGACGAAAGAGCTCGCCGACATGTTGAGCTATGCCAAGCGCTATTCGATCCCCCTCATCGGCATGACCGCCAAGGCCGACTCCACGCTTGGCCGCGCAGCCGATATTCTCCTGCAGGTTCCCGACGCCGCTGAAGCCTGCGCCGAAACCAACGCGCCGACGACCTCCACCACGCTGATGATCGCGCTTGGCGATGCGCTCGCCGTCGCCTTGCTCGAAAGCAAAGGCTTCAAGGCCGACCATTTCAAGGTCTTCCACCCGGGCGGAAAGCTTGGCGCCATGCTGCGCAGCGCCGCCGACCTCATGCACAAATCCGCCGAGCTTCCACTCGTCCTATCCGGCACGCCCTTCATCGACGCGGTGAAGTCCATGTCTGGCAAGGGTTTCGGCGTTCTTGGCGTCACATCGCCTGACGGCAAGCTCGCCGGCATTGTCACGGATGGCGACCTCCGGCGTTATCTCACCTCGGGCAAGACCGCCGTTTTCATCGACGATGTGATGAACCGGACGCCGCTCACCGCCGCCCCCGATCAACTCGCCGCCGATGTCCTGCGCATCATGAACGAGCGCAAGATCACGCAGATCTTCGTCGTGGAAAATGGCAAGCCTGGCGGCATCATCCACATGCACGATCTCCTGAAGTCGGGGCTGGCTTGAAAACTGTCGTCGACATCCCCGCCCGCTACGCCTCGCAGCGCTTTCCCGGCAAGCCGCTGCATCTGATCAATGGCGTCTCCATGCTCGCCCGCACCGTCCGCGCAGCCCAGCTCGCAGGGCAGGCGACCGGGGCCAGCGTTCTCGTCGCCACCGACGACGACCGCATCGCCGCCCACGCGAAAGAGATCGGCGTCGCCTCCGTGATGACCGATCCTGATCTGCCCTCCGGCACGGACCGCTGCCGCGCCGCCGCAGATCTTGCAGCCCCTGACGCCGACTTCATCGTCAACCTGCAGGGCGATGCGCCTTTTACGCCGCCCGAGCACGTCGCAGCCCTCATCGCCAACGCTGCGAAGGGCGATGTCGTCACGCCCGTCATTCAGCTCACCTGGAAAGCGCTCGACGCCCTGCGCGAAAACAAGAAGACCACACCCTTCTCAGGCACCACCTGCATCCGCGCGCCCGATGGCCGCGCCATGTGGTTCTCGAAGAAGATTATTCCGGCCATGCGCAAGGAAGACAAACTCCGCGTCGCAGGGGACGTTTCTCCCGTGCTCCAGCATGTCGGTCTCTACGGCTATTCCCGCACCGCGCTCGACCGCATCGCAAAGCTGAAACAGTCGCACTACGAGGAGCTCGAGGGCCTCGAACAGCTGCGCTTTCTGGAAAACGGCCTCTCGGTCTACGCCGTCAGCGTCTCGCCGTCACAGCTCCCCTCCGCCGGCATCGACACGCCCGAAGACGCCGAACGCGCGACGCGCTTTCTCCGCGAAATCGGCGACCCGTACACGCCATGACCGCGCGTCTCTACATCGTCCGCCACGGCAACACGTTCGACAAAGGCGATGTCGTCACCCGCGTCGGCGGCCGCACCGATCTGCCGCTCTCCACCTCGGGCAAGACGCAAGCTGAAGCACTCGCAAAACATTTTTCTGGAACAGCCTTCGTCACCGCCCGCTCCGGCCCGCTCAAACGCACGCGCGAAACTGCCCGCGCCATCCTCGCAGCGCAACCCAACGCCCCTGAACTCATCACCGATCTCTTCCTCCGCGAGATCGACTACGGCCCCGACGAGAACCGTCCCGAGGACGTCGTCATCGCCCGCGTAGGCCGCCAAGCCCTCGAGGCCTGGGAGCGCGACTCCATCCCGCCGCCCGGCTGGCGCGTCGATCCTGCCGCCATCATCGGCAACTGGCAGGAAGTCTTCTCCGATCTCGTAGAGGAGGAGGGCGACCACCTGATCGTCACCTCCAACGGCATCGCGCGTTTCGCCCTCGCCGCCGCCAATGCCCATCGCCCCGACGCCAAGCTCCCCACCGGCGGCTATGGTGTGATCGAACTCAGCCCCGATCCCGTGGTGCTCCACTGGAGCCTGCGACCGCCCGTCGCGCCCTGAGCCGCGCTACGTTACAGTTTGCAGCGCAAGGTGATTTGCCCGCGACTCCCGCCCCGGGCATGTCAGCCACGGTTCAGTCCAGCGTGAGTTAGCCCCCATGAACTTCATCGACCTCGCCGCCCAGCGCGACCGCATCCGCCCGCAGATAGACGCCGCCATTGAGCGCGTCCTCTCCACATGCGGCTTCATCATGGGCCCCGAGGTCACGAATTTCGAAAAGGCGCTCGCCGCTTTCGCCGGCGCCAGCCACGCGCTCGCCTGCGCCAACGGCACGGACGCGCTGCTGCTTCCGTTGCGCGCCTGGAACATCGGTCCCGGCGACGCCGTGTTCGTCCCCAGCTTCACCTTCGTCGCCAGCGCCGAAGTTGTTCCGCTGGTCGGCGCCAGCCCCGTCTTCGTCGATGTCCTGCCCGACACCTACAACTTGGACCCCGCCAGCCTCGAAGCCGCCATCGTGGCCGTGAAGAAGGACGGCAAGCTCAAGCCTCGCGCCATCATCGCCGTCGATCTCTTTGGCCAGCCCGCCGATTATGTCGCCATCTCCGCCATCGCCAAACGCCATGGCTTGAGGCTCATCGCCGACCAGGCGCAAGGCTTCGGCTGCACGTTGCATGGCAAGCAGCCGCTTGACTGGGCCGATGTCGCCACCGCTTCCTTCTTCCCCGCCAAGCCGCTCGGTTGCTATGGCGATGGCGGCGCCGTCCTCACCAATGATGATTCACTCGCCGGCCTCGTCGATTCCATCCGCATTCACGGCAAGGCGTCGGCTGAAGACATGGCCGCGAAAAAATACGACAACGATCCGCGCTATCTCAACATGCGCATCGGCGTGAACTCGCGCCTTGATGCGCTGCAAGCCGCCATCCTCTCCGAGAAACTGAAAATCTATCCCGACGAGCTGCAGAAGCGCGACGCCATCGCAATGCGCTATTCGAAAGCGCTAGCTCCCCATGTCCGCGCCGTTCCGAAAGTGATCGAAGGCGGCTTCTCGAACTGGGCGCAATACACGATTGAGCACGACAATCGCGACGCCCTGATCGCCCATCTCAAGACCAAGGGCGTCCCCACAGCGATCTACTATCCAATCCCGATCCACATGCAGGATGTCTATGCGGTCTATCCCAAAGCGCCGGGCGGGCTCCCGGTCACCGAATCAATCCGCAACCGCGTGATGTCTCTGCCGATGCACCCCTATCTCAGCACGAGCGATCAGGATCAGGTCATCGACGCCATTCGCGGCTTCAACGGCTAGGGGCTTTTCTTGCCCGTCAGCGTGTGCACGCGCACGGAACTCACTTCCATCGTGCGGGACTTGTCCGGCGCTACCGGGCGAATGCCGATGTAGTCGTAGCCTAACGTTTCACCACGTGAAGGCGTTTCAAAGGTCACCGTGAATGTCTGAAACTCCAACGTGAGATTGAACGGCTTCCAACCTGTCTCGCCTTCTGACTTCGCGAAATAATTGATCTCAAACTGAGAAGCGGCGAACTCCCCTGCCGCTTTCGCTTCAACGTCTATCTGAATTGTACGATGTTCCATCGCAAACTCGATGTCTTCCGCCAGGATCAGGTGCGGACCGGAACGCGGGTCCTCATAATCCTCAGTCGCCTGCCGCGTAATGCGCAGCACGGCCGGGCCCTTGTCTGACGCCGGGATCACTTTGATGCTGTCAAAATTCCCGGGCTGGAAGCGATACAGCTCCGCATCCTTGACGGTCACGTCCTCCGCATTGCGCCCGCCGCCGCTGACAGGTCCGGACGGCACCCGTTGTACAAAGGGCTGCAGCGCCATCAGGATGAAGCTGCTGGCCAGAATGAAGGCGAGAGGAAAGAACAGGCGATCGCGCATGCCTCATCCTTAGACGCGTGATTAAGCGCCCGTAAATCCTCCCGACGCACCCTCCGGCAGCTTTCTCTGTTGCGAGCCACGCATGCGGCCCGCGCACCTTCCGGATCCCGACCTGCTGAAAGCGGTGAACATCAACCTCACCACCGGGTTGGCTGGTGACTATCTCAATCATTACAACGCGATAGCCCTGATGATCGCCACACGCGGCGACATTCCCGAAATGCGTGAGCCTGTCCTTGAGCGGCGCCCCGTCGGTTACGCCACGCATTTGCGCATGACCGGATTCCGAGACCGCGATCTTGCCGTCGACGTCTATGAGAGCGCGCCTTCGCAGGTGAAGGCGCGTTTCTTCGCCGCCCGCCGTAAATTCGACCTCGCCATCCTCGACGTGCAGGACCTGATGGAAGCTGGGCCCGAAGCCTCCGCCCGCGCGCCCGAAATCTTCGCCGCCATCGCCCGTCTCGGCTGTGTGACCAAGGGCGGTGAGGCGAGGGCGTCGGGTATGCAATCCGATCTTGGATTCGCTGTTCCCCTGACGCCTCAGCGCGCCTACCTTTGCATCTCTCGCAAAGGAGATCGCGCGTGGTCGAAGTTCCCAGGGTCAAGGTTAGTATCACGCGTGAGGACAAGGCGTCGGGCGGTCGGTATGTCGCGCATGTTGAAGGCAAGCCCGAAGCCGAAATGACTTTCTCGAAAGCGGGCGACAAGATTCTGATCATCGACCACACCGGCGTGCCCGACGAACTCGGCGGCATGGGCGTCGGCAAGGCGCTGGTCGAATACATGGTGATGGACGTCCGCGCGCGAGGCCTGAAAGTCGTCCCCCTCTGCCCCTTCACCAACGCGACCCTGCGCAAGCACCCCGAATGGCAGGATATTCTCAAGGATCCGTTCTGACCACGGGACGAGAAATGGGGGATTGAAATCTCCCCAATTCGTAAGGCGGCTGGAAGCTTCGCGCCTGATTTCAAACAGCTAGAGCGAGATGTTGGGGGATGGCGCTCTCCAGAATTTACCCGCCCCCGGACGCGCTTCTAATCGCGCTCATGTCACCGACGCAAACACGCGCAAACGGTATTGGAACCCCATCCCTTCCTCGGCTTTGAAGGCGCGCTCACCCGTGTGAGCTGCGCACCATCCCCCTGCGTCTCGCCGCACAATCGCACCCCTCCAGGCGCGCCAAGAGCCAAACTCAGAACCGGCAGCGACCAGCGGGAACACGAACGCTTGTCCTACGCACCCCCTGCGCCAATTGCCCTCGGCCTGCGGCTCGGCTAACTCAGGCCCCATGCCCGCCGAGCCTTTCTGGAAAACCAAGCCACTGGCCGAGATGACGCCCTCCGAATGGGAATCGCTCTGCGACGGCTGCGCCAAATGCTGCCTGGTCAAGCTTGAGGACGAGGACTCCGGCAAACTCTTTTTCACCAGCCTTCACTGCAAGCTGCTTGATGGCCGAACCTGCCAGTGTTCCGACTATCCCAACCGCAAGAAATACGTTCCCGTGTGCGTGAAACTCACGCCCGAAATCGTCGCCACCGTCGATTGGCTGCCACAATCGTGCGCCTATCGTCTCGTGCATGAAGGCAAGGATCTTCACGACTGGCATCACCTCATAAGCGGCGATCGCGAAGCGGTCCACCGCACCGGCTTCTCCTGCCAGAACAGGACCCGCACGGAGGAGGGCGTCGATGACGAAGACGCGTTCGATTACGTGATCGACTGGTTCCACGGGCCGCGGCAGAAGCCGAAGAAGAAATACACGCTGAAAGTCGGCCGCAAATGATCACCGGCGCCTTTCGCTTCCCTCGCCAAGATACCGTCATCTACGGCCGCCCCGCGCATGAAGCCGTGGCCGAGCTGGCGATGCGGTACAACGCGGCGCGCATCTTCGTTGTGACCACCCGCTCGCTGGGCGGCCCTGAAGGCGCTGCCGCAAGACTGTGCGATGCGCTTGGGTCCCTTTGCGCTGGAACCTTCGACGCTATCGGCTCGCACTCGCCCCGCAGCGACGTAATCGCCGGCGCCATAGCGGCTCGCGAGGCCGGCGCCGATCTTCTCGTCGCACTGGGCGGCGGCTCGGTCATCGATGCAACCAAGCTGATTCAGCTCTGCCTCTGGGCCGGCCTCGCCACGACAGAAAAGCTCGCCCCCTATCGCATGGGCCGCGGCGAGGATCGCAAGGACGCCTCCCTGATCCCCAGCGGCGTCCGCATGATCGCCATCCCGACCACGCTCTCCGCCGCCGAGTTCACGCCCTTCGCCGGCGTCACCGATGGCGATAAGCAAATCAAGGAAAGCTACACCCACCCCGACTTCGCCCCGCGCGCCGTCATCCTCGATCCGGCGATCACCCGCGAAACGCCCCCGCGCCTCTGGTTTTCGACCGGCATGAAGGCGATCGACCACGCCGTCGAACAGCTTTGCAATCTGGAGCGCTCGCCAATGGGCGACGCCGTCGCCGCTGAAGGCCTGCGCCTTCTCGCCAAGGGCCTGCGCGCCACCCACGATGATCCCGCCGATCTCGACGCCCGTGCGGCCTGCCAGCACGGCATGTGGCTCGCCATCTCCGGCGCAGCGACAGGCAGGGGAATGGGCGCAAGCCACGCCATTGGCCACACGCTCGGCGGCTCCTATGGCGTGCCGCATGGCATCACCTCGTGCATCACGCTACACGCCACCCTCCAGTGGAACCGCGGCTATAGCGTCGATCGCCAGACGCTTGTCTCCCGTTTGATGGGCAAGCGTGCGCTCCCCGCCGCCGACGTGGTGCGCGACCTCGTGAAGGCCCTGGGCCTGCCATGGCGCCTGTCCGAGCTGCTGATCGGCGCCTCGCATTTCCGCGCTATCGCCGAACACACGATGCACGACCGCGCCATCCGCACCAATCCGCGCCCTATCAGGAGCGCAGACGACATCGTGGAAATCCTCGAACTCTGCGCCTAGTCGGCGATCGAGCGTTGCGCGTCGTAGGCTGCGCGCGCCATGTCCTGCAGCCGGCGCTCAATGCCTTGGGTCAGACCCATCAGCGTTTCGCGCTCAGGGTTGCGCCCGCCGTCGAACAGGTTGAGCGGATCGCGCGGCCTTGCGTCGGCCGTCACCGTCGTCAGCGGCGCGCCGCCCGCTACATCGAGCAGGTGAGCCTCGCCTGTTGCGCGATCATCCTTGTCGAGATCGGCCTGCAGGCTCGCGAACATGTCCGAGAACCAATTGCCCTCCGACTTGTAGATCCGTTGCCCGTCATTTGTGGCGTAGAGGATTACGTAGTCAAAACCCGCCGCCACAGCCATCTGTCGCGCCACCATTGCGCAGCTCGCCGCCCCGTCGATCTTCGGCGCGCTAACGCCCATCATGTTGGCGGGCTGGAGCGGCTGGATCGCATCGATCAGCCCGCCAAGCCGCGTCTGCATCGCCTGCCAGGTTGATTGTTCATCGCCGCGAATGGCGACGAAGCCGTCCGGGCTCATGCGCGCATAGGCCAGCCGCAGCGGCCATTGCACGACC
>Ga0138256_10002151_pt1 | contig 21234 bp, 18 predicted proteins | sample KNB2016incub_MG_FD_105486 | JGI IMG/M metagenome (GOLD analysis project Ga0138256, IMG submission 105486) | Active sludge microbial communities from wastewater in Klosterneuburg, Austria - KNB2014incub_MG | ecosystem: Engineered > WWTP > Activated sludge > Unclassified | place: Austria... | reverse complement strand
TTGCTCTTCGAGCCGGCCTGGAAGAGCGTGCGAAAGGACCGTCCGGCGCTGATCGCGGTCTGCGACATCAGCGGCTCGGTGAGCGCCTATGCGCGCTTCCTGTTGCTGTTCCTCTACAGCCTGGGCGACGTGCTGCCGCGCGTGCGCAGCTTCGTGTTCTCGTCGCAGCTGGCCGAGGTCACGCCGTTGTTCGCGGACAACCCGCCCGAGGTCGCGGTGGAAATGGCGCAGCGCCAGCACGGTGGCGGTTCGACGGATTACGCGGCCGCGATCCGCGGCCTGCTCGCCGCCACCGGGCGCGAGCTCGATCGCGGTGCCACGGTGGTGATGCTCGGTGACGGACGCAACAACCGCGGCGACCCGGCGCTGGAGGAGCTGCGCGAGATCGGGCGGCGCAGCCGCCAGCTGATCTGGCTCAACCCCGAGTCGAAGGGTGTCTGGGGCACCGGGGATTCCGAGATGCTGCGCTACCGCAGCTGCTGCACCGAGGTGCGCGTGGTGCAGTCGATCCAGCACCTGGAGCGCTTCGCCGACGACCTGCTGCGCAAGGCGACGGGCTGAAGCCCTCAGGGTTGGTCGCGAAAGCCGCGACCGGCGCGAGTTCCACGATCCCCGTGATCACCACGATCCCCGCGTGGAAAGCCGCCGGCGGAGTCGCTGCGCTGTGCTCCGCGCTCCTGCGACATGTCGCTGCGGCCTTGGGGCGGGGCGGATCGCAGGGGTTCGCGGGTGCCGCGATCCGGTGCCACGAAGCCCCCGCCATCGGAGCGCGGTTCACGGGCCGGTGCGGCCTGCGGGTAACTGCGTGCACGTGGTAGCGCTTCGGGCTGCACGCGCTCGGGCATTTCGCGCTGCACGTTGCGCGGCGCCGGGTAGCGTTGCACCTCGCGCGGCGTCGCCGGGCGCTGGAGCGGCGCTTCGCTCGCGCGCGGCGTCGCGGTGCGCCGCTGCATGCCCGGCTCGCCGGGCCAGGGCTCGCGGATACTCTCTGGCCGGGCGGTCGCGGTATCCCGAGGCTCGCGGATCCGCTCTGGCCGGCTGGTCGCGCTATCCCGAGGTTCGCGGATCCTGTCCGGCCGGCTGCTCGCGTCACCCCGGGCCTCGCGATAGCGCTCCGGCGGCGTCGCGGCGCGATCGGCCGGTTGCGGCATCGTTTCGCGACGCATGCCGTTATCGCGACGCACGCCGTTTTCGCCGGGCGCGACCGTGCGCGGTTCGATCGTCGCTGGCCCAGTCGTCGCGCGGTCCGTGTTGAAACTGCGATCGCGGTTGCGCTCCGGCGCCCGGTTGAACTCGCGACCGGGCTCCTGTCCGGGTTGGCTGCGGCGATCATCCCTGCGCTCGCCATCCCGGTAGCGGTAGTCACGGTCGCTGTCGCGGTAATCGCCGTAGTCGTGCCGGCGCACCGGACGGCTGTCCACGGGCACGTAGCGGTGCTCCACGGCGCGGTGGCGGTACGGCACCCCGCGGCGGTGGCTGTAGTCGTGCACCCAGATGTGCTGCGCGTAAGGTGGCCGGCGATAGTAGAAGGGGCGGTAATCCACCACGCGGACGTGGTGGCGGTGCCAGTCCCAGTCGCTGAAGAAGAAGCCAACGCCGAGGTTGTATCCCGCGCCCCAGTAGAACCCGCCGTGGCTGGCGTAGCCGAGCGACACGCCATAGCTCGGCCACGGCGCCCAGTACACGGGACGATAATCCGGCCACCACCACGAGCCGTAGATCGTGAAAGGATCGTAGTAGGGCACGTAGATCACGTCCGGATACGCCGGACGCACGTAGATGAGCTCGCGCTCGCGCACGGTGCGCACCTGCTCGCCCGAACGCAGGTTGCCGGCATCGTAGGCCCGCTGGCGCAGCGACTGCACGGTGTCCATCACCTGCTGCTGCTGCGCCAGGAAGGCATCGCCCAGGCGCTCGGTCCAGTCCAGGTCGGCGTCCATCTGTGCCAGCAGGTCGGGGAAGGCGACCAGCGACTTGACGCTGGGATCCCACGCCCTGTCTTCGACCGCGCGCACTGCCTCCGGCCCCTTCAGGCCGGGGTGCTCGCGCGACCATCGCGCCGCCTGCACCACTTCCAGCGGGTAGGTGGCGGCCATCAGGAGTTGCGACAGCAACTGGTCCGGATACAGGGCGATGGGCGCCAGCATCTGGTCGAGCTCTGCCTGGGAGAACAGCGGCGCCTCCTCGCGTGGTTGCGCGGCGCAGCCATACGACGTCAGCAACAGCAGCGACAACAGGCAACGCAACAGGGCTTTCATCCGACGGACCCACGGTGGAGTTGACGCTTAAAACGCGCGGGCCGCGATTCCGTTGACCAGCCCCGGGAGGCGGGGGTGTCTCAGCGCAACTGTTCCCACACCACGGGCTGGTGCAGCGGGGTGCTCTCGAGCAGCGGGCCGTAGCGGGCCTCGATGCGCTCGCGCTTGAGCTTCAGGGTCGGCGTCAGCAACTCGTTCTCGATGCTCCAGGGCTCGGCGCAGACCACGATGTGATCGAGCGCCTCGTGGCTCTCGAGCTGGCCGTTGACCTGCTCGAGCAGGTTTTCGAGCTCGCGCGCCAGTTCCGCCTCGCTGCGCGGCTCGCCCTCGGCGAGCACCGCCAGGGCCACCGGCTGCTTGCGGCCGCTGCCCATCACGCAGACCTGGTCGATCACGGGGTTCGCGGCGAGCAGGCTCTCTATCGGCACCGGTGCCACGTACTTGCCCTTGGCGGTCTTGAACTGCTCCTTGACCCGGCCGATGATCCGGAACGCCCCGTCGGGGCGCTGCTCGCCGATATCGCCGGTCAGCAGCCAGCCGTCGCGGAAGGTCGCCGCGGTGGCTTCGGGGTTGCGGTAGTACTCGCGGAACACCGCATCGCCGCGGACCAGGATCTCGCCTGCCGGCGAGAGCGTCATCTCCACGCAGTCGAGCGGCTTGCCGATGGTGCCCACCCAGTCGGGGCGGTACGGGTAGTTGCTGCACGACAGCCCCGTGGTCTCGGTCATGCCCCAGCCCTCGCTGATCGGGATGCCGAGGCGCGCGAACCAGGCCAGCATGGCCGGCGAAATAGGCGCGGTCCCGGAGCCGAACAGGCGCGCGCTATCGAGGCCCATGGCCTTGCGGATGCGCCGTGCCACCACCCGTCCGACCAGCGGTATGGCGAGCAGGCGCTGCAGGCGCGCATCGGGCATGCGGCGCAGGATCTGCGACTGGAAGCGCGTCCACAGCCGCGGCACCGACATGAACGCCGTGGGCCGCGCGTGGCGCAGGTCCTCGGCGAAGGTGTCCAGCGACTCGACGAAGTAGACCTCGACGTCGAGCCCGAGCGAGAGCTGCTCCACCACGGCGCGCTCGGCGATGTGCGCGAGCGGCAGGTACGACAGCAGGCGGTCGCCGGGACGCGCCTTCACGTTGTCGCGCGTGCTCTGCGCCGAGGCCGCCATGTTGCGGTGGCTTATCACCACGCCCTTGGGCACCCCGGTGCTGCCCGAGGTGTAGACCAGCGTGAAGATGTCGTCGGGACGCTGCTGCGCGGTCTCGGCCAGCGGCTGGTGGCGCGCCAGCCAGTCGTTCCAGTGCGCGGCCGCCGGCGCCGTGGGGTAGGGCAGCGCGATGCGCAGCACCTCGGGCCCGATCGCCTCGTCGGCGGGCGCCGTGGCGTCGAGCTTGCCGAGGAAGATCGCGCGCGCCTCGCTGTGTTCGAGCACGTAGCGGATGGTCGCGGCCGAGGCGGTGGGGTAGATCGGCACGCTGACCAGTCCGGCCATCATGATCGCGAAATCCGCGATGAACCATTCGGCGCAGTTCTTGGACAGGATCGCGATGCGATCGCCCGCCGTGTAGCCCTGCGCCAGCAGGCCGTTGGCGAGGCGCCGCGCCTGCGCGTCGACGTCGCGCCACGTGAAGGTGCGCCAGACGCGATCCACCGGCTGGTGCAGGTAGGGCCGCTCCGGATGGCGCGCAACGTGGTCGGCGAGCAACTGCAGCGGGTAAGCGTAGGTTTTCATCGGAAATCTCCGCGGCTCTGGCGGGCTGGAGTGGAGCACATGAGCAATCCCTCCGCCCTCGCTTTTTTATGAACGCGCGGAAACAGTAGCGCGTTAGTCGCGGCCAGAGAAGCCGGCGGTCACCGGCAGGGCGCGCCGAGGCGCCGCTGTGAGCGCGGCCCCGTGTCGGCTAGACTCGCGCCACAACGCCATGAAGAGGAGAGAGCCACCATGCCGCCCCGTTTTCGCACGGCCATCACACTTCCCGGATCGAGCGGCAACGTCGCCGACACCCTGGCGCTCGCGCGCCGTGCCGAGAGCGCGGGCTACGACGACCTGTGGCTCGCCGACGCCGGCGGCATGGATGCGCTGACGCTGGCGGCGCTGATCGCGCAGAACACCGCGCGGGCGCGCATCGGCATCGCGGTGGTGCCCGCGTACACGCGCACCCCCGCGGTGCTGGCGAGCACCGCGGCCACCATCGCGCAGGTGGCGCCGGGACGTTTCGTGCTGGGCCTGGGCACTTCGAGCCACGCGATCATCGAAGGCTGGCACGGTCTTGAACTGGCGCAGCCGCTCACGCGCATGCGCGAAACGGTGCAGCTGCTGCGCCAGATGCTGGCCGGCGAGAAGACGCGCTTCAGCGGCGAGACCCTGAAGAGCCACGGCTACCGCCAGGAGGCGGTGGCGGGAGGGCTGCCGATCCATCTCGCGGCGCTGCGCCCGCGCATGATCGAGCTGGCGGCGGAGCTCGGCGACGGCGTGATCCTGAACCTGTTTCCGCGCCGGGCGCTGCCGCGCATCGTCGAGCACGTGGCGCGCGGTGCGCGGCGCGCCGGCAAGGATCCGGCCGAAGTCGAGATCGTCTGCCGTCACCAGATCGCGGTCACCGGTGATCCCGCGGCGACGCGCAAGCTGTTCCGCATGGTGTTCGCCTCGTACTACGCCACGCCGGTGTACAACGAGTTCCTTGCCTGGGCCGGGTACGAGCACGCCGCCAGGGAGATCCGCGAAGGCTGGGCCGCGGGCGACCGCGAGCGCACCGCGGCGGCCATCAGCGACGAGCTGGTCGACGAGATCGCGATCATCGGCACGCGCGAGCAGTGCCAGCAGCGCGTGCTCGATTACGCGCGCGGCGGCATCCACACGCACGTGGTGTCGTGCCTCGGATTCGAACCGGACGTGGTGGATGCGACCTACCGGGCGTTTGCCCCGGAGCATTTCGGCTTCCGCGGGCTCTGAGCGAGCCGCCGCGCTCGAGCCGATCTCGCCAGGGAAACGCAGCGTCAGCTGCACCCCGTCGTCACATGCCGCTGCCTGCGCGCGCTTCGCTCGCGCCATGCGCGGCCAGCTCGCGCTCCAGGCGCTGGCCGGTGGCGCCCGGCAGCGGCGCGCGCGCGGTCAGCCAGTGGTAGGTCAGGGGCACGACGATCAGGCTGAGCAGCGTCGAGACCAGCACGCCGGCGATCACGACCACGCCGATCACGAAGCGCGTCTCGGCACCCGCGCCGCCCGACAGTACCAGCGGCACGGCACCCATGATCGTGGTGATGGAGGTCATGATGATCGGGCGCAGCCGCAGCGAGGAGGCCTCCAGCAGCGCCTCTTCGCGCTCGAGGCCCTCGGCGCGCAGCTGGTTCGCGAATTCCACGATCAGGATCCCGTTCTTCGCCGCCAGCCCCACCAGCATGATGATCGCGATCTGGCTGTAGATGTTGAGCGTCTGTCCCGTGAGCCACAGGCCCAGCAGTGCGCCCACCACCGCCAGCGGCACCGTCAGCATGATGATCAGCGGGTGCAGGAAACTCTCGAACTGCGCCGACAGCACCAGGTAGACCACCAGCAGCGAGAGCAGGAACATCAGGTAGATCGAGCGCCCCGATTCGCGCAGGTCGCGCGATTCGCCCTTGAGGTCCGTGGTGGCGCGCGGCGGCAGCAGCTCGCGCGCGGCGTTCTCCATGAAGTCGATGGCCTCGCCGAGGGTGTAGCCATCGGCGAGGTTCGCCTCGATCGTGATGGCGCGCGTGCGGTTGTAGCGGTTCAGGGCGCCCGCATCGGCAGACTCCTCGGTACGGACCAGGCTCGCCAGTGGCACCAGCGCGCCGCTCGTCGCCGAGCGTACGTAGATGTTCGAGATATCTGCCCTGCTGCGCTTGGTGTCCTCGATGGCCTCGAGAATCACGTCGTACTCCTCGCCGTTCATCAGCAGCTTGGTGACGCGACGGGAACCGAGCAGCGTCTCGAGCGTGCGGCCCACATTCTCGACGCTGACACCGAGATCGCCGGCGCGCGCGCGGTCCACCTCGATGCGCAGCTGCGGCTTGGTCTCCTTGTAGTCGTGGTCGACCGCGGTCAGGCCGGGGTTCTGCGCAATGCGCTCGAGCAGGATGTCGCGCCATTGCGCGAGCTCCTCGAAGGTGCCGCCGCCGATAACGAACTGCAGCGGCTTCTCGAATCGTCCGCCGAGGCCCTGGGGCATGGTCGGGAAGGCCTGCACCCCGGGCACGTCGGCGATGCGCCGGCTCACCTCCGCGATCGTCTCCCACGCCGGGGGGCGCCCGGTGTCCCAGTGCGGCAGGTTGAATATGCCCGTCGCCGCGCTGTAAGTCTCGGTGCGCGTGGAGCCGGCGGGCGCGCGCAGCAGCATGCGCTCGATTTCGCCCCGCTCGACCATCGGCATGATGCGCCGCTCGATATCGTCGACATGGCGCATCGTGTAGTCGAAGGACGAACCCTCCGGCGCGGTGATGAACATGAAAAAGGTGCCGCGGTCCTCGCGGGGCGCGAACTCGGAGGGAACGGCCCGCATCAGCAGCCAGGCACCGGCGAGGACCGCCGCAAACACCGCCAGCGCGATCCACGGATGGTGCAGCACGCCGGCTAGCGACCGGCGATACGCGGCCTGAGCGCGCGTGAACGCGCGGCCCGCGCCGTGCTCCGCGGAGTCCGGGCGCAGCATGATCGAGCACATCGCCGGCGAGAGGGTGAGTGCCACCAGCGCCGAGAACAGCACTGCCGCGGCCATCGCTACGGCGAATTCCCCGAACAGCCGCCCGATGTCATCCTGCAGGAAGGTGATCGGGACGAACACCGACACCAGCACCAGCGTGGTCGCGACCACCGCGAAACCGACCTGGCGCGTGCCGCGCCACGCGGCGACCAGCGGCGTCTCGCCGGCGCGCATGCGGCGGTGGATGTTCTCCAGCACCACGATGGCGTCGTCCACCACCAGCCCGATCGCGAGCACCAGCGCGAGCAGCGTCAGCAGGTTGATCGAATAGCCGAAGAAGTAGAGGACGATGAAGGTCGCGATCAGCGACACGGGCAGTGTCGCTGCCGGGATCAGCATGGCACGCGTGTCGCCAAGGAACAGCCAGATCACCACCATCACCAGTCCGCAGGCGATGAACAGCGTGAAATAGACCTCGGCAATGGCGCTCTCGATGAACACCGAGGAGTCGTAGCTCTGCTTGAGCTCCATTCCCTCGGGCAGCGAGAGGTTGGTGCGGTCACGCTCGGCACGCACCGCGCGCGCCACCGCCAGCGTATTGGCATTGCTCTGCTTGACGATGCCGATGCCGACCATCGGCACGCCGTTGCCGCGGAACTGCCTGCGGTTCTCCGCGGCGCCCAGTTCCACCGTCGCGACCTCGCCGAGCCGCACCAGGTGTCCGTCGCCGCCCTTGCCCAGCACCAGCCGCCGGAAGTCTTCCGCGGTGTGATAGCTGCGCTCCATGCGCACCACGAAGTCGCGTTGCTCCGAACGGATGGCGCCCGCGGGCAGCTCCAGGTTCTCGCGCGCCAGCGCCGCCTCGACATCGGCTACCGTCAGCGCGCGTGCCGCGAGCGCGTCGCGGTCGAGCCAGATGCGCATCGCGTAATCGAGTCCGCCGCTCACCTGCACGCGGGCCACGCCGTCGATCACCGCGAAGCGGTCGGCGATGAAGCGGTTGGCGTAATCGGTGAGCTCCAGCCGGTCCATGCGGTCGCTGACCAGGTTGAGCCACAGCATCACGCGTCCCGACGCGTCCTCCTTGCGGATGTCCGGCGCATCGGCTTCCGCGGGCAGCTGGTCCAGTGCGCCGCCGACGCGATCGCGCACGTCGTTCGCCGCATCGTCGATGTCGCGTTCGAGCGAGAACTCGAGCTGTATCAACGACACGCCGTCCTCGCTGCCCGAGCTGATGGCTTCCAGTCCCGCGATGCCGGCGATGCGTTCCTCGAGCGGCTGCGTGATGCGCGTTTCCACCACGGCCGCTGACGCCCCGCGGTAGGTGGTCTCGATGGTGACGACCGGCGGATCGATGTCGGGGTACTCGCGCAGCGGCAGCAGGTCGAAGGCCACCGCGCCGAAGGCGATCAGCAGCAGGCTGAGCACCGCCGCCAGCACGGGGCGGCGCACCGACAGGTCCGAGAGCATCATGGCGGCGATTCCACACCCTGCGGCGCGAGGATACGGACCTGCTGCCCGGGACGCGCGGTGGTGAGCCCTTCCACCACGACGAGCTCGCCCTCCTCGAGGCCGGAGAGGATCTCCGCGCTGCCCGGAATGCGCGTGCCCAGCGTGACTTCGCGGCGCACCAGGCGGTTGCCGTCGGCGCCGTCGACGACCAGCACGAAGTGCGAGCGCTGGTAGTGCACCAGCGCTTCCTCGGGCACCACCAGCGCGGTGCGCGGGTGGTGCTCGAGCGCCAGCGTGAGCAGCATGCCGGGCCTGAGCGCCAGGTCGGCGTTGTCGATGCGCGCGCGCACCGTGAGCGAGCGGTCTACCGGGTTCACGCGTGAATCGATGCCCGTCACCGTGGCGCTGAACTCGCGGCCCTCGAAGGCGGGGCTCGCGGCCGTGACCGCCTCTCCCGTGCGCAGCCGTGACAGCAGCGCGGAGGGCACCGTGAAATCGAGACGCAGCGTGGCGACGTCATCGAGCGTGGTGATCACCGTCTCCGGCGTCACCAGCGCGCCGGGGCTCACGTTGCGCAGCCCGAGCAGCCCCGTGAACGGCGCGCGGATGGTACGGTCGGCCAGCGCCGCCTGCGCCGCGGACACGCGCGCGAGCGCGATGTCGCGCAGCGTGCGGCGCTCGTCGAGCTGGCTCTGCGGCAGCGATTTGCGCGCCACCAGTCCCTCGATGCGCCGCACCTCGCGCAGCTGCTCGTCGAGGTAGGCGCGGGCCTCGTCGAGCTGCGCGCTCTCCTCCTGCTGCGCCAGCGTCACCAGCGCGTCGCCGCGCGTCACCGCCTGGCCATCGGTGAAATGGATCGCACTGACGAACTCGGTGACGGTGGGGCGCAACTCGATCGATTCCCACGATGACGTGGTGCCCAGCGCCTCGACGCGGTCGGCGATCTCGCGCCGTTCGACCGTGGCCGCGCGCACCGCTGGCGCCGGCGGCTCGAAGGCCTCGACGGCGGCCCCGCGCCCGCGCAGCAGTTGCCAGCCGGCGAATGCCGTGGCGCCGGCCAGTGCGATCAGCATCGCGTTGCGCGTCAGGCGTCGCATCGGGTCGTTTCCTCGGGTAGCGCGCTCGATCCGTCTTCAGCGCGCCCGGTGGGTGCGACGCACGGCTCAGCCGGCATGGTCGCCGAAGAGCGCGGTCAGCGATTCCACCGGAGGCGCGAACCAGTAGGCGCCCGAGACGGGGGTGGAGAATTCGGTCAGGCGATCCATCAGGCCGTCATCGGCGCGACCGAACATACGATCGAGCTGCATCGCGAAGATCATGATCTCGCGCGAAAAGGCAATGAAATACAGCCCGTGCTGGCGCAGGCCGCCGAACGGCGCGCTGCGGCGGTAGATCTTCAGTGCCTGGCCGTCGACCTGCACGTCGGTGCGCCGCACGTGGGCCGTCGGCGGCGCGTCGTCGAGCTCGATGCTGTCGGGCTTGGTGCGCCCTATCACCGATTCCTGCTCCGCCTGGCCCAGCGCGCCGAAACGCTCGAGGTCGTGCACCCACTGCTGCGTCAGTACGAAGCTTCCGCCGGCTCCGGTGTGCCCCGCGGGGATCAGCGCAGCCGCGCGCGCCTCCTCGTCGTGCGGATTCTCGGTGCCGTCGACGAAGCCCGTCATGTCGCGCGAATCGAGGTAGGTGAAGCCGTGCAGTTCGAGCTCGAGCGTTGCTATGCCGGCGAGCGCGCGACCGATCTCCATGGCGAGGGCGACGTTGAGGTCATGACGCTCGCCGTGCAGCCACACCAGGATGTCGCCCTGCGTGCCGGGCGCAATGCGATCCTGCCTGCCGAGCACCGGGTGGAAGGTGATGAAGTTCTCCGGCACTTCCTGCGGCGCGAGCCGTTCCCAGGCGTCGCGGCCGAAGGCCAGCACGAGGCTGGTTTCGGGCGCGCGCGCGGCGAGTGCCTGCCCCAGAAGGCGCCTGAGTTCCTCGGGTTGCCAGCGTGCGCGCAGGTGAAACTCGAGGAAATATTGATGCGGCGTGTTCTCGCGGAAAATCGCCGGCTGGGGAGTTGGCATCGCCTCAATCTCCGTGTCATGGTCGGTCTCGGGGGTTGGAGCTAAAGCTACCACGCGCCCGAGACGCGCAACAACCTGCGTCGGCGCCCGGTGCTGTACTTGCCTGCGCCGCATCACTACACTCTCGCGACCCCGGCGCGGCTCGCGCGCGGGTGTGCCAGGAAGACAATGTGAACGCGCAATTCGAACATCGGCTCGCTGCCCTGGATCGAGGCGACAACAGCAGGCTGTTGCGCTATATCCGCCGTGGCATCGAGAAGGAAAGCCTGCGCATCACGCCGCAGGGACGGCTCGCACAGACGCCGCATCCCGCGGCGCTCGGTTCGGCGCTGACGCATGCCTCGATCACCACCGATTATTCCGAGGCGCTGCTGGAGTTCATCACGGACGCAGGCACCGAGCTCGAGCAAACGCTGGACGAGCTCGATCGCATCCACCGCTTCGTCTATCCGCGCATCGGCGACGAGCTGTTGTGGACCTCGAGCATGCCCTGCGTGCTGGAAAAGGACGAGGACATCCCGGTCGCGCGCTACGGCGACTCCAACGTCGCGCGCATGAAGACGATCTATCGCATCGGCCTGGGGCATCGTTACGGGCGCCTGATGCAGACGATCGCCGGCCTGCACTACAACTTCTCGCTCGATGACGATTTCTGGGAGTGGCTGCGCGCGGAAACCGCGAACACGCTCACGCTGCAGGATTTCAAGACCGAGCAGTATTTCGCGCTGATCCGCAATTTCCACCGCCACGCGTGGCTGCTGGTCTACCTGTTCGGCGCCTCGCCGGCGTTGTGTGGCAGCTTCGTGGCCGGGCGAGCACACGGTCTGCAGCCGCTCGGCGCCGGCACGCTGCACGCGCCCTGGGGCACGTCGCTGCGCATGGGCGACCTCGGCTACCAGAGCAACGCGCAACGCAGCATCGATATTCCCTACAACAGCCTGGGTGATTACGTCGGCGCGCTGCAGCGCGCGATCACCGAGGCGCATCCCGACTACCAGCGCCTCGGCGTGCGCGACGGCGACCAGTGGCGGCAGCTCAGCGCGAGCCTGCTGCAGATCGAGAACGAGTTCTACGCCACGATCCGTCCGAAGCGGGTCACGCGCAGCGGCGAGTCGCCGCGTCGCGCGCTGCAGGAACGGGGCGTGGAGTACATCGAGGTGCGCTGCCTGGACCTCGACCCTTTCGAGCCGATCGGCATCGCGCGCCCCACTGCGCGCTTCCTCGATGCCTTCCTGCTGTTCTGCCTGCTGCACCAGAGCCCGGCCTCGGACGCGCCGGCGCGCCGGCTCGCGCGCGAGAACCTGCTGACCGTGGTGAACCGCGGTCGCGAGCCGGGGCTGCACCTGGCGCAGGCGGACGGTGCGAGCGTGGAACTGCGGCAACTCGGACTGCGCATGCTCGAAGACATCGCGGCGATCGGCGTGCTGCTCGACCGCGCGCGCAACGGCGTCGAATACCGCGACAGCATCGCCGCGCAGCGTCTGAAGCTCGAGCAGCCCGGGCTGACGCCCTCGGCGCGGGTACTCGAGGCGCTGCGCGCGGGCGAGGGCTCCTTCTTCCGCTTCGCGATGGCGCAGTCGCGGCTCCACCGCGAGCACTTCCTGGCGCGCCCGCTCGACGATGTCTCGCGCGCGCAATTCGAGCGCCTGGCGGTGGAGTCTCTGGACGCGCAGCGCGCCATCGAGCGGGCCGACGCGATACCCTTCGAAACCTACCTCGCGAACTATTACGCGCAGTAGGTCCTGCGCGTGAACCACCTCGCGCATTTCCACCTCGCGGGTGAATGCGAGCACCTGGTCGTGGGCGCGCTGCTCGGTGATTACGTGAAGGGGCCGCTCACCGGCGCGTTGCCACAGGCGCTGGAGCGCGGCGTCAGGCTGCACCGGCGCGTCGATGCATTCACCGACGGCCATGAGCGCCTGCGCGCGCTGCGGGTGCATTTCGGCCCCGGCGAGCGCCGCCTCGCCGGCGTGGTCATCGACCTCTTCTTCGATTACCTGCTCACGCGGCACTGGGAGCGTTTCCATGCCCCGGCGCTGCGCGAGTTCAGCACGCGCGTCTGCATCATCCTCGAGCGGCACGCGGCGGCGTTGCCGCCACCGGCGGCGCGCCAGGCGCGTCGCATCGTCGAGCACGACCTGCTCTGCCGCTATGGCGAGGTCGAGGTGCTGGAGGGCACGCTGGAGCGCCTGGGGGAAGTGCTGCGCCAGCCGCAGGCGATGCGTGCCGCCACCGCCGTGGCGTGGTCGCGGATAGGGGAGTTCGAGGAGTCCTTCCTCGCGTTCTATCCGCAGCTGGTCGAGATGGCCGGCGCGCCCGAGTTCAGGGGCTGAGAGCCGGTGAATCTTTCGCCCGCCTGCTGCGACCGCCGCTTTGCGGCTGCGCCTGCGTTGCGCTGCGCTGCGCGAAAACGGCGGTCATTTGGTGCACCAAACTCCCTTGTTTTCGCGCAGCGCGCCTTGGCTCGCTCGCAAATCGACGGTCTCGCGACGGCCGTCGAAAGATTCACAGGCTCTGAGGCGGCGCCTCTCAGCGCTGCAGGATGAACGAGGTGAACAGCAGGTCCTTCACGCCGGACTGCGCGGGCGCGGCGTCGCCGGCCGCCGCCGCCGCGATCACCCTGCGCACGGCTTCCAGTGCTGCAAGCCGCAGCGCCTCGCGCTGCTCCGGCGCGGCCAGCGCTTCGGCGCTCTGCCCGCTGAGCAGCATGATGAGCTCGTGGCGCAGCGCGGGCATGTGCAGCTCGACCGCGGCGACGGCCTCCGCGCCGACGCGCAGCGACACCTCGGTCTTGAGGTAGCCGATGCGACCGGAGGTGCCGAAATTGACCACGAAGGCAGGCTGCATCTCGATGTACTCGAAATCCGGTCCGCCTTCCTCGGCTTTCTCCGCGGATTTCGCCTGCGCCATCAGTGGCAGCAGGCACAGGAGCATCAGGCAGGCGCGGCGCGCGATCGACATGCGGTTATCCCCGGCGGTTGAGCGACAAAGGATACACGATGGCGTCGCGGCGATTGACCGTCGCCGACGCTTCACATAGCGTGACTGCCCGTCACGCGTTCATGGAGTCGAGAATCGGATGTTGCCCGCCTGGATCAGGTCCCGCCAGGTCTTCCTGGGAATCTTCATCGCCACCGCCCTGATGATGGGCTTCGGTTACTGGCTGCAGTATGCCGAAGGCCTCGAACCGTGCCCGCTGTGCATGACGCAGCGCATATTCATCACGCTGGCGGGGCTCACCGCGCTGGTGGCGGCGCTGCACGGCCCGCGTCGCGCCGGCATCCGCGTCTACGGTTCACTGGTGACGCTGTGGTGCCTCGTCGGCGGCGGCTTTTCGTTGCGCCATCTCTGGCTTCAGAGCCTGCCCCCGGGGCAGGCGCCCGCCTGCGGGCCGGACCTGGCTTACATGTTCGACGCCTTTCCCCTGAAGGATGCCCTGCTGCTGCTGCTTCGCGGTGACGGCAACTGCGCCGAGGTGGATTGGGCTTTCCTCGGCGTTGCCATACCCGGCTGGACGCTGCTGGCCTTCGCGGTCATCGCGACGCTCGCCGCATGGAGCGCCTTTCGCCCCCGAACGTGAATTTTCCCCTTATGCCCCGAACTTAAAGTTGTTTGTCATCAATTTATTGCTAGTCTCCTGATTGACAACACTTTGATCAAACGCCGACCGGGCATCGATCCGGATGGCAGCAAGGGGATGGGCATGGGCAGAAAAGTTACGCGCAATGGCGATCACTGGCGCGCGGTGGACAGCCTGCTGCAGCGCTGGCTCGGGGATCGGCAGCAGCTGCTGAGCCTGCTGTGCGAGCTGGGCGCCGTGGTCAGGAGCGGCCCGCATCGCACCACGGCGCGCCAGAAGCTCGACCGCTTCTGCGAGGTTCTCGTCGATTACGTGTCGGCCGGGCACTTCGAGATTTACTGCGCGCTGCTGGACGAAGGCGAGCGTTTCGGCGCGAAGCGTTGCCGCGAGGCGGCCGACCTGTACGCCAGGATCGTACCGACCACGGCCGTCGCGCTCGACTTCAACGATCACTACTTCAACGGCGGCAGCGGGCGCGCGCTCGTGCAGGACCTCTCGACGCTGGGCCAGGTGCTGGCATCGCGCTTCGACTGGGAAGACGCGCTGATCCGTCGCCTGCACATGGCCGGACGCGCGGTCGCCTGATCTTGCGCCGCGCGATCGCGCTGGCCCTCTGCCTCGGGCTGGCCGCCTGCGGATCGCGCGATGCGCCGCTGGCGAGTCTCGAAGTCGCCGAGCCTGGCGCGTTCAGCGCCGCGCTCTCGCCCGATGGCCGCCAGGCCGTGATCGGCTCGCTGCGTCACGGCGGCAGCCTGTGGGAACTGGATACCGATCAACGCCGCTTCAACTGGAATCACCGCGCCGGCGAAAGCACGCCGATCACGGCCGTGGCCTTCGCGCCCGGAGGCGATGCGGTGATGACGGCCTCGCACGACACGCTGGTGCTGTGGGATACGGCCAGCGGCGGGGCGATCACGTACTTCACCGCGCCGGCCAAGGTGAACGCGATGGCGCTCGGACCCGGTGGACGGCTCGCCCTGCTGGGACTCAGCGACGATACCGCGGTGCTGTTCGATGCGCGCAAGGGCGGCATCAGGCGCGTGTTCGCCCACGAGGGACGGGTGCGCAGCGTGGCGCTGGACGCCGATGCCCGCCTGGCGCTCAGCGGCAGCGAGGACCGCAGCGCCCGATTGTGGGATGTGGCGAGTGGCGCGCAGTTGCAGCGCTGGCAGCACGATGCCGACGTGCGCCTGGTCGCGCTGGCGCCTGACGGCGCGCGCGCGCTCAGTGTCAGCAAATACGACCGCGCGGTGGTGTGGGATACGTCATCGGGGCGCGAGCTCGGCGCGCTGCCGGCGTTTCGCGCGCGCGTCACGCGCGGTGAGACCTGGACCGCCGCGGCGTTCTCCGCCGACGGCGCACGGCTGCTCACCGGCACGACCGACCGGCGGGTCCAATTATGGGACCTGCCTGCGCTCGAGCGGCGGGCGCAGTGGGAGATGCCCCGCAGGGCAGAGTGGAAACGCTCAGGCGCCTACATACTGGCGGTAGGCTTCGGCGCCGCGGAGGGCGCCTGCCTGAGCGTGTCGGCGGACGGATTCGTGCACCGCCTGCGCCTTACTCCGTAGCGGCTTCGGTCGCTTCCTTGGGCTCGATCGACAGCAGTTCCACTTCGAACTTCAGCGCCGAGTTCGGTCCGATCTGGTTGCCCGCGCCGCCGGGGCCGTAAGCCAGGCCCGAGGGGATGTAGAGTTCCCACTTCGAGCCAACCGGCATCAGTTGCAGCGCCTCGACCCAGCCCGGGATCACGCCGCCGACCGGGAAGGTCACCGGCTCGCCGCGCTTGTAGGAGCTGTCGAACTCGGTGCCGTCGATCAGCGTGCCGCGATAGTGCACCTTGACCACATCCTCGGCGCCCGGCTTCGGACCTTCGCCGGCGGTGACGATCCGGTACTGCAGACCGCTTTCCGTGGTTACCACGCCTTCCTTGGTGGCGTTGTCTTTCAGGAAGGCCTCGCCCTCGGCGAGGTTCTTGTCGGCAGCGGCCTTCTGTTCGGCCTGCATGCGCTCGGAGTGCGTCTTCTGCAACTGTTGCATGCCGGCGGCCACTTCCTCGTCCGTCAGGGCCAGCTTGTCGGCGGTGAAACCCTCGAGCACGCCTTTGGCCAGCGCGTCGGCATCGACCTGCAGCTTGTCGTTGCGGAACTGGCGGCCCATCGAGGCACCGAGGCTGTAACCCATGCGCTGGGCATCGGTGCTGATCGCGGCGCCGCCATCGGCGTTGGCGGCATCCTCGGGCGCCTTGGATTCATTGCAGCCCGCGAGCGCGAGCAGCGACACGCAGAATGCCACGGGCAGGGAAACGGAACGGTTCATCTGGAGTCCTCGGGGGGGAATGACGCGCGCATGCGCGGGAGCGCCGCATCATACATGAGGCCCCGCGCGCTTGGATATGCGCCGCCCGGGCTCAGTAATCGAACACCAGCGCGGCCAGCCGCGCGCCCGCGATCGCTGCCTGCGCAGGGGCCGTGCCGCTGCCCTCGAGGCATGCGGCGAGCGATTGCGCGGCGCATGTGCGCGCGGGCCCCGCGCGCAGCGACGATGCTCCGTCCGCCAGCAGCCTGGCCTGGCGGCGCTCGGCCGCGAGCTCCGCCTGCATCAGGCGATCGGCGCCGACGGCAAGCGCGGGGGAGCCGAGCGCATCGGCGGCGCGACGAATTGCGCGCCGCGCCGCGCGCAGCGGACGCACCAGGTGACGGTCGAGCGGTTCGAGGCGCGCGATCGCCTGGCGCAACGCCGCGCCCCGCACGCAGTCGCCGCCCTGCGCGCGCCAGGCGCAGTACAGCAACAACATCACGTTCGCGCCGTGCTCGTCCTGGAGCGCCACGCAGCACTGCGCCACGCCCGGACGGGCGTAGCGTGCGAGCGCGAACTCCCAGAATTCCTCCGTGCCCATGATCCCTCCGTCCATGCAAACGGATTCTCGCCGAACGGCGCATGCGGTGTCGCGCTTGAAACGCGTCACGGCAATCCCCATCTTCCCAGCAGATGATTCCCGGGTGCTATGATTCGCGCACAGCCCCGACACCACCCGCAACGCACCCGGAGAAACCGATGAGCGAGCATATCGTCCATGTCACCGACGCCTCCTTCGAGGAGGAAGTCCTGAAGTCCAAGCTTCCCGTCCTCGTGGACTACTGGGCCGAGTGGTGCGGACCGTGCAAGATGATCGCGCCGGTGCTCGACGAGATCGCGCGCGAATACGCCGGCCGGCTGAAAGTCTGCAAGATGGACGTGGACGCCAACGGCGAGACGCCGGCGCGCTTTGCGATCCGCGGCATCCCGACGCTGATGATCTTCATGAACGGCAACGCCGAGGCGACCAAGGTGGGTGCGGTATCGCGTTCGCAACTCGCCTCGTTCATCGACTCGGCCATCGCCTGAGTCCCGATCGTGCGTGCGCGGGCCGGTCGAGGGCCCGCGCCACGCGACGCCCGGGGTGCTGGACTGGCGCCGGGAACGCGTGCTACATTTGCCCCCGTTCAAATGCAACCAGCCCGTCCAGTCACTCCTGATCTGCCGCTCCAACCCCTGTTTCCGCGTCTGGATCTGCGCTTCTCGGCGTGACTCGCTGGCATCTCCGCGTGCCGCCTTCCGGTAACGCACAAATCCATTCTTCCCATCCAACACACCACACCAACACACATGAACCTGACCGAACTCAAAGAAAAGCCCATCAATGAACTCGTCGAAATGGCCGAGGCCATGGGCATCGAGAACGTCGCCCGCTCGCGCAAGCAGGACGTCATCTTCTCCCTGCTGAAACGCCACGCGAAGAGCGGCGAGGAAATCTCCGGAGACGGCGTGCTGGAAATACTCTCCGACGGTTTCGGCTTCCTGCGCTCGGCGGATTCGAGCTACCTGGCCGGCCCCGACGACATCTACGTCTCGCCGAGCCAGATCCGGCGCTTCAACCTGCGCACGGGCGACACCATCTCCGGCAAGATCCGCCCGCCGAAGGACGGCGAGCGCTACTTCGCGCTGCTGAAGGTCAGCGACGTCAACTTCTCGGGCTCCGACACCTCGCGCACCAAGGTGCTGTTCGAGAACCTCACCGCGCTGTTCCCGCAGGAGCGCCTGAAGCTCGAGCAGGGCAACGGCAGCAGCCAGGATCTCTCGGGCCGGATCATGGACCTGGTCTCTCCGATCGGCAAAGGCCAGCGCGGCCTGATCGTCTCGCCGCCGAAGGCGGGCAAGACGCTGATCCTGCAGAACATCGCGCAGTCGATCGTGCGCAACAATCCCGAGTGCTACGTGATCGTATTGCTGATCGACGAGCGCCCGGAGGAAGTGACCGACATGGAGCGCTCGGTGCGCGCCGAGGTGGTCGCCAGCACCTTCGACGAGCCGCCGGCGCGCCACGTGCAGGTGGCCGATATGGTGATCGAGAAAGCCAAGCGCCTGGTCGAGCACAAGAAGGACGTGGTGATCCTGCTCGACTCGATCACGCGCCTTGCGCGCGCGTTCAACACCATCGTGCCCTCCTCGGGCAAGGTGCTCACGGGCGGCGTCGACGCGCACGCGCTCGAGCGGCCGAAGCGCTTCTTCGGCACCGCGCGCAACATCGAGGAAGGCGGCAGCCTCACGATCATCGCCACCGCGCTGATCGACACCGGCTCGAAGATGGACGAGGTGATCTACGAGGAGTTCAAGGGCACCGGCAACATGGAGCTGCACCTCGACCGGCGCATCGCCGAGAAGCGCGTGTTCCCCGCGATCAATATCCGCCGCTCCGGCACCCGTCGCGAGGAACTGCTGACCAGCGACGAAGAGCTGAACCGGATGTGGATCCTGCGCAAGCTGCTGCACTCGATGGAAGACATCGACGCGACCGAGTTCCTGGTCGACAAGCTGAAAGACACCAAGACCAACGACGAGTTCTTCTCGTCGATGAAGCGCAAGTAAACCTCGCAGGACGTACCGCGCCATGTCGTACCGCGACCTGCGCGAGTTCATCAAGGCGCTGGAAGGCGCCGGCGAGCTGAAGCGGATCGCGGTTCCCGTCGATCCGCATCTCGAGATCACCGAGATCTGCGATCGCACGCTGCGCGCGGGCGGCCCCGCGCTGCTGTTCGAGAACCCGAAGGGCTCGAAGATTCCCCTGCTCGCGAACCTGTTCGGCACGGAGCTGCGGGTCGCGCGCGGCATGGGCCGCTCGGATACCGCGAGCCTGCGCGAGATCGGCGAGCTGCTCGCCTTCCTGCGCCAGCCCGATCCGCCGCGCGGTATGCGCGAGGCGTGGAACCAGCTGCCGATATTCCGCCAGGTGCTGACGATGTCGCCGAAGGTGGTCGCGCGCGGCGAGATCCACGACAACATCATCGAGCGCGACGACGTAGATCTCACGATGCTCCCGATCCAGACCTGCTGGCCCGGCGACGTGGGGCCATTGGTGACCTGGCCGCTGGTGATCACGCGCGGCCCGCACAAGGAACGGCAGAACCTCGGCATCTACCGCATGCAGTTGATCGGCCGCAACCGCCTGATCATGCGCTGGCTGTCACACCGCGGCGGCGCGCTGGATTTCCAGGAGTTCAGGCAGCAGAACCCCGGCAAGCCCTACCCGGTGGCGGTGGCGCTGGGCGCCGATCCCGCGACTATTCTCGGCGCCGTCACGCCGGTGCCGGACACGCTGTCCGAATACGCTTTCGCCGGGCTGCTGCGCGGCTCTAAGACGCTGCTGGTCAACGCCGGCGTGGGCAACCTGCAGGTGCCCGCGAGCGCCGAGATCGTGCTGGAAGGCCACATCTACCCCGACGATTTCGCCGAGGAGGGCCCCTTCGGTGATCACACCGGTTACTACAACGAGGTGGAGCGCTTCCCGGTGTTCACGGTCGAGCGCCTGCTGCATCGCGACAACCCGATCTACCACAGCACCTACACCGGTCGCCCGCCCGACGAGCCCGCGGTGCTGGGCGCGGCGCTGAACGAAGTGTTCGTGCCGCTCCTGCAGCGGCAGTTCCCGGAGATCGTGGACTTCTACCTCCCGCCCGAGGGCTGCTCGTACCGCCTCGCGGTGATCACGATGAAGAAGCAGTACCCGGGGCACGCCAAGCGCGTGATGATGGCGGCGTGGTCCTTCCTGCGCCAGTTCATGTACACGAAGTTCCTGATCGTGACCGACGACGACGTCAACGCGCGCGACTGGAAGGACGTGATCTGGGCCATGACCACGCGCATGGACCCCAAGCGCGACACGCTTCTGCTCGAGAACACCCCGATCGATTACCTCGACTTCGCCTCGCCCGTGGCGGGCCTCGGCGGCAAGGTCGGCTTCGACGCCACCAACAAGCTGCCCGGCGAGACCACGCGCGAGTGGGGCCGCCCGATTGCGATGGATGCGGCAGTCAAGCAGCGCATCGACGAGATGTGGGGCTCGCTCGGCATTTCCTGAGCCCGGCAATGCCGACGAAGGCGTCGCGAACATCGCGCGGCGCCGGTCGAAGCGCCGCAGTAGCGCGCCATGCGCGCGATTTCCTCCGAAGATCGCGCGGCGAGAACATTGCCGAGGCCGCAGTGCGTGAGGTTCGTGAGGAAGCCGGCTTCAATCCGTCGGTCGCGGACATCGGCATGCCGCTGTGGCACCGCTGCACGCTCACTCGGTCATGGAACGATCCGCGCAAGCACATTCTGCGCAAGCTCACTACGCAGCCGGACCTGGTCCCGGAACTCCGGGGCAAGGGTCTCGGCGGGAAACTCGTGGCCACGTTGGAATCGCTGCTGACAGCCCGGGGATGCCCGAAGCTCAACCTGCAGCTTCGCGCCGGCGTAAAGCGCACGTCAATGATCCGGGCTGGCGACGATTTCATGTTCGGTGTTGCTGAGCCGTATGAAATGTACGAGAGACTTTGCATCATTACGGGTTGCAGGCAGAACCCGTGTGCACTTGACGTTCTCATTTCACTGACGCGTTTTATGGGCGGCGATGAGCCGCGGCCTGGCGGGCATGTGCAGCAGAGCGCAAAGATACGCTGCAAAGGCGGCGCGCCCGAGCAGGCTTTGCATCGGACACCCACGGCGGCGCTGAACGTGACGTTCGGCAGGATATGAGTGATGAACAATACCTGTCGTCTTTACACGGACCTGGCATGGCTGTGGCCAATGTGGGGCGATGCCGCCGATGAGTACGCTCACTACTGCCGTCATGTCGCGAACCTGATTGCACAGCATGCAATGCATCCGGCACGCACACTGCTGGACATCGGGTGCGGCGGAGGCA
>Ga0138256_10002150_pt1 | contig 21239 bp, 15 predicted proteins | sample KNB2016incub_MG_FD_105486 | JGI IMG/M metagenome (GOLD analysis project Ga0138256, IMG submission 105486) | Active sludge microbial communities from wastewater in Klosterneuburg, Austria - KNB2014incub_MG | ecosystem: Engineered > WWTP > Activated sludge > Unclassified | place: Austria... | reverse complement strand
TGCGGCGGGCGGTGTTGCGGGCGGTGCGGCGGGCGGTGTTGCGGGCGGTGTTGCGGGCGTTGTTGCAGAACGTGCGGCGGTCGTCGAGCAGTGCCAGTTGTTACCTAGCAATGCATGGCGCGGGCCAAGCGTTTGGCGAGCGCGGGGCAATCTAGCGTACGCGCTCCACGCACAAGGTGATCTGCATCTTCGGCCTGCGCGCACGCGACGTCAATGTGACCGATCTCACCATACTGTCGCAGCAAACCGGAATGTGGTGACGCCGTCGCTCGCCGTAATTCCGGACGGCGACGTCACGCTCGGGTGCGCCGGAACGAGGCACGTGCCGCACCCGCTGCGCGTGCCGCCGCACTCGGCCGTGAGGCGCAATACGGGTGCGCAGTGGCGCGCATCCTACACCGCACGGCATGGCGGCAGCAGGTCCCGGAGATGAGGGCGCCCTCACCAATCGAGGTGAGGCGCGCCGGCAGTACGCGAGTGGACCCTACTCGTCCTCACTCTCCAGTGTCAGTTCGGATGGGTCAGTCGGCGCGGTGTCGTCCTCGCCCTCGTCGCCTTCCTTGTCATCCGGCACCACGCGCGCCACGGCCTGCACCACGTCGCCCGCGTCGAGGTTCACCAGCTTCACCCCCTGCGTGTTGCGCCCGGCCACTCGCACCTGCGAGACGGGAGAGCGGATGACCATCCCCGACTTGGTGATGAGCATGACCTCGTCCTCGGCGAGGACCTCCATCAGCGCGACCACATCGCCGGTCTTGTCGGTGCGATTGAGGGTCAGGATCCCCTTCCCGCCCCGCTTCTGCACGCGGTACTCATCAATGTGCGAGCACTTTCCGAGCCCCTTGGACGTGATGACCATCAGCGTCGCCTCACGCTTGACCACGACCATGCCGACCACTTCGTCGTCGGGTCGCAGGGCCACCCCCTTCACGCCGGTGGTGTCACGACCCATCTCGCGGACATCGCCCTCGTGGAAGCGCACCGACAGGCCGTGTTTGGTGGCCAGCACGATGTCATTGGTGCCGTGCGTGATCTGCACGTCGATCAGCTTGTCGCCGTCCTCGATCTTGATCGCCTTGATCCCGGTGGAGCGCGGGTTCGAGTACTCGCTCAGCGCAGTCTTCTTGACCGTGCCCTTCCGGGTGCAGAAGAGCAGCGCCTGGTCCTTCGGGAAGTCGCGCACGAAGACCATCGACCGGATCTTCGTGTCGGGCGTCGTGTTGATCAGGTTGACGATCGGCTTGCCCTTGGTCGCGCGCCCGGCTTGCGGGATCTCATACACCTTGAGCCAGAAGCAGCGGCCGTCGTCGGTGAAAATGAGGATGTAGTCGTGGGTCGAGCCGACATACATGCTCTCGATGAAGTCACCCTCGCGCAGGTCGGCGCCTGACGAGCCCATACCCCCGCGCCGCTGCTTGCGGTACGTGGAGATCGAGGTGCGCTTGATGTAGCCGGAGTGGGACACGGTGACGACCATGTCCTCCTCGGCGATCAGGTCCTCGATGGTGAACTCCCCATCGTCGCTGGTGATCTCGGTCCGGCGCGGATCGCCGTACTTCTCGGTCACCTGGATGAGTTCGGCCTTCATCACGGCCATGCGCTGGTCCCTCGACGCGAGCAGCGCACGCAGGTCGGCGATCGCCGCGCGTACCTCGCCCAGCTCCTCTTCCAGCTTCTCGATCTCGAGGCCGGTGAGCTTGGCGAGGCGCATGTTCAGGATCGCCTCGGCCTGCCGTTCGCTCAGCGAGAACCGGGATTGCAGTTCCGCGCTCGCGCTCGGCGTGTCGTCGGCGCCTCGGATGAGCTTGATCACTTCGTCGATGTTGTCGACGGCAATCTTGAGCCCCTCGAGGATGTGCTCGCGCTCCAGCGCCTTGTCGAGGTCGAACTGCGTGCGCCGAACGATGACTTCGTGCCGGTGGGCGATGTAGTGCCCCAGCACATCGCGCAGCGGCATCACCTTGGGCACGAGCTGGCGCGTCTGCGGGTCGGGGACGAGCGCGAGCATGATCACGCCAAACGACGCCTGCATCTGGGTGTGCTTGTACATCTGGTTGAGCACCACGCGCGGGATGGCGTCCCGCTTGAGCTCCACCACGATGCGCATGCCGTCCTTGTCGGACTCGTTCCGCAGGTCGCTGATCCCTTCCAGCTTCTTCTCCTTCACCAGCGACACGATGTCCGTGACGATCTTGATCGGGTTGACCTGGTACGGCACCTCGGTGATCACGATCTGCGAGCGTCCGGTCGATTCCTTTTCCTCGATCATCGCCCGCGCGCGCATCACGATCTTGCCGCGCCCGGTCTCCTGGTAATCCTTGATCCCCGCCCGGCCGTAGATGAAGCCGCCGGTGGGGAAGTCCGGCCCCTTGACGTACTTGCGGAGCTCCGTCGCGTCGAGATCGGGATTGTCGATGAGCGCGATGGTGGCGGCGACGATCTCCCGCAGGTTGTGCGGCGGAATGTTGGTCGCCATGCCGACCGCGATCCCGGACGAGCCGTTGACCAGCAGGTTGGGGAACGACGCCGGCAGGACCTTGGGCTCTTGCAGCCGGTCATCGAAGTTCGGCGCGAAGTCGACGGTGTTCTTGTCGATGTCGCCGAGCATGTCGACGGCGATCTGCGTCAGGCGTGCCTCGGTGTACCGATAGGCGGCCGCCGAGTCTCCCTCGATCGACCCGAAGTTCCCCTGCCCGTCGACCAGCGGGTAGCGCAGCGAGAACTCCTGCACCATGCGCACCAGCGCGTCGTAGACCGACGAGTCGCCGTGCGGGTGATACTTGCCGAGCACGTCGCCGACCACCGTTGCCGACTTCTTGAACGGACGCCCGGGCGTCAGGCCGAGCTCGTTCATCGCGTACAGCACGCGTCGATGCACCGGCTTCAGGCCATCGCGCACGTCGGGGAGCGCGCGCGAGACAATCACGCTCATCGAGTAGTTGATGAACGATTCCTGGATCTCTTCGTCGATCAGCCGGGGGACGATCCGTTCGCGTTGATTGGGCGCAGTCATGAGGCCGGATTGCAGTGACGGTACGGCGGGAGGAAAGACGGTGAAAAATATCCGCACGCCGTGGGGAAATCAACTGCCGGCGATATCCGTAAAACATTGGGAGTCCACCACTTGCGGACCTGCTGCCGTCGCCAGCCGTTCCCGTCTCCTGACGGCCGTCGTGCACCGGTCTTCGGGAAATGTTCGCCGGTGAGCCAGCGCCCGGCGCTCGGGCCAATCGCACGCGTCGCGCCCTCGCCGTCCCCATCTCGCAGGACTACATTCGCCCGGCGTTTCCCCACCCCCATGCGCATGCCAAGCTCACGTCGATCCTTCCTCGCCTCGATCGGCGCCGCCGGCGTCGGCGCACTCGCAGCTGCGCGTCCCGCGCACGCGCTCCCATGGCTCTCGGCACGCGGCCGCGAGGCCGTCGCGGGCCAAGCCCCCAGGCTCGCACGCAGCGCGGCCGACCTGATCCTCCTCAACTCGAACGAGAATCCCTACGGCCCCGCGTCCGACGCCATCGACGCCGTCATGCGCATGTTCGGCGTGTCGTCGCGCTATCCCGATGCGCCCGAGGAAGAGCTGCGGGCCGCCATCGCCGCGCATCACAAGGTCGCCGCGGAGTCGGTGCTCATCGGCTGCGGGTCGACCGAGATCCTGGCCATCGCCACCGACGCCTTCACCTCGGCGACCCGCGGCCTGCTGAGCGTCGCCCCCAGCTTCGAGACGCCGCGCGACGTTGCCGTTCGGAAGGGGATCCCGATGGAGGCGCTCGCGGTCGATGGCAGCTTCCGCATCGACTTGCAGGCGATGTACGAACGGTGCCGCGGGGCCGGGATGCTCTTCATCTGTAACCCGAACAATCCCACCGGGACGCTACACGGCATCGGCGACCTCGTGCACTTCATCGGGCAGGTGAACGCCCGCTCGCCCGAGAGCTACGTCCTGGTCGACGAGGCGTACTTCGAGTATGTCGCCGACCCCACGTACGGCACCGCCATCCCCGAAGCGGTGCGGAACCCGCGCGTCGTCGTCAGCCGCACCTTCTCCAAGGTGTTCGGACTGGCGGGGCTGCGCGCCGGCTACGCCATCGCCCATCCCGACACCATCCGGATGCTGGAGCCCTACCGCATTCCCAGCGGGGTGAACGTGTTCGCCGCGGCGGCGGCGATCGCCTCGCTCGAACTCCCCGAGCACCTTGTGCGGCAGCAGACGCTCAACGCCCAGGCGCGGGCCTACGCGGTGAGCGCCATGCAGCAGCTGGGCTTTGCCGTCGTCCCCTCGCACACGAACTTCTTCCTCACCGACATCAAGCGCGACCCACGCGCCTTCCAGTCGGCGATGCGCGCGCGCGGGGTGGCGGTCGGGCGACTGTTCCCGCCGCTCGCGACGCACGCTCGCATCTCGATCGGGACGATGGACGAGATGCGGACGGCGATGGCAGTCGCCGCCGAGGTGTTAGGCGGGGCCTGAATTCCGCGGCTCGCCCGACGTTGCTACGGCAGCTCCTGCACCGCCCGCCACGCCATGTCGATCGCCGCATCGGTGTACGCATACGCGGCAGCGTCGGAGTTGGCGATGGTGATATTGCCCAGGCGCTGGCGCCCGATTTCACACGGCGACTCGCCGGCTGGCCAGTCCGGGTCCCACAGCGAGCTGTACTCATACGCGTAGCCGTGCGACCAGCGATTCACCGTGATCGCGGCAATGTCACGCGCAGGGTCGAAGCCGCCGGCACCCAGCATGCGACCCAGCTGCTCGCGCACGTTCCGCTCGTACTTGTCATACGGCGTGCCTAACAACTCCCCTCGCCCGGCCCGCTGCTGGTCGCGCACCGGGAGTCCGGGAACGCACGGGGTCCGGTGCATGGTCACGACGACCGGGTCGCTCGAGGCCCTGGCATAACGATAGCCGCCCATGCTCACCGGAAAGTCCATCGACATGTCGTAGAAGTACGACCCGGGGCAGAAGATCGAGCTGGTCTTGAGCTGTTCCAGCGCCTTCCAGTTGCGCAGCGCGACGTTGGCGTACACGAGCGGCACCTTGGACCCATACCGCAGGGCGGCCGCCTGCCGCGTCTCGATCTCGGGAACGATGTGCGGGATGATGGAGTTCCAGCACGCCATGACGCAGCGCGCGCCCTGCACGCGCTCCGCGCGCCCGTTGCGCACATACGTGACCTGGACGCCGCCGGCCGAGTTCTGCACGTGCACGGCGGTGGCGCTGAGTCGGAGGCGCACGCGTTGCGCGGGGCGATCGAGCGCCGCATAGTCGACCCTGGCCGGCACGATGTCGTGCATCGTGCGCCCGGGGATGCTCCCGGGTATCAGGCGTCGCACCAGGAGGCGGGCGATGGACGCGTTGCCGTCGGGAAAATGGTGGATGTACGGCTCGTCGCTGGAGTGCAGGATCGCCGAGCGTCCCATGCCCGGGGCCGGCGAGTCGCCCAACCCCAACCCGGCAAAGCCGGGAAGTTCCAGCGGGACGCAGTCGCCGGCCGCCACGGCATCGATCCCGACGCCGAAGAGGTCGTGCGTGAAGGCCTGAAAGTACGGCATGGCCGCCCGCGAGAGCCGGCAGTACTGCGTGAGATAGGTGGCGTAGCTGGTCCTCGCGAGCAGTGCCCGCTTCTCGGGAATGCTGCGACCGGTCAGGAAGTCGGTGCGTGCGAGGTACAGGCGGGCGATTTCGTTCTTGACGGCATCGGACAGGGGCGTGCGCGTGAGAAAGGCGGTGATCGGCTCGCCTTCGTTGTGCAGCACGAGCCGGTCGCTGCCGAAGGTCTCCTTGTCGAAGAAGACCGCGTCCTTCATGCCTCGCGTCTCGAAGAACTCCTGGTCGTACGCCGTGTCAAAGGCCTGCAAGTCCACCCCAAGGGTGCGCAGCAGTCCCTTGGCCTCGGGCGAGTAGCGCGATGGGGTGTCGATCGACTGCGTTCCGGCGTACGAAATGAGCGACGTGCCATCCACGGTGAACTCGTTGCGGCGCGCGTGACCGCCGAAATCATCGTGGTTGTCGAGGATCAGGATGCGGGCCCCGGTTCCCGCGCGCTGCTGGTAGAAATGCGCCGCGCTCAGCCCCGAGATCCCGGCCCCCACAACGACCAGGTCGTAGCGCTCCGGCAGGTCGCTTGGCGTGCTCCATTCCTTGGGGGCCATGCGGTCGCGCACCCGGTGCGCGTCCTCGAACGCCCCGTCATGCGAGCCGCGCAGTCCCGTCCTGGCCGGCGGATAGTCCTGCGCCGATGCGTCGAGGATACCGTCCCGGAGCCATGCGCCTGGCGAACTCGCGCCCAGTGCACCGATCCCGACGGCCAGACCGTTGAGGAAATCCCGCCGGTCGATCGGCCGGTCGAGCCCCAGGTCGCGGTCGCGAGGAGCATCGTGATCACGATGCGCGTCGCGGTCTGGGTCGCTCATGGGAGCCGTCCGTACTTCTTCATGGCCGTCAGCAGGCGATCGACCGGCAGGGCGTACACCCGCAGGTCATTCGCCCCCGTCGTGGTCTCGGCGGCCAGCAGGGCATTGGTGATCGCGGCTTCGGTTGCCTGTGCGGTCGCCTGGAAGAGCGGGGAGATGCGGTCGTTGGTGACCATGCGAACCGCCGTCACGCTGTCCGATGACCAGGCCCCCGGGTTGGCGGTGGAGAAGGCAATGAAGATGTCGCCCGATCCGTTGCCGCCGAAGCCTCCCTGGCGTCCGATGCCTAACGACACCCGGGTCACGAGCCGCTTGAGCTGGTGTGGCAGTAGCGGCGCATCGGTGGCCACCACCACGATGATCGACCCCTGCTCCGGTCCCTCGTCGCCCCCGCGTGCCGCGTCGCCACAGCGTCGTCGCACGCCGGAGTCGTCGATCGGCACGTCGCCGGTGACGGCAAAGCACGCGGCCAGGTCGGGGATCTCCTCGCCGACCGGGACCCCGGCGATGCGCAGGTCGCGCCGCGACCCGTAATTGCACTGCACGAGTACCCCGACGGTGTAGCCTCCCTGCGCCGCGGTGAGCGCGCGCGACGCCGTCCCGATCCCTCCCTTGAAGCCGTGGCAGACCATGCCGGTCCCGCCCCCCACGGCGCCCTCCTTCGGCAAGCCGCCAGTGGCATCGTCGAGCGCGGCCAGCGCGTGCGCTTCCTTCACGTGGAAGCCGTTGATGTCGTTCAACCCGCCGTCATAGGTCTCGGCGACGACCGGGAGCCACCACGGCTGCAGCACGTTGCGCTGGCCGACCTCCCACTTGATGATCGCATCGCGGACCACCCCCACACTGTGGGTGTTCGTGATGGCCACCGGCCCCTCGAGATAGCCACTCTCCTGGACCCAGGTCGTCCCGGTCATCTCGCCATTCCCGTTCAACGTGAACCAAGCGGCAAAGACCGGATCGTGGTTGCGCTTGCCCCGTGGGTGCACGACGGTGACGCCGGTCCGGACTGGACCGCTGCCCACCACCAGCTTTCCGCTGCCGCTGATCAGGGTGGCATGCCCCACCTCGACCCCCGCCACGTCGGTGATGGCATCCAGCGGTCCAGCCGTGCCACCGATCGGGAGCTTCAGGTCGCGCTCACGGGGCTTCGGCTGCGCCCCGGCGGGTTGGGCGAGGGCGAGGGAGAGGGAGAGGGAGAGGGAGAGGGCGAGGGAGACGGCGACGCCCATCGGGACGACGCCCGCCCGGCCGAGTCGAACAACGGTGGCGTGCAGGCGGTGGGCGGCGAGTCGGAAGCGAGACATGGGCTCGAGGGGGAAGGTTGGCCCAAACTTCGCCGCACGATCGCCCCCTCGCCAGAGCGCCGCGCCGTCAACTGCACAGCGCTCGCCGCACCGAAGCCCCGAAGACGCACTGCCGCGCAGTCCCCGCGTGTGCCTCCCACCGCGGCCGGCCATCGGGCATCGGCGCCCGACTGCCGGCCCTCGGCGCCGCGCTCACGCCACGCGCTGCAGCGCCCGACCCAGCAGGTCCACAACCTGGTCGATCTGGGCGCGCTCGATAATGAGCGGGGGAGAGAGCGCGATCGTGTCGGCGGTCGTGCGAATCAACAGGCCGGTCCGGAAACAGTCGATGTGACAGTCCATGGCCCGCGCGCCGACCGCGCCGGGACGCGACTCGAGCTCGATCCCCGCCACCAGCCCGATGTTGCGAATGTCGATCACGTACGGCTTGTCGCGCAGCGAGTGCACCGCGTCCTGCCAGTACGCGGCGAGGTCGGCGGCGCGTGCAAAGAGCCCCTCCTCTCGATAGACCTCGAGCGTCGCGAGCCCGGCGGCGCAGGCCAGCGGGTGGCCGGAGTACGTGTAGCCGTGAAAGAACTCGATCCCGCTCGTCGAGGTGTTGACGACCGCGTCGTGGATCCCGTGGCGCACGAAGACGGCCCCCATCGGCACGTTGCCGTTGGTGATCCCCTTGGCGACCGTCATGAGGTCGGGAACGACACCGAAATAGTCGGCGGCGAACGGCGCACCTAACCGCCCAAAGCCTGTGATCACCTCGTCGAAGATGAGCAGGATACCGTGCGCGTCGCAAATGGCGCGCAACCGCTCCAGGTAGCCGACAGGGGGAATCAGCACCCCGGTCGATCCGGCCACCGGCTCCACGACGACCGCGGCAATCGTGTCACCTCCGTGCTGCTGGGCCAGCGCCTCGAGCGCGTCGGCCAGGTCGGCGCCCTCCGCCGGCTGCCCCTTGCTGAAGAAATTCCCGGCGATGCCATGCGTGTGCGGCAGGTGATCCACGTGCGGCATGAGGTACGGCAGGTAGGGGTTCCGGTTGGCGGGAATGCCGCCGACCGCGATGCCGCCGAAGCCGACTCCGTGATAGCCGCGCTGCCGCCCGACGAATCGCGTCCGCTGGCCGTCGCCGCGGGCCTGGTGATAGGCGATCGCGATCTTGAGTGCCGAGTCGATCGCCTCGGAGCCCGAGTTGGTGAAGAACACATGGTCAAGGTCGCCCGGCGCCAGCTCGGCAAGCTGCGTCGCCAGCTGAAACGACAACGGATGTCCGAGGTTGAATCCGGGGGCGTAGTCGAGCGTCGCCGCGCTCCGCGCGATTGCCTCCACGATCTGCTCCCGCCCGTGCCCGGCGTTCACGCACCAGAGCCCCGCGGTCCCGTCGAGGATCTCGTTGCCGTCGACATCGGTGTAATACATCCCCTTGGCCGATGCGACCAGCCGCGGGGCCTTCTTGAACGCCTTGTTGGCGGTGAACGGCATCCAGAGCTCGTCGAGCGAGAGGCCGGAGAGGGCGGTCTGGGACATGGTCGAGAGGACGAAGGGTCGAGACGCAGGCACGCGAACCGGGAATAAACTGGCACCGGGTCGGGGTGACGTCCACAGCCCGAACCGGACCGAAGCGGTTACGGTGCGTCGGGGCTTCGGCTCCGCCCTCGGACCGATCCCGCGCACCGCCACGCTTGCGCGCGTTGTCTCCCGGGAACAGGATTGCCCTCACAGCGCGCCGCGCCCCGTGACCCGCTCACGTGACGCCGGCGCCCGTCTCACCCCAAGTCCCATCGCGCATGCGCCGACGCCAGTTCGTAGTCTCACTCGCCGCCACGGCAGCCGCCGCGCGCCTGGACGCCCAGCGCACGTCGCCCATTCCGCGTCGCTCGCCGCTCCCCCGTCCGCGCCCCGACGCCCTGATCTTCGATGCCATGGGCGAACTGCGCATGGAGTACACCGACGACATCGTGCGCGACATGCTCGCCAGCGGCATGGACGCGATCACCATCACCCTGTGCGACCCGAAGCCCGAAGGGAACGAGGCGGTCGCCCTGGCCATCGATTCGCTCGCCGAGCACGATCGCTACCTCGCCTCGCACCCCGAGTTCTTCGTGAAGGCCACCGCGGTCGCCGACATCGACCGGGCACGCCGGGCGGGGAAGCTCGCGGTCTTCTACCTGTACCAGAACACCGTGCAATTTGGTGAATCGCTCGACCGCATCGACGTCTTCCATCGACTCGGGCTGCGGTCGTGCCAGATGACCTACAACACGAAGAACTTCGCCGGCGTCGGTTGCTGGGAGACCGGGGGCGTCTCGCCGTTCGGCCTCCAGATGATCCAGCGGCTCAACGAACGGCGGATCCTCATCGACCTGTCACACGCGAACATGCAGACGATGGGCGAGACGATCGCCGCCTCGAAGGCGCCCGTCACCATCTCGCACACTGCATGCATGGCGGTGCACGAAAATCGGCGCAACACAACGGACGAGAACTTGAGGGCGCTGGCGCAGCGCGGCGGCGTGGTCGGCATCTGCCAGATGCGTCCCTTCCTCACGCACAAGAAGAGCGACAACCTCCCGGCGTACTTCGACCACATCATGCACGCCATCAATGTCGCCGGTGTGGAGCACGTCGGGATCGGCAGCGACCGCGATCACCGCGTGATCACGCTCTCCCCGGAGTATGTGGCCGAGTTGAAGAAAGAGGAGGGGAGCCAGGTCAACGACAGCGAGCTCCCGTACTTCATCGACGCGCTCAACGGGCCGCGCCGCATGGAGGTCGTCTGGGACGGACTGGTGCAGCGCGGACTCCCCACGCGCGACGTCGAGCGCGTGATGGGAGGCAACGTCTACCGGTTGTACAAGGAGGTCGTGGGCTGACGAGGACGCGCCTCACCCCGCCTGCCTAACGCCGATCCGCCTCAGTCCGCCAGCCGCGCCCTATTGCCGGTCGTCCGTCGCGGCGGGGGCGGGGGGAATGGGTCGCTCGTCGGTGTCGGCGTCCTCCGCGGCCATCTCGGCGTCCGCCGCCGCTTCCCGCTTCACGGTTTCCCGCTGGATGGCGTCGCGCTCGGCTCGATAGCGGGCGTACCACTCGCGCGTGACCTCGCCCGCCAGCTCACGGTTCCCCAACCCGAAGGAGAGCGCGAGCGCCAGGGCGACGGCGCCGAACAGGATGGCAAAGGCGGTGGTGACGATGTCCGAGGCGATCCCGAGCTCCTGGAGCGCCATGAAGATGGCGAGCACCACGACCATCCATCGTCCGATCCGGGCCAGCGTCGGGCCGCCCTGCACGCCCCCGGCCGAGGCCATGATCAGCCCCCCGGTGAACCGCCCAAGGACGATGCCGACGATCAGGATCACGATGGCCGACATCAGCGACGGGATGTAGCCGACCAATTCGGCGAACACCCCCGCCAGCGACTCCATGCCTAACGCGTTGGCGGCCAGCATGATGACCGCGAACATCACGAACCAGAACAGGACCTTCCCAAGGACCCGCGTCGGGTTGAAGTGGGCACCCGTGCGTTCGACCGCCTCCAGCACTCCACCACGCTCCAGCCACTGGTTCAGGCGCAACTTGCGCAGGATGCGGTCGGCACCCTTCTCGACCAGCTTCGCCATGAGGTAGCCGGCGAAGAGGATGATGAGCGCCCCACCCAATGCGGGCACGATGTCGGCGAGCTGGGCGAAGCTGTCCTGCAGGCGTTCGAGGAACGTCACGTCGTGGGGGCGCGCGGCGCCCGGGTTCGGGATGCGGTTGGCGGATAAGCCGCCAATCCAACGACGGGGAAGCTAGCGCCCCCGCAGCCGGCCTGCACCGGCAGACGAGGGAGACGCATCGCGGCCGTTGTCGTCACGCGCTCAGTTCCGGGTGCCCCGCTTGAGGTCGAAGATCACCGACCGATGGCAGCCCGGGCAGAGAAACCACTCGCGACGTCGCGCGTAGCCCAGTCCGAACGACCCGCCGCCCAGCGACCGGCGGTTCATGGTCACCTGGCAACGCGGGCAGACGGCGCCCTCGCCCGCCCCGACCGCGCGCCGCACCTCGGCCTCTTCGGCGGTCGTGAACTTGGCCGTGTCCATCAGCCGGGCGCTCGCTGATCGATGGCCACGTCACCGTCCACCGCGACGACCACCTTGCCGAATTGCCCCCCGGACTGGAGCCGCGAATACGCATCGGCGGCCCGCGACATGGGATGCACGGAGTCGACGACGGCGCGTACGCGTCCGTCGGCGAAGGCGGCCGTGGCGGCGGCGAACTCAGTCTCGTTTCCCATGGTCGACCCCATGATCGTCCACTGATTCCAGAACAGCCGGCGCACGTCGGTCTGCACCATCGGCCCGGAGGTACCGCCGCAGGTGACCAGGCGCCCGCGCTTTCCCAGGGCACCTAACGACTGCCCCCACGTCTTCTCGCCCACGCTGTCGATGACGACGTGCACCCCGCGCTTGCCGGTGCGCGCGCGCACTTCCCGTCCGACATCCACGTCGCCGTGGAGCAGCAGTTCGTCGGCCCCGAACGCCTTGGCCCTCTCCAGCTTCTCCTCGCTGCCCGAGGTGACCCAGACCCGCGCGCCGAGCGACTTGCAGATCTGCAGTGCCGCGAGCGCCACACCGCCGCCGATCCCCCAGATGAGGACATCTTCCCCCGCCTGCACGCGCGCCTTGCTCACCACCATGCGCCAGGCGGTGAGTGTCGCCAGCGGGAACGCCGCGGCCTCGGCCATCGGGATCGTCTCGGGGATGCGCACCACGTTGGACTCGGGGACGACGACCAGGTCGCAAATCGTCCCCGGAAAGTGCTCGCCGAGGATGCCGTATCGAAGGCAGAGCGGCGAGTCGCCGGAGAGGCAGTATTCGCAGCTGCGGCAGCTGATGCCCGGGTTCAGGACCACGTGGTCGCCCACCCCGACCGACGTCACCTCTTCGCCGACCGACTCCACCACGCCAGCGCCGTCCGATCCCACGATCCAGGGCGGGGTGATGGTGATGTGCTTGAGTCCGCCCAGCATCCAGAGATCCAGGCGGTTGAGCGCCGCCGCCTTCATGCGGACCCGCACGTCGGTCGCGGACTGCAGCGAGGGGGCCGGAACGTCGTCGCGAAGCTGGAGCTGCTCGAGTCCCCCGTGTGCCGAGATGGTCAGTGCGTGCACGCGTTGAGTAGTGAAGGGTGAGTGCATCCGATACATTCCGGCACGTTCGCTACCGGTTGCCGGGAGCTCCCGCATGGTAGCGGTGCCACCATCGTCATAGCCCGGATTCTGGCAATGCTCTCGATTAAAGTGCCCCCCCTTGGAGAGTCCATCGTGGAAGCCACCATCTCGCGGTGGCTCAAGAAGGAAGGGGACCCGGTCGCCTCGGGCGAGACGCTGGTCGAGCTGGAGACCGACAAGGTAACGGTCGAGGTTCCGGCCCAGAAAGCGGGCGTGCTCGTCCGTCGCCTGAAGCAGGAAGGGGACGTGGTGAACGTGAACGACGTGCTGTGCGAGCTGGACGAGTCGGCACAGGCGGGTTCCTCATCCTCCGCGACTGCGGCAGCCCCACCGGCCGCGGCCCCTCCCGCGGTGCCTGCCGCTGCACCGACTGCCTCGCCCCCAGGCGGCCAGGCGCCCGCCGCTCCTGCGTCGCAACCGTCGGCCAGCGCCGGCGATCCTCGCAGCGCGCCGGCCGCGCGCCGCATCGCGGCCGAGCAGGGCGTTGATCTCGCGACCGTCTCCGGAACCGGTCGCGGCGGCGTCATCAGCAAGCCGGACGTGATCGAGCACATCGCGGCGGCAGCGACCACGACCATGCCCGCATCGGCGCCGCCCGCGGCCGCACCGGTGACCCCGGCTGCCCCAGCCGCCCCGGCGCCCGCTGCCTCACCCGCTCCAGCCCCGTCGCGTCCCGCTCCGTCGGCCCCCAAGGTCGCCCAGTCGGGGGCGCGCGAGTCGCGCGAGAAGATGAGCACGCGCCGGCGCCGCATCGCCGAGCACCTGCTCGAGTCGCAGCACTCCACCGCGCACCTGACCACGTTCAACGAGATCGACCTGACTGCGGTCGAAACGTTGCGTGGCCGCATCAAGGAACGGATCGAGAAGGAGCACGGCGTCCGCCTGTCCATGATGCCGTTCTTCGTGAAGGCGGCGTGCATGGCGCTCAAGCAGTACCCGGTGGTGAATGCCAAGGTCGATGGCGACCACATCCAGTACCACCACTTCGTGAACATGGGGATCGCCGTCGCGTCCGACGCCGGGCTCGTCGTTCCGAACGTGAAGGATGCTGATTCGCTCAGCCTGCTCGACATCGCACGCGGCATCGTGACGGTGGCCAAGAAGGCACGCGACGGCAAGCTGACGATGGACGACCTGACTGGCGGCACCTTCACCATCACCAACGGCGGTGTCTTCGGCTCGCTCATCTCCACGCCGATCATCAACTTCCCACAGGCCGGCATCCTCGGCCTGCACAAGACACAGGATCGGCCAATGGCGGTGAACGGCGAGGTCGTCATCCGGCCGATGATGTACGTCGCGCTCTCGTACGACCACCGCATCATCGACGGTCAACAGGCCGTGCTCTTCCTGGTCAAGATCAAGGAGCTGATGGAAGACCCGGCGCTGATGGTCGTGGAGTAGGCAGGACGACGGGAGGTAATGAGTGGGGGGCGGCTCCGATGCGGAGCTGCCCCCCTTTCGTCTTTTCGCAGCAAACCCTTTCGGCGCGTGCGGCATCCAAGCTACTGAGGCGTGTGATCGGAACGTGAATCCAACGGCACACGCCTCCGTAGTGTGAGCAACAGGAGCGCAACACATGCCCAACGAATACGCCTTCACACCACTTCCCCCGTCTCGATCCGCTATGCGCCTGCCCGCGCCGCTTGGTGCGCTGGCTGGGAACTGGCGCGGGGAGATGATCATCGATGGCACCGGTGAGCGTGTGCCGTTCACCCTCCTGCGAGACCAGAGCAGTGATGCGGCGGTCGCCGGCCGCTTTCTTTTCTTTGCCACGCGCGACGTGCCACCGACGGGCATGAAGCTGCTCGAGGCAGCCAACTCGGTCTTCGTGGCACTCGTCGGGCCGTACTACTGCCCCCGGGAAAACGCCGACGTCATGACCGTCTTCGAGGGGACGCGCGACGGGCAGCGCATCGAGGGGTCCTTCTACACCCGCGTGCAGAACTGGCGCAATACGCTTCGCAGCGGACAGTTCAGCGCGACTCGCGCCGCCAGCAGCACTCGGGCGGCATAGCAATCGCGGAATTGGGGCACCGCAGGGGACCGCGGTGTGGGGAGCGGGTGCGGTCGCGATGAGCGGCCGCACCCGCTTAGTTTGCGGGACTTCCCTCTCCCGAAACTCCATTCTCCGATGGCGAACGAACTCGTGACCACCGACGTGGTGGTGATCGGTGGCGGCCCCGGTGGGTATGTGGCCTCCATTCGCGCCGCACAGCTCGGACTCTCCACCGTCTGCGTCGAGATGGACAAGACGTTGGGCGGGACCTGCGTGAACGTCGGCTGCATTCCCAGCAAGGCGCTGCTGCAGTCGTCCGAACACTACGAATTCGCGCGGCTGCACGCGCACGAGCACGGCTTCGCCTTCGACGCGCTCCGCCTGGACCTGGCGCAGATGCTCAAGCGCAAGGACGAGGTGGTCTCGGCCAACACGCGCGGCGTCGAGTTCCTGTTCAAGAAGAACAAGGTCACGTGGGCGCGCGGGCGCGGTACGCTGAAGGCGGGGAACGTCGTGGATGTGACCGCCGCCGACGGCGCCGTGACGAGCTACCAGGCCCGGCACGTGATCATCGCCACCGGCTCCGTCCCGTCGGCCCTTCCGTTTCTCCCGTTCGACGAGCGGCGCGTGCTCTCCAACGTGGGGGCGCTGACCATTCCGGAAGTCCCGCGCCACCTGGTGGTGATCGGCGGCGGGGTGATCGGCCTCGAGCTGGGATCGGTGTGGCGGCGCCTGGGCGCCAAGGTCACGGTGGTCGAGTTCATGCCCACGATCCTGCCGGGCAACGATGACGACATCGTGAAGGAGGCCGATCGCATCTTCCGCCGGCAGGGGTTGGAGCTGCGGGTGGGGACCAAGGTGACCGGGGCGACGATCGAGGACGCGCGCGTCCTGGTGCACGTGGACAAGGACGGCACCACCGAGACGCTGGACGCCGATCATGTGCTCGTCTCGGTCGGGCGACGTCCGGTGCTGCACGGGATCGACGCCGCCGCGTTAGGCCTGGCCGTCGGGCCGCGGGGCGAGGTGCTGGTCGACGACCAGATGCGCACCAACCTGCCCAACGTCTTCGCCATCGGCGACGTGATCGGCGGCAAGCTGCTCGCCCACAAGGCCGAGGAAGAAGGGGTCATCGCCGCCGAGGTCATCGCCGGCAAGCCGTCGCACATGCACTACCACTCGATGCCGAGCGTGGTCTACACGTGGCCCGAGATCGCCACGGTGGGGCTGACGGAGCAGGAGGTGAAGGCCTCAGGGCGGCAGTATCGCACCGGAAAGTTTCCCTTCTCGGCCAACGGCCGTGCGCGCACCATGGCCGAGACGAGCGGCTTCGTGAAGTTTGTCGCCGACGCCGAGACCGACGAGTTGCTGGGGTGCCACATGATCGGCGCCAACGTGTCGGACCTGCTGGCCGAGGTCGTGCTGGCGTTCGAATATCGGGGGTCGTCGGAGGACATCGGGATGACGGTGCATTCGCACCCGACGCTGTCAGAGACGACGAAGGAAGCAGCGCTGGCGGTGCTGGGGCGGGCCATCCACATCTAGGTGCCGACCACGAGCCAGCGGGACGACGAGAGGACGTTGGTGCCATACGCCACGGTGTTCTTCGACTGTGACTCCACCTTGTCGACCCTCGAGGGGATCGACGAACTGGGGCGGGAGTTTCGCGACCAGATTGTCCCGCTCACCGAGGCGGCGATGCGAGGCGAGGTGGCGCTCGAGTCGGTGTACGGACGCCGGCTGGCGATCATCCAACCGACTCGGGATGCGCTCGACCTGGTCGGGCGGCGCTATGTGGAGACGCTCGTTCCCGGCGCGATCGAGACCGTGGCGGCGTTGCACCGGGTCGGGATCGACGTACACATCGTATCGGGTGGGCTGCTGCCAGCGGTCCGGCATGTCGCCGAGGCGCTGGGGGTGCCGCAGACACGGGTGCACGCCGTCGACCTCTCGTTCGATGCCGAAGGACGCTACGTGGGCTACGACGAGTCGTCGCTGCTGGCGCGGCAGGGAGGAAAGCCGGCGCTGATCGCCGCGTTAGGCGCCGTGCGCCGTCCGAGCATGCTGGTCGGCGACGGGGCAACCGACCTCGAGGCGCGCGTGGCCGTCGACACCTTCGTCGCCTTCGCCGGCGTCGAAGCGCGGGAGGCGGTCATCGCCGGAGCCGACGCCGTGGTGCGGGCCTGCTCGCTGCTTCCGGTGCTCGCGCTGGCGCTCGAGGGCGGCGGGCCATACGACGCCGACATCCAGGTGCTCATCGCGCAAGGGCGATCGCTGGCCGATCCGCTCGCCCCGCCGGGACCGCCGGTCTCGCGAACCTGACCGACGCGACCACTCCGTCACCCCGGGAAACGACAACCCCCTGACAGCTCTCGCTGCCAGGGGGTGTCGCATGTGGCGCTCCCCCCAGAGACGCGCACATCACCGGCGTGGCGCCAGGTTGCCCTGACACCTGTCGCGCGGTGTTCGTACAGGGGACACCGTGTACGGCAGCTCCCCTGACATCGAATTCACCACGCGTAGCGCGAGCGACCCGCTGCCGTCGCCGCCAGACGCCGCGGTGCTCCTTCCGCGGCTCAGCGTCCGGCAAAGACGAGTTCCAGCGACACGAATCCGTCGGCGTCACCGCCCTGGGATGGAAACTCCAGCGTCAGCGTCGTCCAACCTGCGTCGTCCACGACGCCGAGCCGCATCGGCATCATGGCCTGTTGCGCCGGCAGCACGGTGACGGCAGCGGGCGCCCCATCGGGCGCCCGCACGCGGAGTGCGTAGGTGGTCCCGGCGCGCCCCTCGAGCATCACGCGATAGCGCGCTCCGTCCATCCGCTCGCTCAGCACGCGCAGGGCCGTCGAGCGATCGCCGATGCGCGCCGCCGATCGTGGCGGCGACACTTCCCATCCCCCCTCCCATGTCATCGCCAGCTGCACTCCGTCCCCAAGGACCGCGCTGTCGCGCGCGACCGTGGCCCCCGGGAAGGGCTGCAGCGCCAGCGCGCCACCTCCCGCCGTGCGCGTGACCCGTTGTGCACCTAACGGGAGCGCCGGGGCGAAGTCGACGGTGATCGGCGTCCCCTTCTCGATCCCCTCGCGCGTGACCCGCAGCGACAGTCCACGCCGGTGGCGCACGAGTTCCAGCGCCAGCCGCGCCTCGCCCACCGCGAGGTGCTCCACTCGCAGTGTGTCCCATTCGGCCGGCATGTGCGGCGCAATGCGCACGCGCCCGGCTGGTGCATCCACTTCGATCCCCAGCAACCCGCGCACCAGCGGCGTGAGCACCATCGACGTGGCAAAGAACTGGTGCGGAACCGAGGTATCGAGCGGCTTGTAGAGGCGACCGGCGATCACCTCGGGATTGCGCCCCAGCGCCTCGTCGAATCCCGTGCGGGCGATCGCGTCTAGGGCAAAGCGCCCGGCGTGGGCATTGTGGTAGCGGTACTGACCCAGCGATACCCACCCGGTCACGAACGGCCACACCGCCCCGTTGTTGTAGTGCATCGGGTCGAAGAGCGGCGACGTCGCCGCCAGCGGGGCGCCTCCCAGTCGGTCATGATCACGTTGGAGGCGAGGCGCGCCGCCATCGCCGCACCACGTTCGGGGTCGAACACGTCGAACGACATCGCCGTCGCCGGCCACGCCGTGAGGTTCTGGTTCACCTGCTTCCCCTCGAGGATGGCAAAGGCGTACTGCCCGATCCCCGGCATCCAGAGCAGCTGCTCCAGCGTTGCCACCGCCCGGGACCGCGTGGCGCGCGCTTGCGTCGCCAGCGCCGGCTCGCGCATCGCGTCGGCGATGCGGGCGAATCGATCGAGGGCGGCGATCCAGACGCCACTGAGGTAGACGTCGGAGACGATCCCGATCTGCAGGTCGCCAACTTCGAGCGCCCCCGCGCCCGCGATCGTGTTCTCCATCAGCCCGTCGCCGTCGCTGTCGGCCTTGCGCGACCATTCGTAGGCTTTCCGCAGGTTGGGCCACAGTTCGCGCACGAGGGCGGTGTCGGCGGTCTGCTTCCAGTATTCACCGAACGCCAGGACCCAGAACGGAGTCGTGTCGCCGTGGTAGAACGCATACGGGTACGCACCGAACCAGTCGACCTTGCCGGCGGCCTGCGAGATCTCGTGGGTGATCTTGCCGTCGGCTCGCTGGTACTTGGCGAAGAAGCGGAAGACGCCGTCGCGCACGAGCGCACGCTGGCCGACGGCGCTCATCCCGAACGAGTTGATCGCCGCGTCGCCGCCGAAGAACCAGCCGAAGCCCGGGCGGTCGCTGGCAGCGCCCGACAGGCCGTACCCGGCCACCAGACCGCAGCCCAGCGCCGGGTTGCACACCATCGACTCGTCGAGATTCACCTTCGCCCACTCCACGGCGAGGTTGAGCGCTGCATCGGGGGTGATGATGCGGGCGGTCTGCGTGCGGGCGGAATCGAAGTGCGCGATGCGCTTCAGCCACTCGCGTCGCGCCGCACCGGGGGCCATGAGCCGATCATACAGGGCACGCGCCGAGTCGCGGGGCATCTCGCCGCCCGCCAGCACGATCGGGATGTAGGCCTCGTGGATGTTGACGTTCCCGCCGGGCGGTTCGCCGAGCCTGGGTTCGGTGTACTGCTCGCCCGCTCCACCAACGCCGATCACGAACTGCGGCAGCGCCGTCGACATCATGTGCGCCGGCACGTCCGACGCCCTGGTGATGGCGGGCGACCCGAGGAACGCATTCACCGTGCGACGACTCTCGCTGAATATGAAGGCCTTCGCTGGCGCATTCCAGGCGATGTACTGCCCGCCTAACGCCGCCGGCCAGGCCAGGTGCACGTCGGGAGCGAAGGTGGCGACGATCTCCATCGGGCGCACGGCGTCGACCTCGAGCAGCATGATCGTGGCCGGCTGGTCGAGCACGGCGAATACGTGCTGCTTGACGGAGAATGTCTCGTACGCGTACTCGATCGTCACCCCTTCGGGCCGCACCGTGACCCAGCGCGCCACCTCGCGCCCCGGGATGGGGGCGGTGTACTTCGGGACGCGGAACGACAGCTGGAAGTCGTGCAGCCACTTGTACGGCCATGACCACAGCTCGAAGCGCCCGTCCTCCGTCCCCATGGCGATCGAGCGACGCCCAACCGAGGCCACGTAGACGCCAGGGCGCGCCGGACCGCGCAGTTCGATCGGCGAGCGGCCGAGGTCGAACCAGGTCGAGCGAAACGCGGGCGGCGCGCCGCCGGCAGGGGTGACCTGCGCGCCAGCGAGGGCGGTGAATCCGGCGACGGCTAGCACCGTCGCAACCAGGGGGCGAAGTCGCATGGGGCTCGGTAGCGCGTGGTGAGGATGCGCCTGCAATGTGCCTGCCCTCCCCTGCCCTGTCGAGTTGGCGAGCACGCGCGATATTCCCGTCATGCCGCTCGACGCCGTTGCCCTCGTCCTGCTCTCCGCGGTCTTCCACGCGACCTGGAACTTCCTGCTCAAGCGCTCGGGCGGGACGCAGGAAGTGGTGGCGTTGAGCAAGCTTGCCGAGGTCATCGTGCTCGCCCCTGTCTTCCTCGTCGGCTTTGCCACCGGCCTGCCGTCGCCTGGCGAGTCCGCGTGGTGGGCCGGCGTTGCCGCGCTCGGCGTCGCGCTCACCTACATCGCCCTCGCCCGCGCCTATCGGCATGGCGACCTCTCGTTCGTCTACCCGATCGCCCGCGGTTCCATCCTCGTCTTTCTCCCCGTGGCGGGCTGGATCGCGTTAGGCGAGCACCTCTCCGTGCTCGGTGCGGCGGGGCTGGCGGCGATCGTGGCGGGGATCATCACCCTCAACCTCGACGGCTTCGACCGGGCAGCCCTGCGCCGCGTGGCGACCGTGCTTCGCGGCAAGGCGACGGTCTTCGCGGTGCTCGCCGGGCTCACCTCGGCCGTCTTCACCATCTGGGACAAGCGCGCCATCGGACGCATGGCGCCGTTCGCCTACATGTACCTGTACACGTTGATCGTCGCGATCGGGTTCGGCCTGTGGCTCAAGGCGCGTGTCGCACCCGACGTTGTTCGGCAGACGTGGCGCCGCCACTGGCCGAGCATCGTGCTGATCGGGTTGCTGAATACCGCGTCGTATCTGCTGATCCTGTTCGCGCTGCGCACCGGCGTCACGAGCTACGTGTTGGGGATGCGACAGGTGAGCATCGCGGGGGGCGTGGCGCTCGGCTGGTGGTTCCTGCAGGAGCAGATGACGCGGGGGCGGAGGGTGGGGGGAGGGCGGATCCTCACCGGGGGTCTAACGCTGTCGGTGGCGGCGGGGGGGTGAGGGGAGAGGGGAGACCATCAGCGACTGCCGCGCGTGCGCGAGTCCTTTGCCGC
>Ga0138256_10002148_pt1 | contig 21242 bp, 17 predicted proteins | sample KNB2016incub_MG_FD_105486 | JGI IMG/M metagenome (GOLD analysis project Ga0138256, IMG submission 105486) | Active sludge microbial communities from wastewater in Klosterneuburg, Austria - KNB2014incub_MG | ecosystem: Engineered > WWTP > Activated sludge > Unclassified | place: Austria... | reverse complement strand
TGCGACAGCGACGGTTTGTGCTCTCTTTGGCCTCAAATGTGTTGTGTATATGGGCACCGAGGATATGCGGAGGCAGGAGGTGAACGTCTTTCGAATGCGATTGCTCGGGGCTGAGGTCCGAGGCGTTGATTCAGGTTCGTGCACCTTGAAAGACGCAATAAATGAGGCACTTCGCGATTGGGTCACAAATGTTGATACGACTTATTACCTGCTCGGTTCGGCGCTCGGGCCACATCCGTATCCGTTAATGGTCCGGGATTTTCAAAGTATCATCGGCCGCGAGGCACGCGAACAAATTCTTGAGAAAGATGGGCGTTTGCCAAATACCCTAATCGCCTGCGTCGGCGGCGGCTCAAATGCTATCGGGCTATTTAGCCCTTTTTTGAATGACGATATCAGGATGATTGGCGTCGAAGCAGGCGGAAATGGAGTTTCATTGGGCGAGCACGCCGCGAGGTTTATGTCCGGCGGCGATGTGGGCGTTTTGCAGGGTACCAAGAGTTATTTGCTTCAGGACCAAAATGGCCAGATCGCACCGACCCATTCCGTTTCGGCCGGTCTCGACTACGCGTCGATAGGCCCCGAACACGCCTATTTACACGACCTGGCCCGCGTCGAGTACGTCTCGGCAAGCGACGAAGAGGCACTGGCGGCTTTCAAAAAGCTATCAGAGGTTGAGGGCATCATTCCGGCGCTTGAGTCGTCCCACGCGGTTGCGTATGCGATAAAAATCGCTGCTGATATGCCCCGTGACCAGATAATAATAGTCAATTTGTCGGGCCGCGGCGACAAGGATATTAATACGGTTCGGGAGGAATTAAGGTACAAACACAACCAATAGGCAATGTGCCGAAATCTAATATGAGCCGAATCAAAAGCACTTTCGCAGAGTTGAAACGTAAAGGCCGCAAAGGGTTTATTCCGTTTGTGACCGCCGGCGATCCCGATCTTGCGACTTCCCTTTCGATCATTCTAAAACTGGCCGAACTCGGAGCCGACGTTATCGAACTCGGTGTACCGTTTAGTGATCCGATGGCCGACGGACCGACGATTCAGCGTTCATCGCAACGGGCTCTGGAAAATGGGACTTCGCTTCGGGACGTTTTGCAGCTCGCGGCCGAATTCAGGCAGCGAAGTGAGGTACCGCTCGTCTTGTTCAGCTATTTCAACCCGGTTTTGCGATTCGGAATCGATTCGTTTTCTTTGGCGGCGAAAAAAGCGGGCATCGATGGCCTTTTGCTTACCGACGTTATCGAACGCGACGCTAACCAAGTTTCTGAGAAGCTTGCTGCAAGTAATATCGATCTGATCTCGCTAGTCGCTCCGACGACTACAAACCGCCGCATGGAAGCAATATGCTCAAACGCTCGAGGTTTTATCTATGCCGTATCGCGTACGGGCGTGACCGGTGCCCAGGAATCGACCAGTCACGCCGCTCAGGTCCTTGTCGAGCGTGCCCGGCAATTCACCGACCTGCCAATAGCCGTCGGCTTTGGCATTTCGACCGCAAACCAAATCGCCGACGTCTGGCAATTTGCCGATGCGGCTGTCGTCGGGTCAGCAATCGTAGCTGAGATCGAGAGGTCTGAATCTGCAATCGACACCGTGGCCCGTGCTGAACGATTTGTTAGACAATTGTTACCCTAATTTGCAAAAGCCTACTGCGAAAACTAGAGTTAAAGTTTTGTACATAAACGAAAACGAATAGAAATATGTTGATCGTAATGAAACCGACCGCACAGCCGTCGGATATCGAAAGAGTATTGGAAATCATCGAAACGCTTGGCTTTCGCGGGCACCCGATGCCGGGCGAAGGACGGACGGCAATAGGGATAACGGGCAATCGCGGTTCGATCGACCCTGCTCATTTTGAAAACCTCAGCGGGGTGGCTGAGGCGATCAGAGTTACAAAGCCGTACAAACTGATCTCAAAAGACCTGCGGCCTGACAAATCTATCGTTAAGGTTGGAAACGCAACCATCGGCGGGGCAGAATTGGCAGTCATCGCCGGCCCATGCGCGATCGAGAATCATAAACAGCTATTTGCGGCCGCCGAGGCCATAGCCAAAAGTGGTGCAAGGTTTTTTCGCGGCGGGGCCTACAAACCGAGAACGTCGCCGTATGCGTTTCAGGGATTGGGTGAAGAAGGGCTAAGGATGCTGTCGGAAGTTCGCGACCAGTTCGATCTCAATATCGTGACCGAGGCAATGGATGAGCACGGTGTCGATGCTGTCGAGAAATATGGCGACTGCATTCAGATCGGAGCCCGCAATATGCAGAATTTTTCATTGCTCCGGTATGTCGGCAAGACACGAAAACCGGTGCTGCTCAAACGCGGCCTTTCAGCCACGCTCGACGAACTGCTCCTTGCCGCAGAATACATCATGGCCGAGGGCAATTACGATGTCATACTCTGCGAACGCGGCATACGGACTTTCGCCAATCATGCCCGCAATACGATCGACCTTTCTATCATCCCCGCCGTCCACCGAATGACGCATTTGCCCGTAATCGTCGATCCATCGCACGGTACTGGACATAATTACATGGTCACGCCCCTCGCCCGTGCCGCAGTCGCTGTTGGCGCCGATGGATTGATAATAGAGGTTCATCCGTGCCCGGAAGAGGCGCTTTGCGATGGGGCTCAGGCTTTGACGCCAGTACAGTATTTGCAGTTGATAGAACAAGTCGGACGAATCGGTGAAGCCGTCCGTGAAGATATCGCTCCACAGCTTCTCGAAAAAGGGACGCAGATGCCGTGATCGAATGAGATGACGAACCATCACTATACAATTCCGAAGGCGTACGCTCCCGCCAGAGACGATATGTCCGCGTCGTCCGTAGGGCATTCAAATTTTGGGAGCGAGCCAGGGCCGAAGACAGCAATCCTTCATCCCGAACGCCCTCGCTGCCACCGTGTTCGGCGATCTGTCTGTTGTGAATAGCTAGGGCGCTTTCGAGCTTTATCCACGTGTAGTCCATTCCTCTACTCTGCCAGCTTTCGTAACACTTCCCTGTCTTCGCGCATGACATCCTCCGCGATGGCCATTTGCCTAACAACCTCCGCATCATACGAAGAAATCTCTATTCCATTTCGAGTCTCAAAGGCCATTACCGAGTCGCCTTTTTTTACACGCAGTTTTTCCAGAATCTCCTTTGGCAAGATAATGCCAAAGGAATTTCCAATTGCAGTTATCTTGAGTGTTTTCGTCATATCGTTTCTCCGACATTGTATAACGAATGTTATAACTACTCGCAACACTAAAAAATCCGCGTATGCTCCCGAAACATACGCGGATCTTTTTTAACTCGCGCCTGGCGCCTTTTGCCTATTTTGCCAAGCGGAGTTTCATTAAACCATAAAACTGGATGTAGCAGCTAGCAATTGATGCCACGATCAGCAGCGTGAGCGGCAGAAATCGCATCGAGTCGGGCAGGATAACGCCGAGGCTTTGTTTGAATACCAGACCGGTCACGATGCCTAACACCGCGATCGAAAGTCTGCCGACGATCCAATTTACAAATCCGGCGGCCTCATCCCCCGCAGGCAGAAAATACGGCAGTATCATAAGCATCAGCATGGTAATGCCGAGAAGCATTGCATCCATGGAGAAAAGCTGAACGCTGCGCCCGTATTCCAACGCCAGAAAATACAACACAAATGTTGTGTCGATGCCAATGAATCCGCCAAACCCGGTTGAAATGCTATCTGCTGATCTTTCCATTGTATTTTGATATAGCCAATTGGTGACTTTTCCTATTTTTTCTTGCCCGCTGTGCCGCTGAACTGCTGATAAGCTACGCGAAATAGTTCAGATAGAGCATTGGCAGTTTCGGGCGTCAAGTTTCGGTCTGCTCTCAGATGAGCCTCGACAATATCTGTCGTTGCCTCATGCGGGTAGTAAATGACCGGTTCAACATGGTCCGGCGAATGCTTAGTCATCAATCGGTCGACCGGCATATCGAGCCATTGCGTCAACCGTGCGATATTATCTGCGTCCGGCCGCCCAGTTCCGTTTTCTATCCGGGACAGCGTCGATGCCGAAACCTCTGTTAAATCGCCAACGTCACGCAGGCTTAATTTCAGTTCCTCGCGCCGGCGTTTGATGGCTTTACCCAACTCAACTGTGTTGATCAAACTCTCATTCTTGAATCCCATAATTTATCTTCTCCTCCATGATTGTCCCAAGTGCCATAGATGCCCTTGTCATTTCACAGATAAAACATAACACATCATTTTTTTAAATGCAACACCATGTTTCGCACTTGCAACATTTATTTTTATCTGGTACGATGTTTCACAGATGCAACCCTGCTGACAAAGAGCATCTATTGAAAATCAATGAAACTGAGTCATCCGAATGTCTGACGGTTGGCGAACAGAAACTCGGGGAATAGTCGATTGGACGGCCGGAAAAACAGGCGATCCGGCTAAAGGGCCGCGACAGCCCCGATTTAGAAACGCGAAAAGGAGAACGAAATGAAACGCAACGCAATTAACGAAGCAAACGAAACCGGGACGGCGACTTTGTTCGAATTGAACGAGATAGCGAGCAATGTACTTGATTTTTCTACGACGCTGCGGGAACTCCGCAAGACTGTCGATCCAAATTTGGTTCGCCAACGTGCGGGCAGGCGTGATCGCAATGGCCACGTTCACATGGTCGAATACGTCGAATGGCACACGGTGGCGGATATTCTGGACGAACACGCTCCGAATTGGGGACATACCGTTAAGGATATTAAGGCAATCGGTGACATAGTGACCGTGACAGTTGCTATAACCATCGACGGCGTCACACGCGAGGGCGTTGGAACCGGCAAAACGGCGAGCGAAACGGGTATCAAAAAAGCAGAGCACGACGCACTTAAACGGGCAGCGGTAAAATTCGGGATCGCCAGAGAGCTATATAAGCGCGAATTGGACCATATCGACCAGGAAGATACGGCCGCGGCCGTCGAGCCTCGAAATTACGACGATGCTATCGCCAAAAACCTGGGCGACCTTATCACGACTAAACAGCTCGGCATGATAAGAGCAATCGAGCGCGAGTCAAATATTGACGCCGGACATGAATGCTCGCAGATCATGCATTGCAGCGTTGACGAACTTTCAAAACGTTCAGCTTCGGAGTTGATCGCCCATTTGCAAAAACTGCAACGGAGCGAAGCAGCACCGATGAGACGAGCGGGCTGAACAGCATTTGGGCCGCGCCCCGTCCATCCAAGCTTTTCTCCATGAAGCGCAAATACAACCGGAGCGCGGTCCAACCCTCCCACACAAAACAAATTTTCGCCGATTGCGTATAACACCGCATTCAATCAAGAATAGTTGTTCAATAAATCAAAGGGAGTAAATGACATGTCACAAGAAGCAAGTGAAATGGCGGGCTTTGGCGGCATTCCGCACGGCAGTTTTTGCTGGACGGAGATTGCAAGCACCGACGCCGCCAGGGCAAAGGCCTTTTACGCGAATGTTTTCGGATGGAAATTTCTCGATAGCAGCGCCGCCGATGGTGCGTTTGCCTATCACGAATACTCAACCGGCGGCGATTATCCGGCCGGCGGGCTTTATGAGATTTCACCCGAAATCTGCGGCGAGGGCGAACTGCCGCCGCCTCATTTTATGACGTATATCGCAGTCGATGATGTTGACGAGAATGCGAAACTTGCCGAGGAACTCGGCGGCAAGATCATTAAAGCACCGTCCGACATACCCAACACTGGGCGTTTTGCATTGATCCAGGATCCGACGGGTGCTGTGTTCGCGACATTTAAGATGCAGGAAGGAGGGCACAATGGCTGATTTTGAAATTCCGAATGCCGGCGAGATATGCTGGCGTGAATTAAGGTCAAAGAATCTACCGGCGGCGATCGAATTTTATTCGAAGCTGTTTGGCTGGTCAATGGAACAAACAAAAACCTCCGAGATGGAATATAAGGAAATAATTCTCGACGGCACCGCAACGGGAGGAATGATGGGAATGGACGATCCCGAATGGGGCGAATTACCCTCTCATTGGGCCACCTACATCGCCGTGGAGAGTGCCGACGAAACTGCTGCGAGGATCACTGCAAATGGCGGTGCGGTTCATGTACCTCCGTTTGACGCACCCGGCGTGGGCCGGATGGCCATGGTCGCCGATCCTTCGGGTGCGAACTTTGCGATCATCCAGTTCGTCCAGCCGTAGGCCGTTTTGCCCCACGAAACGCGTGAACGGACGCTAGATGCAACGGAAGTCGTTTGCCCACGAATAACGCGAATCATTCGAACATAAAATCGGAGAATTTCCTCTTTGTTCGTTGTGATTCGCGTCTCTCGCGGGCAAAATTCTTATGACCTTGCACCAGTAAATGGCAGAGGTTCCGGAACAATCGGAGCGGCGATCGTGCCGCTCATTGAGTCGCCATCAATTTTCCCGACAATGGCAAACTCGACTGGCTGCCCCTGCATTTCGGCGCTCGCGGTTGCGGCGAGTTTGCTGCCGACAATCTTACCGTCAGTTATTCGCCCGTTGCCGAGCATCGTTTCAAGAACACCGGTCGCGATTTCACCATCCTGCTCGAGCGTTAGTGAAACCGGCAATTGCTGCCCTTGAAAATCGATGATGAGTTTCCATTTTCCTGAGACATTCGCGGTTTCTTCGTTGTCAGAAACGACATATTTCGCCTCGTCCTGAGCTATGCCCTCCGTGTCAAAGATCTCGATCGAATCAGCGTAAGGACGGGCCTGCGGCAGAACTTCTTCCGCATCACCAACTATTACAATTGCCATCTCGTCCGGCCGCACGCGTTCACGAGCAACTCGCTGAACGTCATCCGCTGTAACAGCGTCAACATGCTGCCGGTACGTTCGCAAATAATCATCGGGCAGGCCGTACAAAAACTGGTTCACAATCAGATTCGTAAGGCCTTCCTGCGTTTCGGCCCGGAGTGGAAACACACCGGTCAGGAAATTTTTGGCGTCGAGCATCTCTTCATCGCCAACTCTCTCGTTGCGGATTCGCTCAAGCTCAAAGAAAAATTCCTTTAGCGCATCACCGGTTACAGCCGTCCTGACCTCGGCCGTAGCCTCAAAATCACCGGTGAGCTTTTTTGTATCGAGACGGGTATAGGCTCCATACGTGTAGCCCTTCTCTTCACGCAGATTCATAAAAACCCGCGACGAGGCTCCGGCCCCAAGCACCTGATTCATGACGATCAACGGAAAATAGTCGGGATGCGTACGCTCGACACCCAGGTTCGCAAGCACGATATTGGCTTGGGCTGACCCCGGCCGGTCGACAATTGTCAGGCTACGAGAGCCGCGTGTCGGCGGCACTGGAAAATCATGTGATAACCTTATGCCCTGCTGCCATTCGCCGCAAAGGCCGTTCAGCTCGCCCACGAGTTCATCGAGTTCGATGTCCCCGACCACGATTAGTATCGCGTTATTTGGAATGAATTTAGCTTTGTGAAACTTTACCAGCGATTCCCGGTCGATCTTTTCGATATCTGCCGCAGTTGGCGAAACCGTCGAGTAAGGGTGGTCACCATAGATCAACCGTGCGGACTGTTCACCAGCCAGAAAATTCGGCTGGGAACGCTGGAACTTTAAGTTCTCGATGGTGTTGCGCCTGTAAAGATCAAGTTCGTTCTCGGGAAACGTCGGGCGGAGAGCGATTTCAGCGATCAAACCGAGAATCTCGCTGCTATAGAGCGACAGGGTAGATGCTGAAACGATCGTAAAATCATCGGACGCGCTGGCGGAAATGCTCGCCCCGAGCCGCTCTATTTTTTCAGCGAGTTGAAGACTCGAGTAGTTCTCAGTACCCTCCATCAACATCGCGGCCATCGCGGACGTCAAACCGACGCCGCCATGCGGATCATGCGAATCGCCTGAGTAGAACGCAAGACGGTAGCTCACAAGCGGCAGACGCGCGTTTTCTATCAGAACGACCTGCAAGCCATTTTCCAGTGTGGCCTGAATGGGTTCCGGAATATCAAACGGGACCGGAGCAAGAGGCACCGGCGGACTTTTTCGTAAATCTGGTGTCATAACATTTGTAGCTTGTAGAGGGATGGTGCAGAAGGCCGCCCTGCGAAAATCGCTTTGTTTCCCTTTCGTCTCCCACTCCCCTTCCTTATCCCTTTCCAGCGGGAACTACATCCAGAAGTGCCCGATTTTCAGTATTCAAAAATACGCCCACCGCGTGCCGTATCTGTTCCGCGGTCACCGAAAGCAATTCGTACAGTTCGCTGTTAACAAGCGTTGGGTCACCGTCGTACAAGGTGAACTCAGCAATCTGCTGGGCTCGCGACATTGATGATTGACGCATCCTGACAGAATCATTAACCAGTTGATTCTCGATCTTTTCCATCTCTTCGGCCGTCGGCCCATGAGCGGCAAGGTCGTGTATTTCCTGCATGATCGTTTCGCGGATCTTGCTCAAATCTTTTTCCGGCTTTGGTATCGCCCCAACAAAAATGCTGGACGGGCCGCGGCGCTCGTCCGTAAAGCCAAAGAGCTGAATGACCGATTCCTCACCTTTCACCAGCTTTTGATAAAGCCGCGAACTGTCGCCATCGTAGAGGACCTTCCCGGCGAGGTATAGTGCGTTAAACTCAGGCGACCGGCGTTGCGGTATCTTCCAACCGATTAGAAAGGCAGGAAATGGTGCAAGATTGTCCTCCCACTCTTTATAGTTGGCGGCGACCTCAACGGGTTCTGTAACATCAAGGTCGGGCGGCAGAGGCTGCGAGGCAATATCACCGAAGTAAGTTTGAATCAGGTCTTTTGCGGTCGCAGGCTCGATGGCCCCGGACAATACGAGCACCGCATTATTCGGGGCATAATAGATCCTGAAAAATTCCTGAACATCCTCGACCGTGGCAGCGTCTAGATGGTCCATCGACCCAATCGTCGAGTGTGAGTTTGCAAAATTCCTGTAGATCATCTCATTGATGAGATCAAAAATTTGCCCATATGGCTGATTGTCATATCTCAGCCGCTTTTCTTCCTTAACGGCCTCTCGCTGGTTGTCGAGATTCTCCTGCGTGACGGCGAGAGAACGCATCCGGTCGGATTCGAGCCACAGAGCGAGCGGCAATTGGTTGGCGGGCACGGTTTCATAATAGTTCGTCCGTTCGCTGGATGTCGTACCATTCATCGTGCCTCCGGCCTTCATAATGTACTGAAAATGACCGGCCTTTGGCACATTTTCAGAGCCCTGAAACATCATGTGCTCAAAGAGGTGTGCAAAGCCCGTGCGGTCACTGCTCTCATTACGCGAACCGACGTTGTAATACACGGCAATCGACACGACTGGTATCGAATTGTCAGGATTCAATACAACGCGCAATCCATTAGCCAGGCTGTATTGTTCAATCTCGAGGGGCGGCAATTTAAAGGTTTCAGACATGCATTCATTGGGGTTGAAAATAACAGTTTTTACTGGCTGACAGATCGCATTTGCCAGTTCACGCCGCTGTTTCTAACCACATTCAATCAGAACATTTTGAAGGTGAAATTGCAAAATTACGCCCGCGTGCCTATACGGGCTGATTTTCCTGGAAAACGCCTCCCTTTCGGCATATAAATAGTCAAACAAAACTGATGGTCGGTGGTTACTGGGTGCCGCCAGTGCCGCCGACCTTATTTTGATTCAACCCCCGCTTTGGTTGAATACGCTCGAACTCTGTTTTTGGCTGGCACCTCGCTGCATCTATGATCTCTTCACGTCGAATCACAAGTGTCCTATTACTAATCTCCCTGTCCGCGGGAACATTGACCTCGCAAATCAAAAATGTACCGCTCAACCAGGTTGACCCATTCACGATCAGGACCGGCAGCACATTCTCGGCGTCGGGCGGTTCGCCAATTTCTGAGATCGAAAGGACAGAAAAACTTGGCCGCGTTGCGGCCGACATACGCGAAGCCGAAGAAATCATATCGAGCAGCCACTTTTCCGGAAACCGCCTAAAAAAAGATGAGCTAACAAAATCGGCGCTGTCGGGTGCCTTGCATTCACTCGATCCGCACTCGAACTTTTATAACCGAAGCGAGTGGAAAGAGCTGCTCGACGAACAAAGGAGCGGCTACACCGGAATTGGCGCGACAATCGCCAGTTTTAGAAGAGCGGGCTCGGCGGACACCTATATACTCGGAACCGTTCCGGGTTCTCCGGCCGCGCGTGCAAATCTTCAATACGCCGACCGCATTGTTGCAATAAATGGTGAGAAGATGAGCGGCGTCCCGTCGGAAAAAGTAAGGGATAAAATTCGCGGTACCAATGGCACTGTCCTGCGCCTGACTGTCGAACGGGCGTCAAGCCTAAAACTTGAGACCATCGAGATTCGACGCAACCGCGTTCCACAGCCCTCGATTCCCGATTCCTACCTATTGCGGCCGGGCATCGGCTATATCGATATGTCCGAGGGTTTCAATTACACCACTTCGGCTGAGTTTAACGCGGCTTTGCAAAGTCTCAAGCAGCAGGGCATAAAGTCGCTGATTATCGACCTGAGAGGCAATGGAGGCGGCATTGTTGATCAGGCGGTTAAGGTCGCTGAGGTGTTCCTGCCAGCCGGGACCCTGATCCTAACGCAGCGAGGAAGGTCTCGTTTTGACAATCGGATTTGGACCTCAAGAAATCTTAATCCGGAGCGAATGCCGCTCGTAATTCTGGTCGATGAGGAGACGGCGTCTGCGTCCGAGATCGTCGCCGGAGCATTCCAGGATGATGACAGGGCGATGATCGTAGGCGAAAAGACATTTGGAAAGGGCCTGGTTCAGAGCGTATTGGACTTACCGGCGGGAACCGGAGTTACATTGACCACCGCACGATACCTGACACCGGCCGGACGTTCGATACAGCGTGATTATACCCGCATTCAGCCCTATGACTATTTCAACCATAAGAGTGTCACAGCCGACATTGGCAAGCCCTACTTTGAGGCGCGCACCGTAACCGATAGGCCTGTTTTTGGCGGCGATGGAATACAGCCGGATGAGATCGTCAATGGCGTCGAAACAACAAGTGCAGAAATCGAACTGCTCGATCCGGTATTTACTTTTACACGTGAGCTCGTCAACGGCCGCATTCCCGGACAAGAACATTTTAGATTGAGGCGGGACGCTCCGGGTAAACGCGTGGGCATTGCAGACTTTTCGGTTCCCGATACACTTATTGCGGCATTTAGAGATTACGCAATAACCTTAGGAAATTCACCTGAGGCATCAGATCAATCGCTCGCGTTTATTAGGCTCCAGCTTCGATACAATGTCGCCATGGCATCACTCGGTGCGGTTGCGGCAAACCAAGTCCTTATCGACGAAGATCCACAAATCGCGAAAGCGATCGGAACTATACCGCGTGCAGCTCAGCTAACCATACAGGCAAACAACATACGGCAACAAAAATAAAACTCGCCCGACAGTAGCCGGGCGAGTAAGGAATTTTCCACAGAGTTTAGCGGCTAGAATAGCAACCTAAGCCCAAACCGAACGGTACGCGGTGCCTGGAATATCTGAGGCTGTTTGTACCTGGCATCCGGTCGATCCGCCGGAACGGCCGCGATTCGATCAAGTATGACCTGTCGCAGTGCTCCGGAGGTATAGCCGTTTGCGTAGTCGCGTGCCGAAAGGCCCAAGCCCGCATCATTCGCTCGACCGGTTGATGTATTCATCGTTGGATAAATAGCCGTTACCGTGTCCTGGTCCCAAAGGTTTAGGAAGTTGAGATCGAGGGCCATCGTAAAACGGCTGTCTTTCCCAAATCTGTAGCGATGGGTGAAATTCGCGTCAGTCTGCGTAAAGGTCGGCGTACGTCCAAGATCACCTCGAGGATTGAATATCTGAGGTGTCACGCTCGATTGCCCATAAATGGACGTTGTTTGCGGCGTTCCGGAAGTAACCGTCTGGAAGAATGACAATTCAGTCGAATTCGTCGTGCTCCCCATCCAGTCAAAAATGTACGCTCCGTAAATGTTAAAAACATGCGGCCGATCCGTCGGCAGCCGGCCATTGTCAGGTTTGCCCTCAGACGTAAATCCGATGAACGGCAGGTCGAACGCACGGCTTACACCAGGAGCAAGACGACCATTTACCAAATGAGCCTCATCGGAACTCGCCAGGCCTGAGTAATTGCCGTAAAGGCGGCTGTATGTGTAGTTCGCGTTGAAATACCAGTTGTTCGACAGGCGCTTTTCAAGGACAAACTCCAAACCGTCGTATCGTCTCTGCGGTGTCGTCGATTTTTGGTAACCGAGTGCAATCAGCGTTTCCAGGTGAAGGCCTTTTCCCGGGTTTCCGATAATATAAGCCTCACTCCCCTCTGAATTGACAATTCCCGCATCCTCAACCGCGTCGTCCACATTCTTGTAGGTATAGCGGACACGAAAAACATAGTCGCGGCTCAACTGTCGTTCCGCTCCAACGGTGATTTCGGACTGCCGGAAAGGATCCAGATTTGGGTCCACAGCTCCGCCGTTTAGGGCACTTGCGCCAGGGTCATTCGAATTGACGCGGAGGTTTCGCTGACATCGGCTGCGGGCACCCGAGATGATAAAGCCTGTCGTCGGGCAGGTACTCGCCCCGGTAAATCCGCCAACAACATTGGTGATGTTAAACTGGGATGCGGTTTCGCCTGCAAACACTTCGAAATAATCCTCAAGGAAGATGTCGCCGCCAAATAAGCCGCGCGGCAGAGCAAATTTTACGCGGTCATAAAATTGGCCATAGCTGCCGAATATTTTTGTCTTGCCGTCACCGAGAATGTCGTATGCAAATCCGAGTCTGGGAGCAATTTTCTCGCCCCAACCAAAATTTACGAGACTGGGATTGGCATTAAAGGTTGGCAGATCTTCCTTCTCAATACGCACGCCGAGATTTAGCGTCAAACGAGCGTGCGGTTGATATTTATCCTGGATAAAGATGCCCTGGCTAAGGTTTGATCCCGTTCCGTTTGTACCGGTACGTCGAAATGATCCGGAACCGATTGCTCCGGGAGTGTTCACCAAACCGGGTTGGAGGCTTGAGATCAAATTGTTGGGCCCAATAAAGAAGCGCAACTGGCCGATCGCGTTGTTGCCCGACTGAACATCATTGAAGATCGTGAAACGCTGATATCCGCCCTTGAGTTCATGCCGTCCACCGGCGTTGAATATGTATGCAGCGGAAACATCGTACGAAGTGCGGAGCGAAACATCCTTAACGGTGATTGAATTTGCTCCCGTCGTAGCACACGGGAACGCGATCGGAGGCGTGTTGGTGTTTGTACACCCAGCAATCTGGACGACCTGAGGCACAAAGTAATTCCCCAGTTTCTCGTTTAGAAACCCGCGGCTATAACGGCCATCGATCACGAGGCTGCTGGTAGGCGTGTAAACACCCGCAAACGTCACGAGGTTCGAATTCTGTCGTCCGCCCTGCTTGGATGTGTACTGATTTCCCACGAGTCTTCCTATACTGCCGCCGTAGTCGGCAAAAGGAACGTTCGTGAAGCCAAATGAGTTGGAAGTAACATTTGAGAAGCTTGTACCCGGAATGCTTCCTTCCTGAATCACCGGATTCCACAGATAGGTCCCGGTCAATCGCAAATTATTAAACGGGTTAGCATCAAGGCGGCCAAAAGCGTATTCGTATTTGGTCATCCGGCTGTATCGTTCACTCGCGATGAAAGTTCGGGTTGCCGCTCCGGCGTTGGTAAAATACTGCGTATCAACCTCAGTATTGAAAACTTGAGGACTGTAGCTGCCAAAATACCAAAGCCGGTTCTTAATGATTGGGCCGCTAAGGTTTGCAGTCGGGAAATAATTCACCCCCTGATCTTTGGCAGGGGTAAAATATTCGACGGCACGCGTAAATGGACCCGCACTGGCCGCCGGTCCGGCCAGGAGCCGCCGCGGATCACCGTTTAGCTTTGGCGTTTCGAATTGAATTCCAAATTCACCATGCAAATCATCACTGCCGCCGCGCGTGGCTACGCTTACCACACCGCCGGTCGCACCGCCGTATGAGGCCTCAAAGCCGCTGGATTTGACCTGCACCTCCTGAACAAGCTGTGTCGGGATATTATATGTTTCGTTCAGGGTACCCGTGCGATAATTTGTTACTTCCTGACCATCTATCACAAACACGTTCTCGCCGCCCGATGCTCCATCAATTGAGAACCCGCCCGTTCTGGATTCCGGCCGTGTTCCCGGCACAGACCGAAGCAGGCCTGTAAAGCCAGTCCCTTTCGGCAGCAGTTCTATCTTTTGAGCATTGATGGTCGTTTGGATCGCATTGTTTGTAGTGTCAACCGGCGGGAGTTCCGAGGCTGCCACGTCAATCGTGGTTACGTTGCCGCCAGGCGCAACCGTAATTGTCAACTGCGTAGTCTGACCTATGGCCACCACGACATTCTCGTATCTTGCAGCTCCGAAACCTGCCGCAGACTCGGTCACCACGTCATATGACCCGGGCGGAATCTGAATTGCGCGGAAAAATCCTTCGCCATTTGACGTGATTGTTCGCCTGAAACCCGAACCGACGCCCGTGGTAGTTGTGCCGCTGACAGCGGTCTTGGCGTTTGTAATAGTCACCGTTACATTGGGAACAACCGAGCCCGCCGCATCCTGCACGGTGCCCTCGATTCCACCCGTAGTTTCCTGCGCAAACAGTGTCGTTCCCAGGCCCACAATGCCGAGCATGACAAGGATTGCGACCAATCGTCCTTTACTCATATAACCCCTCCAAAACTGAATCATTAGTATCACGAATCTTGATGCTTTTACACAAATCCTTAGATAATTCTTATGCAATATAACACAATATTGCCAAATTGCTAGTCACAAACAAACATAATCAAGAGTTTTACAAAATTTATTTACATAAGATCACAAAAAAGACCGGCGGGTTGCCCCACCGGTCAAAGAATCTGCATAAATTAGTTTCAGAAATTTATTTTTCCAGAAAGTTGGATGCGCCTGGCCCCGTTTGTCACGTCGGCATTGATGCGTCCAAAAATACTGTTGCCAAAGCCTGACTGTGAAAATCCCGCCGGCATCGTCGCCGTAGGGGCAGCACGATTCGGCGTGTTTGTCAGGTTTCGCACATCGACGCGCAAGTCAAAATTGACGCGTTCCGTAACGCGGAACTTCCGCAGGAGCGAGACATCAGTCTCTGCATAGCCGGGTCCAATAAAGTAATTGCGCCCCACGTTCCCGGTCTCACCCGGGCCAGGCTGCGAGAACAGTGCACGGTCCTGATCACTAAACCACCAGTTTCTCAGGCCCGCCGAAGGGTTATCAAAGTTGCCTTGAACAAGGCCGCCCAGATTGCGTGGGCAACTGTTGCAATTGGCAAACGAACCCGAGGTGTTGCTGACCGTATTCAGGCTTGAGAACACAGTAAACGGACGGCCCGACGTCAGCCTGAGGCTGCCGGCGATTTGCCAACCGCTGATGATATAGCTGAGTACCGGATTTGCCTCGTTTCCAAAGGTTTTACCCTTACCAAATGGCAATTCATAGACATAGGTTCCAAGGAGCGAATGGCGCCGGTCAAAATCTGACCACGAATAGCTCGCCTGGCGATTAAAATTGTCAAGCGGTGTATTCGCTGCCGATTGGCCAGTGCCGGTCGCAACTGTGGTGAATACGGGGTCAAACGAACGGCTGTCCTTTGAGACCGCCCAAGTGTAGCCAAGCTGGAAGCTCAAGCCATTTCGCATACGGCGTTTGAAGATAAACTCAAGGCCATTGTAGAACGAAAAGTCGTTGCTATCGGTAACAAACAGGCCGCCCGTATATTGCGAAAACGGCTGGAAGAACGAGCCAAATCCCCAAACATCAAGAACTCTCTGTCCCGCGGCAGTACAAAGGCCCAAGACTACCTCGGACGCAACACATGTCTTTTGAGAAGCCGCGAGTGCAAGAGTTGCAACGCTTCCCTGTGTTATCGCCGTCGCGTTAAGTGCCCTGAATCGGGCCGTGCCGTCGTTGTCCGCTGCGTTTCCTGTAAATAGCCGGTTGATGAGCGGGCTGTTGTACGAGGAGTTTGCACGAATTGAATTGAATGCCTGCAAAAACGTCTCGCCGGCTCCCGGCAGAGTGCCATTTATATCGACCTGGTTAACATTGTACGAGCCAAATAGGTTAGTCGCCTTTTTGCCAATGTAATTGACCTCAATGACATTGCCGCCCCAAACATCCCGCTGGAAGCTGAGACTCCAGTTGTGGATTCGCGGAAACTTCAAGTTGGGATCCATTACATTAAGAGCATTGGTGCTAAACGCTGTCGGCGTACTCAAATTTGCCGGAGTTGTCGTCGGTGCAACCGAAGGCAGGCCGTTGCGCAGCAGTCCGCCGCCGGCACCAAAGGTTGTATTGCTTCCGAGAAACGTATTTCCCGGTGTGCTCTGGAAAATCGCCGAGCTAAACAGAAATGTACCGAAACGGTCTGATGCGGTCCGATAGTTTGCACGAATCGACGTTTTACCGTCTGAGAACGGGTCCCATGCAAAACCGATTGATGGAAGAATCAAACTGTAATCGTTGTCAAACAATTTGCCGGGAACCCATTTGATGCTGTTTGACGCCGCCGCACCTATTGTTATGTCGCGGTCAGGAACCAGAATTGGACGATCTCCAGCGGCTCGTGGAACAAGCCTGAGTTCCCATCGAGCACCAAGGTCAAGCAAGAAATTAGGCCTCAGCTTCCATGTATCCTGAACATAAAAATCGAGTTCCGGGTGTTTGGCCTCAAACAGCCAACGGGTTCCGGCCGCAGCGAAAGCACTTGGATCAGAAGGATCATTGACAAACGCCTGCGTGATCGTACCGACACGTCCCAGTTGATCATTGATCATGTTTTCGAGCCGCGTGCGGTCAGCACTGTTAATTACCGCAGAACCAGTTGGCAGCGGCGTCGGGAAGGTAAAATTATTGTTGACTGTCCGGCTAAAGTTGAAAGCCCGTTCGATTGCCCCACCGGCGACGCCCGAACGGTCGTCGGTGCTGCGGCCAAGCCGCAGATTAGTGCCGGCCTTGATCACATGCGGCGAAAAGTCGAACGTCATGTTATCGACGATCTGCCACGTCCGGAAACTTCTGGCGTTGTACGAGAAGTTCGTGATAATGTCTGTCGGCAAATTAAAGACAAAGCCATAATTTGGATCAGGTTCGGGAGTCAGGAAGCTGAATCCAAACTGGCTCCACCCTAGAACAAATTCATTGACGAACTTCGAAGTGGGTGACCAACGCCAGTTGGTTGCAAGGTTTTTCGGGGTCCTAAATGTATCAACATAATTGGGTGCATCGGGAAACCGCGGACGCCCGCCATTTGCCGAATCTCCAAAGGTGTTCTGCTCGCCCTGAGCGTAGCGAACATAAATGTTGTTCTCGTCATTTAACTTATAGTCAAACTTGGTCACGAAATCATACTGCTTTTCACGCTGTGGCGAATTGAAAAGGAAGCCGGCAATATTCAAGCCGTCGCCGGTCGCGCTATAGCTGTTTGGCAGCGGCATGGCATTAATATAGGCCATCAATGTAGGGTCAAGCGCGATGCCCGTTCCGGCGGCGATATTGTACGAGTTGACGCATGGTGTAACAGCCGGACTGCCGCAAACCGGATTGACCGGAGTTCCCGATGCATTTACCGCTCCCGTACCATTGACGCCGCCCTGGACCCATCTGAAAATGCCCTGTCTCGCTGTTTGGGTAAAAACAGTTCTGGTCGAAAGCACGCTGTCATAGGCACGCAGCATCTGGATATTTGCAAAAAAGTGGAGTTTGTCCTTGACGATCGGACCGCCAAAGCTGCCGCCAAATATGTGCTGTACAAACTGTTCTTTACCGGTGCCGTTGACATTTGCCCCATAGCTTCGGGCCATGAATCGCGGAGTCTGGTAATACTCAAAAGCACTGCCGCGAAAATCATTGGTGCCGGACCGCGTAACAAATGTTACCTGGGCACCGCTGCTGCGGCCGAGTTCGGCAGTAAATCCGGATGTCACGATCTGAAACTCCTGGATTGAATCAGGATTGGGACGAAGCGGGGTAAAGTTTGAGCCGCCCGCCGTCGATTCATTGATATCGATACCATCGAGCGTAAAGTTAAACGCCCGGTCTCGCGAACCATTTACGTGAACGCCGCCGCCCGTATTTGCTCCGTTCGCAACGCCGGGCTGAAAGTTGAGGATATCCAATGGATTGCGTCCGCGCGTTCCGACGATCGGCAAAGCTTCGAGCGTTCTCTGCTCGACTGTGCCGCCTAGGTTCCCGGAGCTGCTCGTCTGCACCTGTTCCGCACTGCCCTCAACGGACACAATCGCCGACACGTCACCAACCTCAAGGCTGGCGTTGACCGTAGCGGGCTGATTAACGAGAACGTTATTTCTTGATGAAACGTACTTCTTAAACCCTGCCTTTTCAACGGTCACTGAATAGCTGCCCGGCTGAATGAGGTCAAACAGGTATGATCCGTCATCACCCGTTTGTGCAGTCAGCGGAACTCCTGAACCGTCGCGCAGAATGGTAACTGTCGCTCCGGAAACCGCCGCTCCTGCCTTATCATGAACAACGCCGGTTATTCGCGACGTCGTTCCCTGTGCAAATCCCAGTGCGCTCAATGCGCACGCCAATGCGAAAAGGACGAAAGTTTTTACAACTCGCTCTCTAATCATCTTTGCCTCCGAAAAGAAAAGTATCAACAACCCTGATGAATGTTTGAAAATTGATCTGAATTTGTTATGCAATATAGCACAGTTTTATGGAACTGTTAACCAAAACAGCCCAACATTTCAACTTTTTTTACTTTTATTTTTTGAAGCGAAGAACCAGCCCTTTTGCACCGACGGCCCAGCCATATTTTTTATCCATAAACAGGCCGTACAAACGCTCGCGGGTGTTGCTTTCCTGGCGGACCCAGGACTTCCCTTTATCATTTGACCGTAGGATCTCGCCTGCGTATCCGACTATCCAGCCGTTCTTGTCGTCGGCAAAATCAACCCGCATGAAGGTGTCTTTAAAGTTGGTCGCAACATTCTGCCAGGTTGCTCCGCCATTCTCCGTTCTGAGGATCGTTCCGGATTTGCCGACGACATAGCCTTCGTGGTCATCGCGAAAATCGACATTATAAAGCGGCATCGTGGTACCCGTCGTTTGCCTCTGCCAGGTACGGCCTTCGTCTGTCGTGTGCATGATAAGGCCGCCGTCGCCGACGACCCAGCCATGTGAGTTGTTATTAAAATCAAGGTGAAAGAGTTCAGTTTTCACGGGTACGGTGATACGGCGCCACGTGTCACCGCCATCCTCTGTTCGCATCAACAGCGAATCAACAACCACCTCGTCATCACCACTCTTTCTCTGCACTGAACCAACGACATAACCGCGCTTTTTGTCTGTAAAGCGAATACTCAAGAAATCCGGCCTCCCGGCACCAAATTCATCCGACCGATAAATACGGATGTCCTGCCATGATTTGCCGCCATCGCGGGTAATAAACATTTTCTGCCCGGCGACCAAATAACCGTTATCGTCGTTGCGAAAGTAGATCTCACTAATATTTTCCGTGGTATCGATCGGAAACTTGGCCCAGGTTCGGCCGCCATCGACAGTTGATGCCAGGTAACCATCGTCGCCCGCAATCCAGCCCTTTTCCGACGACGTAAAAAAGACAGCCACCAAATCGCCCGTCGTATTGGACGGCTGAACGGTCCAACCAGTCTGGGCAAAAAGGCCAACATTGCAGGCCAGCAAAAGAGAAACAAATAGTATAATTCTCAAAACGCGTTGCTCCTATTATTTCGGATCCATTCGACAAGTCACTGGGCATTAACGCAGTAACTTCAAACACAAAAAGGTGATCTCCAGCCTATAGGATAATGGTTCGAGGGCCGAAAATCACCTTGTCTGATGCACAATCTACCGGGCAGGTTTATCGAAATCGGGATGACACCCGAAGAGTTACGACTGCTATTTTACGATTCGCCATTTTTTTGTCACGAAGTCCTATTGAAAACTGGAAAACCAAATTCTAAAATTCTTCGTTGAACTGGGCCAATTTAGACTGTCGAGCGTCGTTCCAGCCATTGTTTGAACGAATTCTGACTTTCGCCTGACGGTCTGCCAACAAGCAGGTTTTCGATACTAATGTCTTCATCGAGGTCAGGCCAGTGGATTCCTTCTTTATCGCCGATGTATCGCCAATTGTTACGTTCGTCGGGTGTTCCGTGCAGAAGTCTCGGAAACCATGCCAGAGGGACCGATATGTCGCGTCCGTCGTTAAGCTCAATTGCAAGTGTATCGTCCGTGATGAGCACCTTCTGCGCTTTTGCTTCAACCGTTAAAATACTCATTCCATCTCCTCAATAATTCCACTTGATTTTCTTCAACAAGTCTCTGGATGCGGCCTATGTCGGTTCTATTGAAACCTCCGCTACTCTGTAGCCTGACCGGATCTAACCAAAACTTGGCCATGTCAGAGTCGCGTTCGATATGAATATGGGGCGGCTCATCACGATCACCAGCATAAAAGAAGAATCTATATGGTCCGCTTATTAGTACAGTAGGCATCGTTTCAACCAGGTCATTATAAACGATATGTATTTTTCACGTAACATCAAATAATTAAGGAATCTATGCCCTCCAGCAACCTGTCCACGTCGTCATGGGTCGTATGGCAGGTACATCCAGCACGCACTAAGCCGTTTACGCCGAGCCTTTCAACAACGGTTAGGGCATAAAAATCACCATCCGAAACAAAGATCCCCTTTTCAGCCAGTTTACGAGCGACGTCTTCGCAATCGTGGCCGGCGACGGTGAAGGAGACTGTCGAGGTGCGTGGGAAATTAGGGGATGGGCCGTAGAGGGTGATGCCGTTGATCGCGGCGAGGCCGTTCCATAGTTTTTTGGTCAGTTCGTGCTGACGGGCGTGCATCTCACTGAAGACGGTCGCAAGACGCTCGCGTTTCGAACCGAATGCGGCTAAAGACGCCAGGAAATCGACGGCGGCTGCGGCTCCGGCGATGCCTTCGTGGTTTTGGGTACCGGTTTCCATTCTTTCGGGTGAATAGTCGGGCGCGGGACGAAGTTTCGGAAAATCGATAGCCTCGAGCAATTCACGGCGTCCATAGAGAATGCCGATGTGTGGACCGTAGAATTTGTAGGCGGAGCATGCCAGAAAATCGCAACCGATCTTTTTGACATCGATCAGTTCGTGGGCCGCGTAATGGACTGCATCAACGAAGCTCAAAGCTCCGGCCTGGCGGGCCATC
>Ga0138256_10002147_pt1 | contig 21242 bp, 25 predicted proteins | sample KNB2016incub_MG_FD_105486 | JGI IMG/M metagenome (GOLD analysis project Ga0138256, IMG submission 105486) | Active sludge microbial communities from wastewater in Klosterneuburg, Austria - KNB2014incub_MG | ecosystem: Engineered > WWTP > Activated sludge > Unclassified | place: Austria... | reverse complement strand
CTTCAGTGTCGGCCGTACCCGTCATGCCCGCGAGTTTTTCGTACATGCGGAAAAAATTCTGGAAGGTAATAGTGGCGAGAGTCTGGTTCTCCTGTTTTACATCCACCTTCTCTTTTGCTTCGATCGCCTGGTGCAGACCGTCGCTGTAGCGGCGGCCTTCCATCATGCGGCCGGTGAATTCATCGACGATGATGATTTCGCCCGACTGCACGACATAGTCGACGTCGCGCGCGAACAGTTTATGTGCCTTGAGGCACTGGTGCACGTGGTGCACGAGTTCGACGTTTTGCGGCGCATAGAGGTTCTCGACGTTGAGCAATTTTTCAACTTTGTGCACGCCGATTTCTGTTAACAACACAGAACGCGCCTTTTCATCGACGTCGTAGTCGACTTTATCCTGCAGCGACGGAATCACTTTGTTGACGCGCACGTATTCGCCGGCATCCTGATCGGCGGGGCCGCTGATGATGAGCGGAGTACGTGCTTCATCGATCAGAATCGAGTCGACCTCGTCGACAATCGCGAAGTAGTGCCCGCGCTGCACGCGGTAGTTGCGGTGATCGACCATGTTGTCGCGCAGATAGTCGAAGCCGTATTCGTTGTTGGTGCCGTACGTGATGTCAGCAGCATAGGCTTCGCGGCGCTTTGCATGCGGCATGTTGCTTTTGATAACACCGGTTGTCAGGCCATGAAAGTCATAGAGCGGACGCATCCATTCGGCGTCGCGGCTCGCGAGGTAGTCGTTGACGGTCACAAGGTGCACGCCTTTGCCGGTGAGCGCATTGAGGTACACGGCGAGCGTCGCAGTGAGGGTTTTACCTTCACCGGTCTTCATCTCAGAAATTTTGCCTTCGTTGAGCGCCATGGCGCCCATCAGCTGCACGTCGAAGTGGCGCATTTTGAGTGTGCGCACCGAGGTTTCGCGCAACACGGCAAATGCCTCAGGCAGCAGTGAAATGAGTTTTTCGCCGTTGGCAATCCGCTGCTTGAAAGCCGGTGTTTTGGCGGCGAGTTCTGCGTCAGAGAGTTTTTGGATTTCGGGCTCGAGCGCGTTGATGCGCTCGACGTATGGCCTGATACGCTTCAGATCGCGTTCGTATTTCGAACCGAACATGGCCTTGAGAACAAATTGCAGCATCGGGTAATTTTTGCAGAAAAGACATAGCGTCGATGAAAAACAGGGGGGATCTGTCGGCGGTATTGTCAGCCGTGGTCATGTCCCGGATGTGAGTCAGCGCGGATCTTCAGAGCGTTCGAGCCGGCGCTTCAGGTTCGCGAGCGCCGCTGCAGACTGGCTCTTAATCTTGGGTCTCACCAGCAGCGGCTCAAAATACGCGAGACCGCCATGCACCAGGTAGGTGAGTGTGCGGCGAAACAGTGTGCCTTCCCCGACTCGTGTGAAGTCATAGTGAATGGTCAGGTCGAACAGTGAGGATTTCCCCTGCACCTCCCAGATTGTTACGGGGTTGCTGATCGTCACTGTGTACGCCGTCTGCCGCTTCACGCTGATCAGCGGATATTTCACAGTGATAATCTCCCGAAACGCATCGCCCACTTGCAGCGGCACGCGCGGCAGTTCTGCGGATGTCGAAGCGGGGTGCCATTCATGCCACAGATCGGGCCGGCTGACGTAATCGAAGACCTGTTGCGGTGTAGCGGCGATGAAAATTTCATTGGTTAGCATAGTTTCGTTGCCCTGGCCCATAAATCGAGAGCCACGACAGACCACGCCGGGTCAAAAACAATTAGGGTGTCTTCCGGCTGAGTCGGTTGGCTCGCTCTGTCACCTTCACCGCTTCCGCCTCGCCCCGACCAATCTTTCAAATTCACCTAGTTCCGCCGCCGTCGCACTCAGCGAATAGAAGCCTCCCTCGCGCTGGCATTCGAAAAAATTCGCTCCCGCACCGAAGTGCCCGAGCAGGGTTTTATCCGCATAGAAATTCGCGATGAGCGTCGGCACCGGTACCCCATACCACGGGACTTTCCAGCCGCCGCTGCGGGCATTCACGAATTGCATCACTGCGGCAATCTGCCCTGAGTTCTCGATCACTGCCAGCGGCTTGTCGTGGTTGTCGCGCACTTCGATGCGGGTCACACCGCGGATGTGTTCCAACGATGTGCCGCAGGCGAAGAGGGCGAGGGCGCTGAGACTCAGCGCGAATGCTTTCATGCTTATCGCCTGCCGTGTGCCGGCAACGGCGGCAAGTATTTTTGGATAGACTGCTGATGGGGGCATGGTATGCATGCTGCGTCAGGATACCATGTTCAGAAAAATGAAAATCCGCATTGCAGCGCTCTTGGGTGTTCTGTTGCTTTTCTCGCACTGTTACGTGGTGAGCGAATTTATTGTCGGTGGTGAAGGCGCAGTGTTTGTCGATGAAAAACTCCCAGGGTTATGGCGCTTTCCGGGTAAGGCGGGCTTCATGCTCATTGCGCGGCATAAAACCGGTGATTTCAGCTTCCATTATTTCAGCGGCAACTTCGAACTCGATGGCGAATATTTTGCCGGTTGCCTGAGCAAGGTCGGCGGCAAAACCTTCTTTAATGTCAAGCGCTATGGTTCGCTGTCTGAAAAAGCCGCTGATAGCGGCTATGTTCCGCTGCATTATGAACTGAATGGCGATCAGCTGAAAATAGCGCTCTTGGAAACCAAATTCTTTAATGATGCGATCGGGACAAAAAAACTCACGGGACAGGCTCCCGTGCAGTCGAGCACTTACTCCACCGCACCGACACGAATCACCAGCCGCGGTGAAGACCTCGCGAAGTTTATTCTCGATAACTGGAAAAATCCGGAGATGCTCGAAAAGCCGCAGACCATGGAGCGCATCAAGGTAGATTTGCCCACGACGCCCGAAGAGGCCTTGCCCAAGACGACGCCTTGACTGAGCGGCGCGAGTTGGCGCACAGCCTTATAAAAGCCTGCATCAAAACCACGCATAGCGCACAGACAGGTGCAGCCCGAGTGCAGTCTGTGTGAGGCTTGAATCCAGTTTGTACTCGCTGCTCGCCGATGTGACCTTTGAAGCAGTGGGCATAACCAGACTCGTCAGAATTCCGACCTGCAGATGGCTCATCAGGTTGTAATAGACACTCGCATAAACCAGCGGTGCCACGGTCTGATTAAAATCGTACGTGCCACCGCGCAACTGGTAGACTGAGATGCCGGCACCGATCGCGCTCTCGAAACCGGCAAAAGCCGGCAGCGCATAGACGGCGGCAAAGTTCAGACCCAGATAACCGAATGTGCCACCGTCGACAACAGATATCGGAGAAGGGGTTGCATTCAGTGATTGCGTTTTTGTCGGCAAGATGCCGGTTTCAGCGCCGAAATGAAAACCGTATTGTTTGTACGCGAGATAGTCGAGCGTCATGCCGAAGCCGTAACCTGTTTTGTGTGTGCTGTTGAGACCGATACCCATGCCGCCATTTAACCCGGTGTAGATTTTTGAATTTTCCAAAAGCTTGTCGAAAAAAGTTTTGGCATCTTCGATGCGGCGCGCTTCGTCGGCACGCGCCTTTTCGGCAGCGGCTTCGCGTTCTTTCTGTGCTTTGATTTCGGCTTCTTTTTGCGCGCGCAATTCCTCTTCGGTCAGCGGCGGCTTGGGTTCAGAACTAACGGCTGGCTTCGCGCTCTCACCTGTCGCAGGCTGCGCCGGGGTGGGTTTGGCTTCGGCGGGTTTCGGCGGATTAACCGCAGTGTCGCTGCCTGAAGCCGGAGTTGCGGGTTTTTCTGGCACAGCAACGGGTTTTGGCGTAGGCGCGGCCGGCGCTGGCTTTTCCTGCGCCATGCCGGGTGCGGCACTCATGCCCAGAGTAATGCAGGTCAGTAGGGTCAGCAGCCGTGATTGCATACCGGCAATCATGCATTGCCGCCGGCTGCGCAAAGTGAAATACGCCCATCAGGGGCTGCGCGGCATGAAACCCAACTGGAAATTCCGCAAACATTATGTGTTTCTCGATCTCGAAGCCACCTGCGCCAAAGACAATGGCTTTGCGCGTGCCGAGCGCGAGACGATTGAAATCGGGGCAGTGGCGATCGATGCCGAACTGCGTGTCGTGTCTGAGTTTCAGGAGTACATCCGCCCGGTGTTGCGCACCACCCTCACCGATTTTTGCACCGAGCTCACCGGCATCACACAGGCACAGGTTGATGCCGCAGCTTTTTTTCCGCATGTGTTTGCCCGTTTTGAAAAATGGGTGAGCAGCTTTGACGATGTGTTTCTTTTTAGTTGGGGCAACTATGACCGCAAGCAGCTCGTGCAGGATTGCCGCCGCCATGGCATCGACTACACATTGCCCGCCAGCTTTCTGGATTTCAAGAATTTGTTTTACAAAAAGCAGAAATTACTCAAGCGTTCGGGGCTGGGGGCGACACTGACTCAGTTGGGGCTCGTGTTCGAAGGGCGAGCGCACAGCGCGCTGTCAGATGCGAAGAATACCGCGCGGCTGTGGAAATATATCAAGCCGTAGAGACGCACTGCAGTGCGTCTCTACGCAATTGCACCCACCTCGCGCAACCAGGCGACGGTATCTTTTAAGCCCTCTTTCACATCGGGATACAGATACTGAAATCCCGTCGCGAGGCTCTTGCGGTTCGAAATCCAGTAGCTTGATGAGATATATTCTGCTGATTGCACTTCGAGAATGCGCACGCGTGGTACGCCGAAGTTTTTTTCGAGCGCCGTCCAGCCATGGGCTATGAGTGAGGCGACCGGTTTGAGCCAGCCGACGGGCAACAGTGGAATGTCGATCATGTTGCGGCCGGTCAATAGCGCGATGTAATGCAGAAATTCGTGGTATGAGATGACGCTGTTGTCGGTGACGTTAAAGTCTTCGCCGATGTAGTCTTTACGGCCGGCGACAAAAAGAGCGAAGCGGGCCAGATCGTCCACGTGCACCGACGCGGTAATGTAGTTTTTGCTGTCTTCGGGAATTGCCGGCAGAAGGCCATTACCGATTGCGGCGGCAATGCCGCCATGGCCATAGTCACTGCCCGGGCCGTAAATCGGGGCAGGGCGAATGACCGTGAGTGGCAATGCCTGCGTGCGGTGTGCATGCCACAGTAGCTGTTCCTGGTGCCATTTGCTCACCGAGTAGGCATTCACCAGGTGCGTGCCATCAGGCTCAATTCCGGTAGAATTTTTGGGCGAAGACGATTTTTCTGAAAAAGGCAGATTGGCACCACGCCCCGAAGCGATCGGTTTGCCGAACACACCGCAGGTGCTCCAGTGTATAAAATGCGCGGGCCTGAGATTGAGCGCAATTGCCAGCAGGTTCTTTGTGCCACCGACGTTGATGCGCGTCAGGGTTTCGGCGTCCGCGCTGTAGTCATAGAGTGACGCGGTATGAAAGAGAAAATCCACCTTGAGTTTTTTGAGCGGCTCAAGCGAGGCCATGTCGTTCAGATCACCGGCAATATATTGCAGTTGCGGATGGGCTTCGTTAAAACCCAGCGCATGCAGGTGCGCGCGGCGCTCTGTCTGGGCCAATGCGCCGGCCCGATCGAGACCGATAACGCGGTGCCCGGCTTTGAGCAGTTCATGCACGAGCCACGCACCGGAGAAACCGGCGGCACCGGTGACGAGCGGGGTCGGTTGATTCATTGGGTTAGAGGTCTTTGTGTGCCTTGACTGTACACTGCTAATTGTATCAGTCAGATTACCGGGGCGGGGTTTCTAAGAGAGAGATTTCCTGATCGACGCAGCGACTGTGCTCTCAAAATCCAAGCATGCGCACACTGTCGATCATGGAAATCATTTCGGGCGTCGGTGTTCTGGGCTTCTGGGTCGCCTTTTATACGGTTGGCCTGGCTCCCGACAAAGCGCCGGCGTGCTACCTGAATCACGAAAATTCATTTCCCTATGCCGACACGGTGATGTCGCTGCTCTTTATCTACGGGGGAATTTTGCTTCGGCGGGGTAGTGTCTCTGGTTACGTAGCCTCGATCGCTGCCGGTGGTGCGTTTGTGTTTCTCGGCATTCTCGACACAACCTACAATCTGCAAAACGGCATGTACCGCACCGGTATCGCCGACGCAATTCTGAACGCGTTTATTAATGTGTATGCAATCCTTTTTGGCGCCTTTGTTGTCTGGCGCTGCGGGCAACGCCTGGCGGTAAAACCGTGAAGGTACTTGTTACGGGTGGAACCGGCTTCATCGGCGGCGCGCTCGCGCGACGGCTTAAGAGCGCCGGGCATAAAGTGCGTATCTTCACTTTGCCGAACGACCCGGCGCTCCAAAACCTGGGTAAATCCGAATTTGAAATTTATAAAGGAGACATCAGCAATGCTGCCGAGGTGGCAGAGGCGGTGAAGGGCTGCGCGCAGGTCTTTCACTGCGCAGGGCTCGTGTCAGACTGGGGACCGCGCGAACTCTTCTGGAAAGTCAATGTGGAGGGCACGCGCAACGTCGCCGAGGCGTGCGCAGCGCACAAGGTGAAGCGGCTCATCTACATCAGCACCAACGATGTTTTTGGCCTCAGGGAAGACGTTGTGATGGATGAAAGTTTTCCGCTCGCCAAATGGGGTGAGCCCTATGCCAACAGCAAGATCGAAGCTGAAGAAGCGGTTTGGGAAGTGCACAAGCGCACGGGACTCGAAGCGACGATGGTATTCCCCTGCTGGGTCTATGGGCCGGGTGACAAAACCTTCGTGCCGCTGCTCGCCGATGCGATACAGAGCCATAGCATGGTATTCTGGCGCAAGGATGTGCTCGTGTGGCCGTCATACGTCGACAACGTCGTCGACCTGTTGGTGCTGATTTCCAAACACAAAGCAGCGGTAGGCAATGGCTATATTGTGCACGACGGTGAATCCACGACCTTTCAGGAATTTTGCGGTGTGATTGCCGATACGCTCGGCTACAAGCGGCCAAAGCTGACGATCCCGTATTTTCTCGCGAATGCAGTCGCGGTGCTGTTGACCGGCATCTGGAAACTGCTGCGCATCAAAACGCGCCCGTTACTCACGACCTATACCGTGAAGAATCTGGGCTCGCGGCTCAAATTCTCGATCGCGAAAAGCCAAAAGCAGCTTGGCTGGAAACCGAAGATCGGTTACAAAGAGGGAATGCAGCGCACGATGGCGTGGCTTAAGACGATGGATCGTAAGGGGTTGAAGACGAAATAGCAGTTAAAGTTATTCTGCTTTGCAGAGCTGCCTTAACATTCTCTGCCGATCTCGCAGCTCTCGCCATTCAGCGTAACGTGCGCCTGCTCAAGCGCAGTCTTAATCTGCTCAAATGGCTGCCAGCCGCGCGTGATGAGCGCGAACTGGCCTTTGTCTTCGAGAACCAGCGCGGGAAAACCGCGGATACCTAAACCTGCAGTGAAGGTGAATTGCCCCCAGGTTTCTTTATGCGTGTTTTCGCTCTGGTGGCTCGCTAGAAAATCTGCCGCAGAAACGCCATAAGGCGCGGCCAGCGCTGCAAGCACATCGGGCGAGGTGATGTCGTGGTTGTGGGCATAGAAGGCCTGTTGGATTTCATGGTAATAGGCATAGGCATGCTGTGGGGCGAGTTGTTCCATCACAACCACAGCTTTCGCCGCGGGTTCAGTGTCGTAGACAAAATTTCCGCGCTCGAAAAAAAATTCATCGAAAGCTTGAGAAGTCATTTTGGCCACGTCGCGCCAGTGGTGGCGAATGATGCGCGCGCGGGCGGGCGTCATGGTTTCGGCAAGTTTGCCGGGTCTGAGCCCGCCCATGACCAGTCGGATGTCATATGACGCCCCGTATTCTGCACGAATCTGGTCGATGACCGGCTGAAAGCCATAGCACCATGAGCACATGGGGTCGGCAAAGTAATAGAGGCGCGGTGCTTCGGTACCTTCGATCCTATCTTGCATATTCGTCATTATACTAAAGAATTTTCACAGTAGTCAATAATCTGTTATTCTGTTATGGTCAAGCCCTAAGACGAGCTTCAGACCTGCATCGAGTCGTTTGCAGTACGTTTCGGGTAATTTGGTTACGTGATCGGTGAGCGTATTTTTGTCGAGCGTCAGAATCTGCGAGACATTAATGACCGAATCTTTTGGCAGTTTCGATACCACTTTAGGCAGCAATATATTTCCCGGTGCTGCCGCGAGGTCTGTGTTGGTCGTCAAAATTGCACAGATAACTGTCGCAATCTTGCTCTGGTTAAAGATATCTGACTGCAGAGCCACGACAGGTCTGCGGAACCCCGGCCCCGAGCCGATTGGGTCGCCGAGGTCTGCCCACCAGATACTGCCGCGCCTCAGCTCCATTCGTTGTTTAGCGCCTGCCGCCTTTGTGCCGATTGAACAACTTTATCTTTGCCTTCGTGCTCGTTGGTGTAGACGGCGTTAATTTTCGCCAAGAGTGCCTTGTCTTCAAAGGATTGCAGGTAATTAGCAAGGGCCTGCTGGTAAAGATCGCTGCGGTTTATTTTGAGTTTTTTTGCCAGCTGTTCACCTTCCAGAAAGAGCCGGTCAGGTATCGAAATCGCAGTTTTCATACTTTAGTATAAATATATTTATACCTTGCGTCAAGCGGAAACCAGGCAGAACCCTGTACTTAGGGCGCGGGATATTTTGAGTGGGGGCATCCGACACAGTGAATGAGAGAGTTTACGCGGAGGCGCGGAGCCGCGGAGGGCAGATGCGGGGTTGGCTGAGCGCAGGGCATATGCACTAGCAGTTTCCTGAAAAAGTCATGTGCGCGGCAGGCGCGCACGCATGAATGCGCGCAAACGAAGACATTTGCGCTCCTAATTTTGCCTTTTTCAGGAAACTGCTGGATAGAAAGGATCAGGGCGCAAATAGATCGACGGCAGAGACTCCCCATTCGGGTGGTCTGTATCGATGATTAAAATGCTCTTCTTTTCTCAGGGGATACTGCAGCTCTTTGTTGCGCTGGGTGCACTCGTCGCCGGGGCGATGTTTATTTTTGAGCCTTTGGGGCGCCTGTTGCAGGCACCGCTGGCAATGCTCAAGGGTACCCCGTTCAGCAATTCCCTGCTGCCGGGAATCATCCTTTTTTGTGTGAATGGCCTCGGCCAGGCAGCAGCGGGTATACTTACTCTGCGCCGTGATGCGCGCGCTGGCATAATTGGCGGTGTCTTTGGCCTCGGGCTCACCATCTGGCTGTTCGTGCAGGTGACCCTGATCGGGGGTGGTTACCTGATTCAAAATGCATTTTTTGCCATCGGTATTGTCGAGACGACGCTGGCTTTTTTTATCGATCGCAACTTGCGTCACTAAGGTTTAGTGAAGTGCGGTCGGCGCGTCTCTATAAGAATTTTCTCACCAGCCAAAGCACGAGGCTCAGCAGCAACGAGACCAGCAGCGATGTCGCCAGCGGAAAATAGAAACTGAAGTTTTCATTCTTGACCGCAATGTCACCCGGCAAACGCCCAAGCGGCAGTTTTGTCAGACATGGCCAGGCGAGGCCAATTGCAACAATCAGAATGCCGATAATAATCAGCGTCTTCTGCATCGTCTCAGAAACGAATTTCAGCCAGCGCAAACATGCCGTTGTCGGTGAAATCGGCGCTGCGACCGAATTCTGCCGCAATGCCGCTACCGGTGAGCGAATTGACCGATTTCGCGCCCTGCGCCAGCGCCAGAGCGCGAATGCCTTCCGGGTCTGACGAAAACAGAATCGGTTCGCTCTTGAACGTCTTCGCGAACGCTTCCGATTTTTGTTTGATGGTTTCGGCGCTCAAAGCCGATTTGCCTTTTTCGTTGAAATAGTCGGCGACGAGAATGCTGCCGGGGGCCAGCAGGGTGGCGCAGGTGCGGATTGTTTGCTCAATCACGGCCTTGCTCACGTACATGGTGACTCCTTCCCATACAATCAAAGCCTGTTTACCCTTGAGACCGAGACTCTCAAGAATCTCGGCGAGGCTCTTTTGCATCAGATCGGCAGAGTGAAATCTAATGTGCGCGGTGTCGATTCTGGCGGCGGTGAGAATTTTCTTTTTCTGCTCTGCCGTTGCCGGAAAATCCACCTCGGATATGCCGTGTTTGAGAAAAGATTTGAGTCTGAGCGCGCGCGAGTCATAGCCTGCACCTAAAAGCACTACCGGCATCTGCGGCCCGTTCTCGCGTACCAATTTGTCGATTGCAGCGTGGCGCAGAATGATCCAGTCGAAGAGGTACATCATCAGCCGGCGGTAGCGGTCACGCTTGGCGCGGTCGGCATAGCCGGGTAAGCGGGTCTGCATCTTCTCTGATAAAAACAGTCGCGCGAATTCATCTCTAATGAGGGAATTTTCTTTATCCCATTGCAGGTCGAGAGCCCTGAAAAAACAAACCATCTCGGCTGTACCGCTGGCGTTACCTTCTTCCATAAGGCAAGATCGGGAGTATGCGCTTCGCGCAAACCCGTTTTCGCGGGGCGTAAAGGCGCCATGCCGTGCCAAACGCGAAGCGTTTGGCACGGCATGGCGATTCAACACCACGAAAGATGCTGACGCCCGGAGGGCGTCAGCAGGGTCGGTATTATGTCACATCGGCAAAAGGCCGAAAAAGCGGAAAAAGCCAGCGAGTCCGATCTCTATCCGCCTGTCGAAAAATATTTTGCGGCACAGGGCTATAGCGTGAAGGGCGAGGTGTTGGGCTGCGATCTTGTCGCTGTGAAGGGCGACAGCATTATTGTTGCCGAGCTCAAACTCACGTTCAATATCAAACTCATCTACCAGGCAGTGCGCCGGCTCGCGATTACGCCCAACGTCTATGCCGTGATACTCAAACCCAAGGGCCGGCAGAAGATGTCGTTCTGGCAGATGATCAAGAGCCTCTGCCGGCGGCTCAATATCGGCATGCTGCTCATCGACAAGGGTGAAGTCGTGAGCTTTGTCGAGCCGGCGCCCTTTGCCGGCAAGGTGAATGGCAGGCAAAAGGCGAAGGTACTCAAGGAATTCAACGGCCGCCGCGTGTCGCAGAACATCGGCGGTGTGACCGGCAAGAAGCTCGAGACCGCATACCTCGAAACTGCAATCCACATTAGTGTGCTGTTGAAAAAGCACAAGAAGCTCAAGCCAGCTGACTTGGTGGAGTTGGGTTGTTCTGAGAAGGCCGGGCAGATTCTGTATTACAATTACTATGGCTGGTTCGAGAAGACCGCGCGCGGCGTGTATAAACTCAAAACCGGCAAGGCGCGCGTGATTGCGAAAGAAAATCCGCGCATCTGGGAGTTTTATGAGCTCGAAGTCAGCGCCGGTGCGCGCGGATGAATTTTTTGGGTTCGAGAAAACCTGTCTGTTCAGTGCCATAGCCGCCGCCGACGGGTAGCGCTAAGACGCTGCGCAGTTCGAGGTGCAGGTGCGCCTCATAGAGACCGCCGGCAGTGCCGAGTGTGCCGATTTTTTCACCGCGCCGCACGATCGCGCCCTGTTGTGGCAACATATCGGTGAAGTGCGCATAGAGCGATTCAACGTGCGGGGGATTTTCACCCTCACGCAGCCGGTGAACGATGCGCAGCACTTTGCCCCAGCCGCCGCCGATGTCTTCAGCAAACACCACGACGCCGTCGGCAATCGCGTGAATCGGTTTGCCGAGATCTTTGTTGTTACCGGCTGCGCCCCAGTCTTCGCCTAAATGGTCGGCGACACCAAATGCCTGCGCATCATAGCACTTGTGCCCATCGGGCGGGCAGAGCGGAAAATCAAAGCGCTCGGCGATGGGCGCTCTATTCAGCCATGCTTCGAAGCGCTCGTAACTGGTGCCGTAGTGGTTACGGACGTTTTTTTCGAGGCCAACTTGCTCCGCGCTTTTGCAGCCGCTGTCGGCAAAAAAGAACGAGGCTGCGCAGAGGATAATATATCGCCGCGCGAGAATCAATCCGCCTCATACATGCCTGCGTCGCGGCAGGCGGCTTTGACAAAATCGTTCGCATTGCCCTGGATCAGCTCAATCTTTTTCGCTCGCTCGCACTCGGCGGCGTCGACCGGGTCTTCTTTGTCCCAGGCTTCGAAGAGCCGCCGCGACGCTTTGCCGAGAATGCCGCGGTTGGGGTAGGCGGCATCCATGTAAAAATAAATGCGCGCAATGTCGCCGCGTATCTCTTCGCGCGGCTCGACCACGCGGTCTTCGACTTCAAAATCGCAGCTGCCATAGGCGCGCGCTTCGCCCTCGATCATGCCATAGCGATAATTGCTGCGATCGCCGTTCATCTCGCCGATCTCGGGAAAAAGATTATACAGGTCGGCTTCCATCATGCGGTACGTCTCGCTGGTTTTGCCTGCACAGCGCCGCCCCTTGAACGGCGTGCCGTCATTTTTCACACACGCCGCATGCCCCTCGCGCCACTCGACAAAACTGCGTCCGAAATTTTCCGCAGGCACCACGTGTTCGATCTCAATGCGCCGCGCACGCGCATTATCCCGCCGCGGTGTGTATCCGCAACTCTGCGCATCGACAACCTTGCCTGTAAAACGGCACGCGCAGTAGAGCGTTCGCCCCTCATCGCCGGCAATTTCGAGCACGAGCTTCTTCGCCTTGTTGAACGAACGAATGCGCGTGTTACCGCTGGCAGCAAGAGCGGTCGCGAACACGAGAAGAGCCGCGGCAAAGAGAGGGGGATGTCGTAAGAATCGCATGGTTGGTTTGTGGAGCAGCGTCGTTAGTTTCAGACAGGCGGCAAATCTTATCCGCGCATAGCCTTCGGCACGGGGGGTAAGATGACCTGCGCTCTCTGTGGCTTCGATTTACAGCCGTCGCGCCAGCAGAACTCTGGCGCTTACCGCCCATGGAGGCAAAGCCATATGAAGACCCAATTGGAAAATATTCTGGAGTATTACGGTAGCGTATTACAATCTAAAAAAGATCTGAAAACAGGCGCCTGCTGCACAGCAGAGAGTATGCCTGAATATCTACGGCCGATTCTGAATGACATACATCCTGAAATTCTGGACCGGTTTTACGGCTGCGGTTCGCCGATACCTTTCGCGCTCGAAGGGGCTACCGTGCTCGATCTCGGCTGCGGTACCGGCCGCGACGTTTTTATGCTGTCGAAACTTGTCGGTGGCAACGGTCGCGTCATTGGTCTCGACATGACAGACGAACAGCTTGCCCTGGCGCGCAGGCACAGCGACTGGCAGATGCAGAAGTTTAGCTTTTCTCAAGCCAATGTCGAGTTCAAAAAAGGATTTATAGAAGATCTGGCCTCGGCCGGCATCGCTGATAATTCGATCGACCTTGTCGTCTCGAATTGTGTCATCAATCTTTCCCCGGACAAAGACAAGGTTTTCGCGGAGATTTTCCGCGTGCTGAAACCGGGGGGTGAACTGTATTTTTCTGATGTGTTCGCCGATCGCCGTATTCCGGTTGAACTCAGAAATGATCCGGTGCTGCTCGGTGAATGCCTGAGCGGAGCGCTCTACACAGAAGACTTTCGGCGCATGCTCGCAAAACACGGTATTGCCGATTTCCGCGTGGTGAAATCCTCACCGGTACCGATTCTCGACACAGGGATCGAACGTAAGATCGGTATGGTGAAATTCAGCTCGCTGACGGTGCGCGCATTCAAACTCGACCTCGAAGACAAGTGCGAAGACTACGGGCAGGTTGCCTATTACCTGGGCACAGTCACAGAAGCGCCGCATGAATTTATGCTGGATGACCACCATCTGATTAAAAAGGGCATGCCGTTTCTGGTGTGCGGCAATACGGCGAAGATGTTGTCAGAAACCCGCTATGCGCGGCACTTCAAAATTGTTGGAGATACCTCGACACATTTTGGCTTGTTCGACTGCGCGCAGCCGGCCGCTAATTTTGGTGGCGACGATAAAGCCACCGGCGCGTGCTGCTGAATCGCGTTGCCAAACTCCGCGGCCACGCGATTCGTCAGATTGGCTCGAGCGCGAGCGGCAGCCCGTCCATCGGTTCTTGAATCGGCACGCTGAAGCGTGGGGCATAACCCGGTGCGGATTGCCATCTGAACCTCGTCAGAATTTTGCTCATCAGAAGTTTTACCTGCATTTCTGCGAAAGTGAGACCCAGGCAAAGGTGTTTGCCCGACCCAAATGGCACGTAGGCGCCCGCATGGTTCTTGTGTTCTTCGCGCTCGGGCGAAAATCGCGCCGGATCAAAAGAATTGGGTTTGTGCCAGTAGTCGGGTGAACGGTGGAGTAAGTGTGCGACTACGGCGACGCGCGAACCTTTGGGCAGGTGGTAGCCGCCGAGTTCAGCCGGTGCCTCGAGCTTGCGCGGAAAGACGACGAGGGGGGGATGCAGCCGCAGCGTTTCTTTGAACGCCCAGCCGATTTTTTCGAGTTCTTTGAGTCGACTATAATCCAGGTCGCGCTCTCTGTAGAACTGCACGCTCTCCGCGCGCAGTTCTGTTTGCCATTCCGTATTTTTTGAAAGCTCGTACATCAGGCTCGTGATGCTCGACGCCGTCGTGTCATGCGCCGCCATGAGGATAAAAATCGCATGGTTCATAACCTCCGCATCTGAAAGCCCCTTGCCATCGATTTCCGCCACACAAAGCTGGCCAAAGAGGTCGGGCGTCGGATTTCGGCGCCGTTCAGTGATGAGGCCACGAAAGTAAGACATAAGCTCGGCCCGTGCGACGAATCCTTTGCCGTACGTCGTGAACGGCAGCGGCAGGCGCAAGAGGCCGGTAACTGCATGCACAATGTCACTGATAGCGCGGTTAATTGAAGGCAGCGAATCATCGACTTTGATACCGAAAAAAACCGCGGTCGCCATCAGCAGCGTTAACTGTTTGATTTTGGGAAAGACCGGCGCGCCACGCCCGGTCGCGAATTCATGCGCGATGTAGTTCTCCGCAATCGGTTGCATGAGTTTGAGATACCCTGCCATTGGTTCTTTCAGAAACGACTGCTGCAGCATCTGCCGGTGGTAGCGGTGCTCCTGGCCATCGCGCAGCAAAAGCCCGCCCTTAAAAAGTTCGCCGATGGCAAAATCCCAGCCTTTCTTTGAGGAATAGATGCCATCTTTGTCGGCGAGAATTTCGTGCGCGGCCGCAGCGTCGGCGATGGCGATCAGATTTTCGCCGATCATCCGCACCTTGAAGATCTTGCCATGCCGTGCAGCAAGGTCATCGAGCAGTTGAATCGGGTCGCTCAGAAATTGCAGCGTGTCGCCAATAAAAGGCAGGTGCAGATCACCGGGCACGCCGGGGTAAGGATCGACAAAGTTCTGCTCCATGAATTGAGCGACATTCATGGTTTCCGATTTGCCGGCGAGCGACCGGGTCAATGAGAATATAGCGGCGCGATATCGCTACCGGACTTCAAGAAGATATCACATCGTGAAAACCGGACTTACTCCCAATTACTATGAAGTCGAGACGCGTATGCTGCATGGGCAAGAGAAGACACAGCAATGCTGATTCGCCTGATCAAGATTCGATCGGCGCTGTGGACTTAGCATTCCGACAGACAGAAATACAACGTCTTATTCCCAATCTTCAAGTTGGATCGCTTTGACGCGTGAAAATTCTTTGGTATTGTGCGTCACAAGCGTTACATCTTTGACAATTGCTGTTGCGGCGATCATGAGATCGTAGGGTCCTATCGGTGTCCCCGCTCTTTCCAGAGTAGCCCGAATCTCACCGCATTTTTCGGCAATCTGGTCATCCAATGGAATACTGGAAAAAGAGCCGAGGAACTCGCGAATTAAGGCCTGTTTTCTATCGGGGTTTTGGCTTTTATTGGCTCCATAAGACAATTCAAACCGGACGACTGATGGAAGAGCAATCTCTTCATTGGAGATATTGGCAATCCGCGTCTTTAGTAGCTGCGACGTACCCTTCAAAATCTGAATACAGACATTCGTATCGAGAATGTACTTCACAGTTCTGGTCTTTTTTCAAATTCCCCTTGCGGGCTGCGTTCTGGAAAATCAGGTATTGCACCGAAAAATTCGCGCAGCGGTTTGGAGGTTGATAGTTCCTGCTCTTCGGTAAGAATGATAATTTCGGCCCGTTTATGCACCAAGTTCTTAGGGATATTCAGAGTTACCGTTTCCGGCAAATCTTCGTATATAGTTCGCATAGCATTCATCATTTACCCCGTTCCATCGGACTCCGCTGCCACGCTTAGGGCGTCAATGAATCCGCTACCCGGTATGATACGAAACCACAGCAATTGGTGAGGGTTCGATTCCCAGACGGGGTCAGTATTTTCATAGAATAAAAAGTCCAAAAAAAAGCCCGGCATTGCTGCCGGGCCTGACGTGCGTCCCCTAGGGGAATCGAACCCCTGTTGCGGGAATGAAAATCCCGAGTCCTAACCGCTAGACGAAGGGGACTAATCCTTCTTGGCAAAGTTGTTTCTGCGAAACGACCCGGCCGTTTGAGAAGCCCGGGAATCGAACCCGGGACCCACTCCTTAAAAGGGAGTTGCTCTACCGACTGAGCTAGCTTCTCTTTTATTGCTTCTGCGGGGCGGGGGCACCCCCGCACCGCAGAAACTCTAAAGCGTCATGGCGAATCCGACAAATTGGTCAGCGCGTCAATTTTTTTGGCAAAGGAAAGCTGATATTTTTTGCCCAGGTGGAGGGTCTGTTCGCGGGGGATTTCTCCGGCAAACCGGCGAATGGCTGCTCTGCGGGCGCATGCAGCGAATTCTTATCGCCATTGTGGTACTGCGGCAGAATGTGGATTATGGCAAAAGCAGCGGCAAGCGCGGTATCACCGGCACAAATTTCATGCCCGAAATGCGGGCATAGTTTTAATGTCGAAGAGGTGCTCGCGCACCAGATCGAAGAGCGTCTGCGCAGCGATCTGAACCAGCAGGTTTCCGATCTGGAAAAATCGTACGCGGAAAAAGAAGAGAGTCTGCGTCGGGAGAAGATGGACCTCGAAAAGTCTAAATCCGAATTGGAAGAAAAGGTCGCAAGCGAGGTCAATAGACTTTCAGCAGAAAAAGAAAAGGCCATTAAGAAGAAGATCAGCGATGAATACAGCGAGCAAATCAAGTCGCTGGGTGAAGAGTTGGAAGAGAAAAGCAAAAAGGTCGCAGAGGCGACGCGGTTGCAGATCGAGCTCGATCGTTTGAAGCGCGACATGCAGCTACAGGAAGAAAACATCCGGCTGACGGCTGAACAGGAAGTTGGCGCAAAATTGGCCAAACAGAATGAAGAGTTACGGTTGAAAGAGCGAGAGCAGAGCGAACTCAAGGTGCGTGAGAAAGAAGAATTGGTGCAGAACCTGATGGCGCAACTCGAGGTAATGAAAAAGAAGGCGGAGCAGGGGTCGACCGAGCGGCAGGGCGAGATTCAGGAGCTGGTGATCTCTGAATGGCTGCAGGCGACTTTCCCGCTCGATCAGGTGAGCGACATCAAAAAAGGCCAGAAAGGTGCGGATGTACTGCTGTCTGTGCGGGATTTTCGCGGCGCTGAAGCCGGCAAGATTTACATCGAGAGCAAGCGCACCGCGAATTTCAGCCACGATTGGGTGGCTAAATTGAAACAGGACAACATGGAGAAAAAGGCCGATCTGCTGCTAATTGTCACGCAGGCGCTACCCGATGAAAATTGGCGTGTCGGTGAAATCGACGGAGTCTGGGTTTGCTCGCTTTATGATTTTAAAGCGGCGATTGTGTTGCTCCGGCAGGGACTGTTGCGCGTCGCTTCGGCTGCCGCGGTGCAGTCGAACGCCGGCGATAAGATGGCGCTGCTCTATAAGTTTTTGACGAGTCTCGAATTCAGGCAGCAGATGGAATCGATGCTGGGGGGCTTTCAGGAGTTGCGCGCGGGCTATCTGAAAGAACGCGGGCAGATGGAAAAAATCTGGAAACAACGGGAAAAACAACTGGAGATTATCATCGGCAGCGCGAACGCTTTTGTCGGTTCGATTCAGGGGATTGCCGGTGCATCGATTCCCGAGCTGAAGTTGCTCGGCGAAGTCGAAGAGTAGCCGAAAATAAATCGGCTACCAGATTTCCAGATTCTCTTCGATATATCGTTGGTTCGCGTACTGTATCGGCAGCTCGATCATCGGTTGCCGGCTTGACCGGGCCGCGTGTTTCGCGGTGAACTCGACGTGAACTGCGACTTCGTGGCGAATGAGATCGCTCAGGCAGAAATCCTTCGCGGTATCTGGCTGCCATTCGAGCAGCCATTTGCCCTTGTTACTCGACATCTGCGGCGACCAGCGGCGGTAGCGGTTCAGAATTGCGTCGGGTAGTTTTTTGGTCAGCGGCATGCGCAGGTGCTCGGGCCATGGGTAGAACGCGATCAGGTTCACGCCGTCGATCGCGATATACTCGGCGAGCGGAATGCGGCCGTTACGAAACTCGCTGGCCTTGGCCTTGCGCAACCAGATGTGCGTGATGCCTTTGACGTCGTCTTTCGGCAGCTTCGCGAGCGTGTCGCGGATTTCCTGTTCGTCGACCGGGAAAAACACATCTTTCGGAATATTATCGGTCATGTAGATCGGTAGTTGGTCTTTGGGGTGCGGCGCTTCGATTGTGCGCACTCGGTCGAAAACCTTATCGGCGGTGGCGAGGTGCGAGCGACCGCTGACAATGCCGCCGATGGCTTTATTTTTTTCCCAGCGGGCTTGATGCTTTTGCGCCATTGTAGTGCCTTTGCTCTCAACTCTCGGCGTAAACAATCATTGGCTCTCTGTGTCGGCTTTGCCTTTGAAGAACCGCCGCCACGCAGATTCGTATTTTGTGCCCTGAATGCCCTTACCGATACTGTCGAGTCCACGCACGACGATGTAGAGGCCGGCGAGCACGCGCACGATCGAATCGGGGTTTGTGAGATCAGCTTTCTGCGAGTAGTAGGTGGCGAAGACGCCGATCGCAACTTCGACGAGGCCATAGCCCAGGCGCTGCCGGCTGCGAAAGATGAAAAGCGCGACGCCGACCACAAGCGCGATCGGCAGCATGCCATAGCGCGGTATCAGGCGCACGACGTCTTCGCGGTACTGCCACGTCAGAATCACAATCGAACTCGTCGCGACGCCGATCACGAGCCCCTGCAAAAAATAGCGCCGCGTCTGGCGCACGATCACGTCCGCAGCGCGGCGCACGGTCGCCAGCAGCGAATTATCGTCAGCCAGGGTGGATTGAAGACGTGCCAGCGCCTCAGCGCCTGATGCGGCCACGATTCCATATTTTTCGGCGACTGTTTTGAGCTTGCTGTCTTCGGTCACCAGGATTGCATCTTTTTTCGTCTTGAGATAGTGCAGCGCCGTTTGCACCACTGATTCGTCGCCGGGGTTCATGCGTGACACCGTGTGGCTCAGCTTCTGCGGCACCGGCCGAGGCAGAATTTCGAGGCGTTTCGTCAGCGCCGCGGCTTCAATCAGGTCTACGAAATTGCGCCCAAAGCGCACCTCGCGCAGCTCTTCGACGACAACCTGCGGCAGAATAAATTTGTCTTTTTTGCCGCCCAAGGACAAAAGGTGAGGGTGTTCAATCAGAATTTCGGTGTCGAGAATCAGGTGCATGGCTCAGGGCCGTCTTATTTCTGCAGATAATGCTGCAGAGTGAAAATCCAATCGTTGTCACCTTCGCCGCTTTTCTGTTTCTGCGCCAAAAGCCATTCGAGATAGCCTCGGTCGCTGCGGGCCACGTCGGCGATCAGGTGGTCTTTGTATTTGCCGAAATTGAATTTGCGAAACAGCATCGGTTGCGCTGAAATTGCCACCATCTGTTCGATCGCTTCTGCGTCGCCGGGTTGTTCTTTACGCATTTTGGCCAGCAGCCATTCGAAGAGTGCATAGAGCACTCTGACGTCACCCTCGGCGTCGTGTGCAACGGCATCGATTTCAAGATCGAGGTAGTAGCGCAGGTACTGCAGGTTATATTCGGGCATCTTGCTGTCGCGGTCGAGGTAGAACGCAACGCGGTACGTGCAGATGTGCCGGCCAACGCGCACACCTTCGGTTTCGAGCATACCGATGTCGAAGCGTGCATTGTGCGCGACGAGAATACCATTGTCGAGGCGCTGCTGCAGATCGCGCTCAAACTCGCTGCCGATGAACGCGGGTTTGTCGGCGACCATCTTGTTCGTGATGTGGTGCACGCTCATCGCCTTAATCGGTATCGGCAAAGGCGGCTTAAAGAATTCGGTGCGGATTTCCCCCGTTTGCAGAAAACACACCTGGCAGAGGCGGTCTGTACCGATTTCGGTGCCGGTGGTTTCGGTATCGAGAAAAATGAGTGCGTCGAGCGGCGAGGCGGCAGGCTCAGCAGACGGGAATAGCAGTTGCTCCATCGGTGGTGGCTACCGCAACGGGTTACATCCGCTCAATCTTTTTTGCTGCGGTAACCGGGTGGGAAAGCCTGAATTTGCCGGTCGCGCGTGACATACATGTGGTTGCTCTTACGCCGGCGCAGGATAAGCAGTATAGCGACAACGGCGAGAAAGGCACCAATCGCGAGAAAAATTTCCATTCAGGTTTAGTTTTTAAGAACGAAACATACCGCAAAGCAGATGTGCGCATTCGCCTGAACCGCCGGTTCAGGCTTTATCTTGCAACCGACCCTTGAAAATAGGGTCTGGTTTATGGCTTTTATCTCGGCCACGATACAGTTCAAGCCGGCGTGGGGTGAGGTGGATTTCAACCGTGGCCGCATACTTGCTGCTATGGAAAACCTGAGCTCGCGCGGGGTGAAACTGATGGTTTTGCCCGAAATGTGCATGTCGGGCTATATTTTTGAAAATCGCGCTGAAATTGCGCCCTTTTGTGAAGATAAAGTGGGTGCTTCTTTTGAGCTGATGGCCGATTTCTGCCGGCGGCAGGGTGTTTATGTGGTGTATGGCTTCGCCGAGCGCGCGGGCGATCTCTTCTTTAATAGCCAGAATCTTGTGGGGCCTGATGGGCTGCTCACAACCTACCGCAAGACGCATCTCTATGAAGCCGACCGCAGCTGGGCGACACCGGGCGATACGGGGTTTGTCACGGCCGACACCGAACTCGGCCGCCTGGGTCTCGGCATCTGCATGGATCTCAATTTCGATGATTTTGTGGATTTTCATATTGAGCAGAACACCGATGTCCTGTGCTTCTCTGCGTGCTGGCTCGACGAAGGCTTTCCCGTAGCGGGCTACTGGCTCGAACGCCTGTGGGGTTACGAGCAGACGATTTTGATGGCGAACAGCTTCGGCGCAGAGCGGGATACACAGTTTCGCGGTGAAAGTGCGGTGATCAGCGGCGGTCGCCTGATTGCGCGCGCACCGCTCGACCGCGAAGAGATAATAATCGTCCGCTTACATTCCAAAACGAAGTGCGATAGGGCTGCGAAAGTAGACCTCGGCCGGGGTTCGGTAATTCAGCCGCTTGCGTGGTCG
>Ga0138256_10002146_pt1 | contig 21250 bp, 13 predicted proteins | sample KNB2016incub_MG_FD_105486 | JGI IMG/M metagenome (GOLD analysis project Ga0138256, IMG submission 105486) | Active sludge microbial communities from wastewater in Klosterneuburg, Austria - KNB2014incub_MG | ecosystem: Engineered > WWTP > Activated sludge > Unclassified | place: Austria... | reverse complement strand
TTGTTCCGGCAACATAAAGAAGCGACGACACGAGCTGCGTTTTACCTGCGTCGCCGTGACCAATGACAGCCAGATTTCTGATGTTCTCAGTATTGAATGCTTTCATTTCGGCAGAATCTCCTTCTTGTGGATTTGGGATATGCAAAGACAGGACGAACGACATCGCAAGGAAACTCCAAAAAAAGGCGGGTTGAATTCCTTGCGGTGAGCGGCATAATTCAGCGGTTCGCTCCGATCATTTGTATGCTTTCAAATTTAGCTCAAACGCTCCCGAACGGCAAGGAAACGGATCGCGTGCTGTAAAACGCCCGCGTAGTTGACTCTTGGGCTATACTGGAGTCTAAAGGAGCTTAAATCGATGTATTCTAGGTCATTTCCTTTCGCGGCGTTTGCTGTTCTCGTCCTTTCGGGACTATCAGCGTCGGTTGCTGCCCAGATCGGCGGCGTCGATCCGACCTTCAACGCGGTCCCTGCATTATCATTGGCTTCTCCGCTTGCGCAGCGCGATCAACAGCAGGCGATCCAAGCCGATGGCAGGATTCTGATCTGGGGCGGAGCTCTCTCTGTTGACGGAGTGGCAAAAGGTAGGATCGCTCGGTTGAACTCCGACGGGTCGCTCGATGCGACGTTTACATACTGCGATTGCGGAATTGATGTCTTTGCAAATGCGGCGCCGCTGGCGGACGGCAAGATACTCGCGGCAGGACGCTTCGGCAATCAGGCAAAAGTCATCCGCCTTAACAATGACGGAACCCTCGACCCGACGTTTGTTTTTTCTTTATCGCTTCCGCCGCCTTCGCCTGCTGTGCGCGAAAGTGCCAGCATAGCAGCGGTCAGAAATGACGGCACGTTCTACATTACGAAGACCTGGGCGTGGCAAGGCCACAGTGGGATTGACCTTTTCCGCATAAATGCTGATGGGTCGCGAAACTCCGCCTTTGCGAGCATTCTGATCGGATCGGGCAGTCCAAATTACTCGGTTCTTTCCGCGATCGAACTTCTATCGGATGGAGGTTTCTTTATCTCGATCAATACGAACTCATTTAACAACCGTTCCGCCGACGTGCGGAAATACCTCGCGTCAGGAACGGTTGATCCCGCTTGGACGCCGCCTGCGTTCCCGAGTGGCGCTCCGTCGCAAAATGTCGTTCGGGGATTGGCGGCCGAGGCTGACGGAAGCTTGCTGATCGCGGGAGAGTTTACCGCTATCAACGGTACGCCGAAGAAGAACATCGTTCGCCTGATGCCTGCGGGCAATGTCGATCTCAATTTCACCGCGCCGGATACGTTCCAGGGTATGGGCATTAGGCGAACGTCGAGCGGGAAGTTCCTGGTGTCAGCGACCGACGGCCTCGCATTCCCAACCAAGCTGCGACGATTGAATTCCGACGGAAGCCTTGATGCAACCTACGCGATGGACAATTCGGTCGCGGACATCGTGAACGCGTGGTCGCTTGATGCTTCTGAACGAACCGTTTTTGATTCTGGAAGCGCCTTTGTGCGGCTTCAGCAGGACGGTTCGCTCGATACAACATTCAATACAAATGTTGGCGTGTTTGGCAGGATCGCCGCGATGGCGCGACAGTCGGACGGCAAAGTCTTAATGGCCGGCGACTTCACGCAGTTCAACGGCGTTGCGGCAGGTAACTTTGTTAGAACGAATGATGACGGCACACTCGATCCAACTTTTAACGCGGGCACGGGTTTTAATTCACCACCGACGAATCTCTATCTACAGCCTGACGGCAAAGTGATCGCGATCGGGACATTTTCGCAATACAATGGCTTCGCCGTTTCCCGGATCGTCAGGATTCTCGCTAACGGAAGTCTTGACGCCGGCTTCAATGTATCGATCGATCAAGGGAGGTCCGTGTACGCGGTCGAGCCGCTAAGTGATGGGCGAATGTATATCGCGGGGAACTTTCTAACTGTCGGCGGCGCATCACGGCCCGGCGTTGCTCGCCTCAATGCAGACGGTAGTTTAGACGCGAATTTCAACGCTTTAATCGGTGGACCGGTGAATATCACCGCCGTAAAGGTGCAGCCCGACGGAAAGGTTCTGATCGGCGGGGAATTCAGCGGTATCGGCGGATTTAACCGTTCAGGATTTGCGAGAGTGGACTCGACAGGAGCATTGGATCAGGCCTTCAACCCGGCGAACACTTTAGCAGGGCGTATCTATCTTGCACCCGACGACAGGATATTCACGACGTACGCATATTCGGGGGATTCACTCGCCGTTACGCGCCGTGACGCCAACGGCAATGTCGATCCATCGTTTTCCACAGTTCTGTTCGCCGCCAACACTTTTGGATTTGCACAGCTCAATTCGCTTTTGCCGCTGTCGGATGGAACAGTCATCGTCGGCGGACAATTCGATCGCGTTGGCGATCAACCGCGCGCGAATCTTGTCAGGTTGTCACCGGACGGAAAGCTTGACCGTTTGTTTATGCAGAAAGGCGCAGATGCCGCCGTTCGCATCATTGTCGCAAGCCCGAGCGGCAAGGTCCTCGCCGGCGGTGCATTTACGATGATCGATGGTGGACCAAAGGCGGGAATAGCGAGAATTGACATCGCACCGTATCGTCGTGCGACGCCTTTCGATTTTGATGGTGACGGCAAGGCGGACTTTGTTGTCTATCGCCCTGCGTCAAGCACCTGGTATCAGCTTTTTAGCAGCGGAGCACCCTACGAGGCGAGAATATTCGGCGTCGCCGATGACATTTCGATTCCGTCGGATTACGACGGAGACGGGAAGACAGACCTCGCGATCTTCCGTTCTTCTACGGGCGATTGGTGGTACGAGAACAGCAGCACCGGAACGCAGAACGCCATACACGTCGGAGCAGCGACAGATCGATTCGTCCCAACTGATTTTGACGGCGACGGCAAAACGGATTTCGTTACGTTCAGGCCGTCGAACTCGACGTGGTATCGGTACGGATCGACGTCGGGAGCTCAAGCTCCGGTAACTTTCGGCATTGCCGGCGACATTCCGGTCGTTGGTGATTTTGACGGGGACGGCAAGGGCGATCTTGCTATCTTCCGGCCTTCTACGGGCGATTGGTGGTATGCCGCCAGCGGGTCGGGCAGCGCTCAACGCGCGACTCACTTCGGCGCGAGCGGCGATATTCCCGTCGCGGCTGATTACGACGGAGATGGAAAGATCGATATGGCGATCTTCCGGCCTTCGACCGGCGTGTGGTACGTGCTGAAGTCCAGCGACTATTCGGCCTTGATAGTCCCGTTCGGCCTCGGCACAGACAAGATGATCCCGGCGGATTACGACGGCGATGGAAAGGCGGATATCGCGGTTTTCCGGCCATCAACCGGAATTTGGTACATCCTGCGTTCGTCTGAAGGATTTTTAGGGCTGCAGTGGGGAATTGCTACCGACGTTCCCGTCGCGAATTCGTTTATCGTTCAGGGAATAAGCGCACGGCCCGCGGTTCCGCCGGACGCATCTTTGCAGAATAGATCTAGATTACGAAAGCGCTAGGAATAATAAGGAGGATCGGCTTGAGTATTAGGATATAATGGAAGGATTGCGTGCGCGCAAGGCAAATTTGGCCTGCCAAGCGCGTCTAATACAAGGACCCTCTCTCCCCGTGGAGGCCAGCCGATCTATGTTATCTGGACGAAAGAACAAGCTTTTTCACGCGATCATCACAGCATTATCCGCGGCGTCACTCCTTTTGTGCACGCTTTTGCCTGCGAACGGGCAGGATCTTGTGCCGGTTAGCAATATCTCGGGCGGATCGAGTGTTTTTGTATTTCGAAAGTCATCGCCGCCGCGCCGTTTTACGAGCAGCGTAAAGGCCTCGCGAAGCCGCGAACAGCGAACTGCGTCCGCAAAACGAGTCCGTAAACAATACGAGACACATTCTGCCGAGACTGCGAAAGCCACTCGGTCCGAAGTGGTTTCGCCGGAGAAAGCGGCAACTGCCGTTCGCACGATGAAACGCCAGGAGGCGTCGAAGGTGATGGCGGGATCGGGCGAATTTTATCTTCAGCAAAATGACCTTGAGAATGCGGTCGATAGTTTTCGCGAAGCCGTTACGCTCGATGCCGCGAACACAAAAGCAAAGCTCGGCCTAAGCGACGCCCTTGCACGGAAAGGGAATTCGCTGCTTGACGGCCCGAAGGCACCTCTTGCGAAGAGTTTCTTCCTAGAAGCGATCAAATACGATGCAAAAAATGCCGTCGCGTACTTCGGCCTCGGCGAACTTTTTGCCGATGGCGGCGATAACGCGCAGGCACTCGCTAATTACGAAAAGGCGCTTGCGGCCGATCCGACACTGACGGAGATCTATCAGCCGCTCGGTATTCTGTATTACCAGCAAGGCGAGATCGCGAAAGCGGACACGTTGCTCGCGAAGGCTCTTGCTCTTGATCCGAACAGCGCAGAGACGCAAGTCTTTGTCGCGTCGATCCGTCTCTCGCAGAATCGCAATCAAGAGGCTCTTGATGCCGCTAAGAAGGCTCTCGCTCTGGATCCGAATTCTGCGGATGCCGCGAATACTGCCGGTGACGCTCTTGTGCGTCTTGACCGCGTAAAAGAAGCGATCCCGTTCTATGAACAGGCGACGACGCTTCGGCAGAATTACTTTGACGCCTTGCTCGCGCTTGGTGCCGCCTATCTCGAGACCGGTGATTATCCGAATGCCGTTAAGGCGTACTCAGGAGCCTTTCGTGCCAAAAACACTAGCGCTGAGGCTGCTGAAGGTTTAGCTGATGCCTACCGCTTGTCGGGTGATTTTAATTCCGCTGCAGGTGCATATAGAAACGCGTTGACGTTCATGGATCGGGACGCTACTTTTTCGAACGCCCAAAAGGCCGATACTCAGAGCAAGTTCGCGTTCGTGATCGGCCAGCAATGCACGATAAATATTCGCCAGGCAAAACGCTGCGAGTGGCCGTCTGCGATAGCCGCGATGGAAAAGGCCGTGCAACTTGGCAACGGCAGTGCGATCGATTATGCCAACCTCGGTTGGGCATATTACAACGCCGCGCAGATCGACAACGCCGATAAGAAGTCGGCGGACGCCAAGGCAAAGACCGAGCTTGCCCGCGTCGATCTTGAAAAAGCCCTCGCGATGAATCCGACATTCGCCGCGGGCCCGATGCTCAATCTCGGTATGGTGCGCACCGATCTCGGCGATTACGCCGGGGCGGCGGATATTCTTGCGAAGGTCGTCAAAGAAAAGCCCGAATGGGCGTTCGCGTGGAACGAACTTGGCCTTGCGAACTACAAGCTGAACAACAAGAAAGAGGCGGTCGATAACTACAAGCGTGCGACCGACGAGGATCCGAATCTTGCCGCTGCGTGGTTCAACTACGGCCGCACTTCGATCGAACTTGGAAATATGGGCGATGCGAAAAAGGCTTACAAGAAACTCGTGAGCCTCAAGGCGATCAATTTCGCGAACTTCCTCGAGCTGATGAGCAAAGGAGCGGTCAAAAGATAGTTTGTCCGGCGTGATCTTTGAAGAGAATGTGAGCCTGGCGCCGCTGACCACGTTAAAGGTCGGCGGCGAGGCACGATATTTCGCACAACCGAAAGATGTTGCGGAACTGAAAGCGACGCTCGAACGGGCACGCGGCGAAGGCCTCGCGGTCTTCATCCTCGGCGGCGGCAGCAACGTCGTTATCTCGGACGCCGGATTTGACGGCGTTGTCATTCGACCGGCTTTCCTAGGCGTAGGCTTTGTATCTGAAGAAGGCACGGTCCGAGTTTCCGCCGGTGCCGGCGAAAATTGGGATACATTTGTCGAAAGTTGTGTAACAATGGAACTTGCCGGCCTCGAACCCCTAAGCGGCATTCCGGGGCTTGTTGGCGGAACTCCCATCCAAAATGTCGGTGCTTACGGACAAGACGTCTCCGAGACGATCGTGTCCGTTGAGTGTTTCGACCGCAAGAGCAGCACCGTAGAGACGTTGTCGAATGCGGACTGCGGATTTAGCTACCGCCAAAGCATCTTTAACTCCACGCATCGCAACAGATATATCATCCTGAAAGTGAATTTCGAATTGAAACAGAACGGCAAACCGAAGATAGCGTATCGCGACCTGATAGAGCGTTTCGACGGACTCGATCCGAGCCTAGCCGAAGTAAGAGCGGCCGTGTTAGAGATACGCCGTTCGAAATCGATGGTAATAGACATTGCCGACCCGAACTCGCGAAGCGCTGGTTCATTCTTCAAGAATCCGATCGTCGAGCAGAGGATTTACGATTCTATTGCGGCCAAATTCGACAATGTTCCGAAGTTCCCCGCGACTGGCAACTGCGTTAAGATACCGGCGGCGTGGCTTATCGAGAACGCAGGTTTTCGAAAAGGGTATAGAATGGGCGGTGCTGGAATATCTTCGCGGCATCCGCTCGCGATAATAAATGCCGACGGTGCGACCGCCGCCGAAATAATTGCTTTGAAGGAGAGTATCCAGCAAGCAGTTAGTGAAAAATTTTCGATCGACCTTACTCCCGAGCCGATCTTTGTTGGCTTCTGACCGAACTCAGGTGATTGGTATGACGAAACTCAAACACGAAATTGTAAAGATCTCAGTTACATCGCTCGTCGTTTTTTCGATGCTGTTCATGGCACTTCCCGCGTCTCGTCCCGTAGCGGCGCAAGACCTTGTCGCAACCGACGGCCTTGCAAGCGGCTCGAGCGCCTTCGTTTTTCGAGAATCGAGCAAAAAGCCGCAGGCGTTCCTTGCCGGCGGTGGCAACGCATTCGTGCGTGAAGGCGGTGGCGGTGCTAGGTCAAATCGTCGAACAAACGCTCAGATCGTCTCGGCGGCGAAGAAGAAACGTCTTGCCGCGGCCGCAGCCCGAAAGCGTGCAATGGCCGCGGCACGAACCAAAAAGCTGAAACTCTCGAACGATCTTGCAAAGAATGGCGAGAATGCCCTTGACGCCGGACGTGTCGATGAAGCTGTTACGAATTTCCGTGCATCGCTCAAAGAGAATCCGCGAAATACGCGCGCATCCGAAGGCTTGAGCGAGGCATTGACGGATCAGGGAACCACGCTCGCAGGCGACACGAATAATGCCGCCGCAATTCCGGTCCTTGAAGAAGCAGTAAAATACGACAAGACGAATGCCGAGGCTTTTGCAAAACTTGGTGCGGTGTATGCCGCAAAGGGGGACTTTCCTGCGGCGATCACAAATTATTCACAGGCGATCGCGCTCGACAAAGATCTTGTCGGCCTCAACGCTCCGCGCGGCCTCGCTTATCTCGAAACGGGCGATGTCGCCAAGGCCGATGCGGCGCTTACGCTTGCAACTCGCGGCGCGGTCGATACGGTCGATTCGAGAATGCTCGAAGGACGTATTCGGCTGAAGCAAAATCGCAATAACGAGGCGCTGGCGGCCTTTGATAAAGCATTGCAGCTCGATCCGCAGAATGCATCGGCTGCATATTACCGCGGCCAGGCATATTCGCGAATGGACGAACCGGCGAATATGATCGCTTCGTATAAGCAGTCGCTCAACCTTGAGCCGAACTACGCTCCCGCAGCCTTCGACCTCGGTGTCGCGTATTACAACGCGGGCGATTACCAGAACGCGGCGGCGTCCTATGAAGTTGTTGTTCGAGAAGACCCTGGGAACGCCCAAGCTCATGCCAATCTTGCGAGCACATATCGCCAACTCGAAAGGTATCCGGAAGCGAATGAGCAGTACAAACTTGCATCCGAGAAGATAAAAACGGACGAACTTTACAGCGAATGGGGATTTTGCCTCGGGAAGGTCAACGATTGGGACAAGGCGTCGGCTCGGCTTTTGACCGCACGCGAACTGAACCCTGCGGCGATCAACGATTCGAATATCTCCTGGGCCTATTACAACCAGGCAGTCGTGCAGCAGAAAACATCTCCGGCGGCGGCAAAGGCGAATCTTGAACTCAGCCGATCGTTCGCCTCGAAGGCCGTTCAGCAAAATCCGAAACTGGATGCCGCATACCTGAACCTCGGTTCGACCGAGAACCGCCTTGGAAACTATCCGGCCGCCGTAAACGCCCTCAAGAGCGCGCTAGACCTGCGTAGCGACTGGGTCGTTGCGATGAACCAACTCGGCGTCGGTTATCGCGGTATGAACAACCTTTCGGAGGCGATCTCGGTCTTCAAACGAGCGACCGACCTCGACGGAAATTACGTACTCGGGCTTTTCAACCTCGGCGAAGCCTACAACGCGAGCGGCGATAAGAAGAACGCTCGACGCATCCAAGACCGTCTCGGCAAACTCGATGCGACCTTAGCGAACGTCCTAAGCGATGTTTTCAGAGGTAAGATATCGATCGACGGCTTAACTCGCGGCATCGGCAACGAGATACCGAAAGTGCCGAAGATCCCGAAGATAAGGCTTCCATACTAGAAGCATTTTTGAAAATACGACGGGAGCGGTTCGATATGAGCCGCTCCTTTTTTATATAATCGTAAATTTAGCAAAAAAGATGCCGCGTAGAGACGATATAAAAAAGATATTGATCGTGGGTTCGGGACCGATAGTCATCGGACAGGCATGCGAATTCGACTATTCGGGCACACAAGCCTGCAGGGCGCTCAAACAAGAGGGCTACACGGTCATTCTCGTAAATTCCAATCCGGCTACGATAATGACAGACCCGGAGATTGCCGACAAGACCTACATCGAACCGCTCACGGTCGAAGCCCTCACGGCGATCATCGAAAAGGAACGCCCGGATGCGGTTTTGCCTACGGTCGGCGGACAAACCGGCCTGAATCTTTCCGTCGAGCTTTACGAAAAGGGTGTTTTCGAGGAATACGGCGTCAAGATGATCGGCGCGAACATCGATGCCATCAAGGTCGGCGAAGATCGCGAACTTTTTAAGGCCGCGATGGACGAGATCGGCATTCCGTCAGCGAAGGGCGGATTTGCGCATACTTGGGAAGAAGCAAAGGAGATCGTCGAAGAGATCGGCTATCCCGCGATCATTCGCCCGAGCTTTACGCTCGGCGGCACCGGCGGCGGCACAGCATTCAACCCCGAGGAATTCGAAGAGATAGCGCGTGGAGGGCTTGCCGCTTCGCCGACCTCGCAGATCCTCGTCGAGGAATCGATCCTCGGTTGGAAAGAATACGAACTTGAGGTGATGCGCGACCTCAACGACAACGTCGTCATAATCTGCTCGATCGAGAATTTCGACCCGATGGGCGTGCACACGGGCGATTCGATCACAGTGGCGCCGGCACAGACACTTTCGGACGTCGAATACCAGCGCCTAAGGGATATGTCGAAAGCATGTATTCGGCGCGTCGGCGTCGAGACCGGCGGCTCGAATATACAGTTCGCCGTAAACCCTGAGAACGGCGACATACGCATCATCGAGATGAACCCGCGCGTGTCGCGCTCTTCGGCTCTTGCCTCGAAAGCGACAGGATTCCCGATCGCAAAGATCGCCGCGAAACTCGCGGTCGGCTACACGCTCGACGAGATCTCGAACGACATAACTAAAAAGACGCCCGCATCTTTCGAACCGACGATAGATTACGTCGTTACGAAGATCCCGAAATGGGCATTCGAGAAGTTCCCCGGAGCCGAAGATGTGCTGGGCACGCAGATGCGTTCGGTCGGCGAAGTGATGGCGATCGGCCGTACTTTCAAAGAATCTTTATTTAAGGGTTTACGTTCGCTTGAGGCGGTTAAACCATTGCGTTTACACGATGTTCCGGACGAGGAGCTTCAACGAAAACTCGCCCGTCCGAACTCCAATCGCTTCTCGTATCTGACTTATGCGCTTCAGAATGGCTATTCGATCGAGGAGCTCTACCGCCTGACGCGTATCGACCCGTGGTTCTTGGATCAGGTCAAACAAGTGATGGAACTTCAGGCCGAGATCGATGGCCGCTCCGTCCTTGAGTACTCGATTGAAGAATTGCAAAAAGCAAAAGAATACGGACTTTCGGACCGTCGGCTATTCTACCTTTCCGGCGACGATGAAACCACTGTTCGCGAGCATCGCAAAGCCTGCGGCGTCAAGCCTGTCTATAAACGCGTCGATACGTGCGCGGCCGAGTTCGAATCGTTCACGCCATACCTTTATTCGACCTACGAGTACGAATGCGAGGCGGAGCCGACGAACCGGCGGAAGATAATGATCCTCGGCTCAGGACCGAATCGTATCGGACAGGGGATCGAGTTCGATTATTGCTGCTGTCACGCGAGTTTTGCGCTTCGGGACGCGAATTTTGAGACGATAATGGTCAACTGCAATCCCGAGACTGTCTCGACGGATTACGACACTAGCGACCGTCTATACTTTGAGCCTTTGACGTTCGAGGACGTAATGAACATCGTCGATGTCGAGAAGCCGGAAGGCGTGATCGTGCAGTTCGGCGGTCAGACACCTTTGAATCTTGCCGATCGGCTCCACGCGGCGGGCGTTCCGATCATCGGGACGTCGCCCGATTCGATCGACCTCGCAGAGGATCGCAAACGGTTCGGAGCGTTGCTTGACGACCTAAAGATCCCGTGTCCTAAGAATTCGAGTGTTACTTCAGCAGATGAGGCCAAAGCTGTTGCAAAACAAATAGGTTACCCGATCATCGTGCGTCCGAGTTTTGTGCTTGGCGGGCGTGCAATGGCGATCGTCTATGACGAGGCGTCGCTCGACGAATATATGCGTATGGCGACTGACGCTTCGCCCGAGAAACCGATCCTTATCGACAAATTCCTTGAACGCGCAGCAGAGATCGACGTTGATGCGATCTCGGACGAGACCGCGGTCGTGATCGCGGGCATTCAGGAGCACATCGAAGAGGCCGGTATACATTCGGGCGATTCTTCGAGCGTTCTGCCGCCTCAGAAGGTCGCTGAGGAACACCTAGATACCATCAAGCATTACACGCAGCTTCTCGCACGCGCGCTGGCTGTCAAAGGGCTGATGAATATCCAATTCGCGATCAAGGACGATCGTGTTTATGTCCTAGAGGTGAACCCGCGTGCGTCTCGGACCGTTCCGTTCGTCGCGAAAGCGACGGGAATTCCGATCGCGAAGATCGCTTCGCTGATCATGGCCGGCGACAGGACCCTTGCGGAATTCAACCTGCCGGAAGTCCTTGACGTGCCGCGTGTGTTCGTGAAATCGCCTGTATTTCCGTTCAAGAAGTTCGCGGGCGTCGATCCGGTGCTTGGGCCTGAGATGCACTCGACCGGCGAGGTCATGGGCGTCGGAACGTCATTCGGCGAGGCTTACGGAAAGGCGATGGAAGGAGCAGGCCTCGATCTTCCGCGTACGGGCCGAGCGTTCGTGTCGGTCAACGATACGGACAAGGGGCAGGCAGTCAAACTCGCGAGGCGTTTGAGCAAGCTTGGATTCTCGCTCGTCGCAACTCACGGCACGGCGATCCGGCTTCGTGAGGTTGGGCTTGAGTGCGAGAGCGTCTTTAAGGTCAACGAAGGCCGCCCTAACATCGCCGACCTTATCCGCCAGGGCGAGATCGCCCTAATCATCAACACGGCCCTCGGCAAGGCCTCATTCTACGACGAAAAGGCCATTCGCAAAGCCGCTCTTCAATTCAACGTCCCTTGCGTTACCACCATCACCGGAGCCGAAGCGCTGGTCGAGGCAATTACGACAAAACTGCAAGAGGAAAAGGTCATCGTCCGCAGCCTGCAAACGATCCATAGCGAAAAAAGTATCGCCAACGATGCCACCCGATCGTAAGGTTAGATCGTTGGTCGCCCGATCTACGTCAGAACCTTCATGTGTGAATTTGGTAAATCACGTTGGGCCGGCTTTCCTCTTAGCGCGACGACCTAAAGCATCGTAAACGTAACATATCGTATCTTTACGCGTATCAGCCGCGCCAAGCGGTTTTCGTAATCCCACGCATACAACCGACCATACCGTTCTTGACCAACCGGCGAGTTTCAAATACCTTGAAAGTAAAGTTCCTTTAGAACAAATTAAAACACAGACCAATCTTTGATGAACGAATCACACGATCGAGAGATCATTGGCGGCCATCTACTTGTCATCGGCGGTGCTGAGGACAAATACAACGAGCGCCGCATTTTGAAGAAGTTTTTAGAGCTTGCGGGCGGTACGGACGCCGAGGTTCTGATAATCCCCGTCGCTTCTGACTTTCCGGAATTTGCCGCGGATGTCTATACGCAGGCGTTTCGCAACCTCGGCGTTGCCAGGCCGCGTGTACTGCGTGCGACGTCGAGGCAGGATATCGTCGATGCGGACGTAGAGACGCTGCTTGACGGCGTCAACGGGATCTTTATGACCGGCGGCGACCAGATGCGTCTGGTCTCGCTTCTGGGCGGTACGAAACTCGCGGACAAGATCCGCAGCATCGTCCGCAGTTCGGATGTAGTGCTTGCGGGCACAAGTGCGGGAGCTGCCGCGATGAGTACCACGATGGTCGTGCGTGGGGATCCGAGTTCCCATCCGCATAAGGCCGCGGTACGGCTTTCGCCCGGCCTCGGATTCTTGAAGAACATCATCATCGACCAGCATTTCACCGAACGCGGAAGGATAAGTCGGCTAGTAACGGCAGTGTCGTACAATCCGTACAATTTAGGTGTGGGGATCGATGAAAATACCGCGATCATCCTTGATGGTAAAGGGTTACTTGAGGTTTTTGGGCAAGGCTCAATAACGATAGTTGACGGCTCAGGCATCACATTTAATGAGATCGCGGAAGTTGCTGATAATGAAAGCTTTAGTGTTTGCGGGGTGCAGTTCCATATCTTAAGGGACGGCTTAAGCTATAACTATCTCGACCGTGCCGCGATCCAGCCTGCGGGTGAATTCCTGCTCCCGGACCTTGGCTAGGTCCCGGGGTTGATGAAAATGGACCATATGCAAAGCAAATAGACTTTGAATCTCTCTAACGTTAAGCGCGTTACGACGGTGATCACTCTTTATGGAAATCTTAGAGATCCGAACACTTCGCGGGCCGAATTATTGGAGCGGCTATTGGAAAAAACTGATCATAATGCGCCTCGACATCGGCGAATATGAAAAGAAGCCGACCAACAAGATAAAGGGCCTTTACGCCCGAATGATCGAAGTTATGCCTTCGCTCGAAACACACGGATGCAGCTACGGCGAGCCGGGCGGTTTCTTGAGGCGCGTCAAAGAAGGTACGTGGGCAGGCCACGTGATCGAACATTTCGCGCTGGAACTCCAAACGCTTGCGGGAATGGAGACAGGCTACGGACGCACGCGGGAAACGAGCGAAAAGGGCGTCTATAACGTCGTTTTCAGCTATTTTGAAGAGGAGGTCGGGCGATACGCAGGCAGAGCGGCCGTGAGGCTCTGGCTTGCGCTCACAGAGGGTAAGAAACTCGACGCGATCAAACAAGCATTGGCCGAAGACATCCAGGAAATGCGAGAGATCCGCGAGGATGTCCGTTTCGGACCATCGACCGGATCGCTTGTCGAAGAGGCCGAGAATCGCGATATTCCGTTCATACGCTTAAACGACCAATCCCTCGTGCAACTCGGCTATGGGATCAACCAGAAGCGTATTCAGGCGACGACAACGGCAAATACGAATATGATCTCGGTGGATATCGCCGGCGACAAGGCGGCAACGAAGAAGTTGCTTGGCGATATGGGTGTTCCCGTGCCGAACGGCTATCGGATACGCGATATCGACGACCTCGAAAGTACATTAGAACGTGTTGGCTATCCTGCTGTAATTAAACCACTTGACGGCAATCATGGTAAAGGGGCAACGATTGGCGTTATAAACCTTGAGGACGCGGCGGTCGCCTTCGAGAAGGCAAAAGAATATTCGCGTTGGGTGATCGTCGAGCAGCAGCTCACCGGCGCGGATTTCCGTGCTCTAGTCGTCAATAATCGCCTGATCGCGGTCGCAAAACGGATCCCGGCGCATATTGTTGGCGATGGAAAGAGCACGATCACAGAGCTTGTTGAGCAGACGAATTTAGACCCTCGCCGCGGCTTTGGGCACGAGAATGTTCTCACGCTGATCGAGCTCGATCAGCAGTCGATGCGTTTGATCCAGAACGCGGGATATACCGTCGATTCAGTGTTGAAAAAAGGCGAGATATTCTTTCTTAAGACAACCGCGAATATCTCGACCGGCGGCACCGCCATTGACGTTACTGATGAGGTGCATCCTGAGAACGTTTTCCTTTTCGAGCGGATCGCGCGGATCATCGGACTTGACGTCGCTGGCATTGACGTTATCGCAGACAACGTCGCGCATCCTTTAAGGGACGTTAGGGGCGGGATCATCGAGGTTAATGCCGCTCCCGGATTTCGTATGCACTTGGCACCGAGCGAAGGCATCGGGCGCAATGTCGCCGAGCATGTCATCGATATGCTCTTCCCGCCCGGGACTCCGGCACGCATCCCGATCATTGCCATTACCGGTACGAACGGCAAAACGACCACGACGCGTCTTATCGCGCACATCCTAAAGAACAGCGGGCGCAACGTCGGGTTTACAACTACGGATGGCACATATATCGGCAACCAGCAGATCGTCATGGGCGACAATACCGGCCCGATCTCTGCCCAACTCGTCCTAAAAGATCCGACCGTCGAGGTAGGCGTGCTCGAAACTGCCCGCGGCGGCATCATCCGGTCGGGGCTCGGGTTCGATCACTGCGATATCGGCGTTGTCCTGAACGTTGCCGCCGACCATCTCGGAATGAAAGACGTGAATACGCTTGAGGACCTCGCTCGCGTGAAATCTGTCATTCCGCGCTCGGTTTCCAAAAAAGGTTTTACGGTGCTGAACGCCGAAGATCCGCTCGTTTACGATATGCGTGAACTTACGGACGGAACGGTCGTTTGCTTCTCGATGAATGAGAATAATCCGAATATCAGGAAGCGTGCCGAGCGCGGCCGCACATCGTGCGTTTACGAGAACGGCTACGTTACGATCCTCAAGGGCAAATGGAAGGTTCGCGTCGAGAAAGCCGTCAATATTCCACTGACCTACGGCGGGCGTGCGGAATTTATGATCCAGAACGTGCTTGCCGCAACACTCGCTTGCTTTGTCCACGGCGTCTCGCTCGAAGACCTGCGTGTCGGTCTTACGACCTTCAATGCGGGAACGGCCCAAACGCCGGGCCGGCTTAATTTCGTCGAGATCGGCGACGCGACGGTGCTGATGGATTATGCTCACAATCCTGCCGGCCTGCAGGGCCTTGCGAATTTCATCAACAAACTGCCGAATAAATACCGCACCGTCGTGGTGAACGGTACAGGCGACCGACGCGACAAGGACATCATCGCGCTCGGCAAGATCGTTGGCGAGACCTTCGATCGCGTTGTTCTAAGGCGCGGCAATTACCTTCGCGGACGAGACGAGAACGCAACTTACGAGCTGCTCAAGAAGGGGATCGCCAAGAGCGGCAAGGAGCCGACGGTTCGGATCATTCCCGAAAGCCGCGACGCCATCCAGCACGCGGTCAAATACGCACGGAAGGGCGAACTTGTCGTCACGCTCGCCGACCGAGTTCCGGACGATATAAAGATCGTGCAGGACCTTCGCGACAAGTTCCTTGCTGAGGCGAATGAGAGGGGAAATTAGGCGCGATAGATCGAGATCTGAAAGCCCGAACTGTCTGCGGTGCCTCGGTACATTCCTTCGGAGTTGAATGGCGTCGATACGTTGCCGTCGCGATCGACCGAGATGATGCCGCCTTCGCCGCCGATCTCGGTCAGGTGGGCGATCGCCTCGGCCGCAGCATCGTTAAGCGAAAGGTTCTTGTACTTCATTCGAGCGGCGACATCATACGCCGTCACCGCTAGCATAAAATACTCGCCGTGGCCCGTGGCGGAGACGGCGCAAAGTTCATTGGCATATGTACCCGCACCGATGAGAGGCGTGTCGCCGATGCGTCCGAATTTCTTGTTCGTCATCCCGCCGGTCGAGGTCGCGGCAGCAAGACGACCTTCCGCGTCGCAGGCAACTGCGCCGACCGTGCCGATGGGTTTTGGCGCCGTATGATCGAGCTGCACGCGCCCTGCGGCGATCGCATCCTGAAGCTGCTGCCAACGTCCTTCGGTGAAGAAATACTTGTCTGGTTCGAGCCTAAAGCCTTGCTCGGCAGCGAATTTCATCGCGCCTTCGCCGGCAAGCAGAACGTGGACCGTCTTGTCCATCACGGCGCGCGAAAGCAGGATCGGGTTCTTGAGATTCCTGACTTCAGCGACCGAACCCGCACGCAAAGTGCTGCCGTCCATGATCGAAGCGTCCATTTCTTGACGTCCGTCGTGCGTAAAGACCGCACCGCGTCCGGCATTGAACAACGGAAAGTCTTCAAGTTCGACGACCGCAGCCTGCACGGCGTCAAGCGCGTTCCCGCTCGAATCAAGAATTGTCCAACCCGCTGTCAACGCTGCATCGAGGCCGGAACGATATTCCGCCTCCAGTTCCGCCGTCATCAGACTTTTGACAACAGTTCCCGCGCCGCCGTGGATCGCTAATGTGGGTCTTGCCATATCTCGACAATTTTAACCTAGAGCCCACCCCGTCCGCTAAACCACATAAACCCTTGACCGCTCACCTTGGCGTTCTCTCAACTGTAGTCGTGCTAAGATTCGGTTGTGCAACGATCGCTCGACGGAGCTCCCGGAATGAAAGTCGCAAATATCGAAAAGGCGAGCGAGGTACTCAAACATCGTTTCGGATACGATTCGTTTCGGATGAATCAGGAAGCGGCGATCTCGTGTGTTCTTTCCCGTCGCGATTGTGTTGTGTTGATGCCGACCGGCGGCGGTAAGTCTCTCTGTTATCAGATCCCGGCATTGATGCTGGACGGATTAACGGTAGTGATCTCGCCGCTGATCGCGCTGATGAAGGATCAGGTCGATTCGCTGCATTCGAACGGCGTCGAAGCGGCCTTTCTAAATTCGACCCAGACGGTCGCACAGCAAGTATTGGTTTTTAGAGCGATCCGCAGCGGCAGGTTGAAGTTGCTCTATGTTGCTCCTGAACGTCTGCTTCAGAGCGGCGACAGGTTCTTCGATTTCCTACGCGGAATTGATGTGTCCCTCTTTGCCATCGATGAAGCCCACTGCATATCAAGTTGGGGACACGATTTTAGGCCGGATTATATTCAGCTTGGCAGACTGAAGAATGAGTTTCCGCAAATTCCGGTCATCGCCCTGACCGCGACCGCCGACAAGCTAGTACGCAAGGATATTTTTGAACGCCTGAACATTCCGAACGCCGAACTATTCATATCGAGTTTTAATCGCCCGAACATCTTCTATACTGTTGAACCGAAACAGAATTCTTTCGCGAGACTGCTCGATTTTCTCGAAGAGCGAAAGGATCAAAGCGGCATAATTTATTGCCTGAGCCGAGCTTCCGTAGATTCGCTCGCTGCCGATCTTCGTGATGAAGGTCATAGTGCCCTCGCTTATCACGCCGGCCACGACAGCGGAATGCGTGATCGACATCAAACCGCATTCCTAAATGACGAAGCGAAGATCATTGTCGCGACGATCGCCTTCGGAATGGGGATCGACAAGTCGAACGTCCGATTCGTTGTCCATATGGATCTGCCCAAGAACATCGAAAGCTATTACCAGGAAACTGGACGCGCCGGTCGCGACGGGCTCGAAAGCAACGCTTTGCTGTTTTTCTCTTGGGGCGACGTGCAGAAACTGCAGGGCTTTGCGAAGGTCGATGGCAATGCAAGTCAGACGCAGATCATGCTGAGAAAACTTGATCAGATGGCGACGTACGGCGATATGAGAACCTGCCGACGCAAATTCTTGCTCGAGTATTTCAGCGAGTCTTTCGAGGGTCGTTGTGGGCATTGTGATAACTGCACGACGAAATATGAATTGTTCGACGGCACGATCATCGCGCAAAAGGCCTTGAGCGCGGTCTATCGAACCGGACAGCGGTTCGGAATGAAATATGTGATCGACTTCCTTCGCGGTTCGCGGGCAAGGTCGATTCGCGCAGAGCACAGGAGTTTGAAGACTTACGGGGTAGGTTCGGATGTTTCGCGCGAGTCGTGGTTCGATCATTTCAAAGAACTCATAGAGCAAGGATTGCTCAAGAAATCGGACGGCGAATATCCCGTGCTGCGTTTGACGGAAGCAAGTATGGAGGTGTTGAACGGAAGAGTGAGCGTAGAACTCGTGAGGTCAAAGTACACCGAGAAGCGATCAGGCCTGATCGAGGCGGATGCCCCGCCTTATATTCACAAGCTGTTCGACGAACTTCGTGAACTGCGGGCCGACATCGCCAAGCGGGACGTGGTTCCGCCGTACGTGGTGTTTGCCGATTCGTCCTTGATCGAGATGGCTGCTTATCTCCCGCAGACAGAAGTTGAAATGAAACGAATCTCCGGGGTTGGCGATCTCAAATTCGAGAAATACGGAACGGATTTTCTGACCGAAGTTCGCGACTATTGTCGCGCCAACGATCTCGATTCGCGCATCCACCTCAAACGCTCCGCCAAGAAAAGATCAACAGCAAAACGCAATGCTTCCAAGCCTGCGACGCACCGAACGTCGTTCGACCTGTTCCGCAGTGGTATGTCGGTGAGCGATATAGCCGCCGCCCGCGGCCTTGGCGTTTCCACCATCGAAGGTCACCTTGTTCGATTTATCGAAACCGGTGAACTCCGCGTCAACGAACTTGTCCGCGCCGACAAGATCTCCGCCATTCAAAAGGCGATCCGCGAATGCGACAACCCTGAAGGCTGGCTCTCACCAATAAAAGAAATGCTCGGCGACGACTACACCTACGGCGAAATCCGCGCCGTCCTAGCAGAGTCGGCGCATTGACGATGGTTTCTCGTTCTTGCCGTACAGCGGCCACTGAAATGCCAATGTCCGCGCCAATGCTTTTGCTTTTAGAAAGATTTTTGAACGCTCAGATATTCGAATCACTTAGCCGTTCATCTAAGCTGCGAATTGGCCATATCAATCTGTAAGTTTTGCGCTACGAACGAGTCAGGTGTAACACCTGTAACGAAAAACGCGAGGGCTGAGACGTGTCGGGCAAACAGTCGATTGGGACGGGCAGGATGGGACTCGTAGGCGCGGTTGATCCTGTTGCTCGCGGACGGACATAAATGGGCTGGGCTACGCTGCGCGACCAGTTGGTGTGTAATGACGCGTTCATTGTCCGCTGGAGCAAGCGTTTCGCAGCGGAGAGCCTTTCGGGCCTGTTCCGCCGTCACGCAGGGCAGGCCGCCACGATACTGCCGCTGCGACTCGAAGCTCACATTCTGGATTGGACTGTCAAGCGAAAACCGACCGATGGTTCGACGCATTGGAGCACTCGCTTGCTTCTGCACTCGGGATTTCGCACAACGTTGTTGCCCGGTTATGGAGCAGGCATCGTCTCAAGCCTCACCGGCTTGGGGGGGGGGGACATGGCAAGCAATGACCCGGATCTTGAGACCAAGGTGGCAGCCATCATCGGACTCTACGTGAACCCCACCCGCAGCATGCGGCCGCGTTTTGTGTCGATGGGAAGGCCGCTATTCAGGCTCAAGACTCTCTGCTGCTGCTCACGCCCAGTCGTGCCGAGCGACACGGTTTTGAGTATTACCGCAATGGAACTCTCCCGGTCTGTGCCGCCTTTAACGCCAACATCGGCTCCGTGCTTGGCAAGACCGCATCGCGACACACGTCCGCCGAGTTCGTCTCTTTTCTTGCGATATTGTCGTCCCATCAGTCCCGCCGCAAGAAATCCACGTGATTGTCGATTGCCTTTCCGCCCACAAAACCAAGCGGGTCGAACAATTCCTTGAAGATCATCCAAACGTGCATCTGAACTTTACTCCCACCTATTCGTCTTGGCTCAACCAGGTCGAGCTCTGGTTCGCAAAAATCGAGATCGATGTCATCGCTCGCGGCGTCTTTAGCTCCGTCACAGACCTGAAACGAAAACTTATGAGAGAAATCCCGCCAATACAACAAGGCTCTGCGTCCCGTTAAGGGGAAATACTTGCATCCGTCGAAACGCATCACTCCCAATTCAGCTGTTACACTCCACTAGTGGGGTAATGCCTTGCCTCTCAATAGCACCATTGTTGGGATTTGTGATGCTTTCAATAAAGAGAAATTGGTGGTAGACCCCGCCTTAACGGTAATCCGGCAAAAACTGGAGTTTTTTTAATGGATTTCGTCATGCTCCCAAGCGGAGTGTCTGTGTTCGGTCTCACCATTGTCTTTGTTGCCGGTTGCATCATCGCTTGGCTTTTTTGTCGGACTCGGGATTACGCGAAACTAACTAGTCTTCGAGTTGAATTTGAAACCGAACGAAGCCGGCCATCGGTTCGAATAGTAGCCTGCCATTGCTAGAACCCATTGAAGCGGCGAAGCGATCATTTCGAACAAAAGAGATGTCTGCTACTGAAGAGAATATCCAAAACAGAAAATGCTGATGGTTCGGACTTTGATTGACTGAGAGAATCTGGGAAATTCCTTTTCCGCAAAAGGAACAAAAAGCGATTTGGCTTTCGATGACATTATAGAAGAAATGCTATGGAAACTTTCTTTAAGGCGAGTTGGGATTGGGGCTTCATACACGCACCGGTCTTTATATGGATCGTCGTCGTCCTATTAATTCTTGGAACTTTGGTGTTCGCAATTCAACTTTACCGGAATGTTCGACGGTTAAAGAAGGTTTTCGATGCGGCGTCAAATAAACTTTACGAACTTTTTGGAGAAAAACTGGAAGCTTCGCAACAAGTGCCGTCTGGGATCGCAACAAACGAAATCGAACGATTAAGATTCTTTTTTGAGGAGGATTCTCAACCAAGGTCTATTCGCGATGCTTGGATCGACTATCGGCCCCAGCTGGTAAAAAGAACAACAAGAGATTCTAAAGTAGAGTTTTGGTCTGCGAACGGAGCTGAAAAATCCTTTTCCGAAAGCACACTTCTCTCCGGCGAATTTAACCAAGAATTTTTCAGGTCTATTCCTGGTATTTTGACCGGTGTGGGACTTCTATTTACGTTTGTTGCAATTCTTGTTGCTCTTTTAGAAGTAAGAGTAACCGAAGGACAAGTATCTGGCGTTAACCTACTGATCAGTGGCCTGTCGGGAAAATTTCTTTCATCGATAGTTGCTCTTATGTGTGCGACCATATTCGTGGTTTTTGAGAAAAGGCAGTTTCACAAACTTCAGGTGTCTGTAAACCTCCCCTGATTGTTACCAGTTTAAACTGGAGTTTTCGGGTTGATGAGAACTGGTCTGGTTGAATCGCTCGGAGGCGCGCCTCCGAGGGAATCGTGCGGACGGCGATGGTTGTAGAA
>Ga0138256_10002145_pt1 | contig 21256 bp, 24 predicted proteins | sample KNB2016incub_MG_FD_105486 | JGI IMG/M metagenome (GOLD analysis project Ga0138256, IMG submission 105486) | Active sludge microbial communities from wastewater in Klosterneuburg, Austria - KNB2014incub_MG | ecosystem: Engineered > WWTP > Activated sludge > Unclassified | place: Austria... | reverse complement strand
GAGTGCCGCAACTGCCACACGCTGGCCAGCATGGACATCGAGAAGCAGAAGCCGCGCGCCAGGAAGTCCCATGAGCTGGCGGTCAAGAACGACGAGACCTGCATCGACTGCCACAAGGGGATCGCGCACCACAAGCCCAAGGGCATGAAGGAAGACGACGAATGAGCCACATCCTGCATCCGACCCGCATCGCCGTCGCGGCCGCCGCGCTCGCATTCGGCGCACTCCCGGCGTTCGCCGCCGCGCCCGACTGGGGCAAGGTGCCTGCCGCCAAGATCACGGTGTTCTACCCCGGCGTCTCGCCGATCGAGTGGATCACCAAGGGCAGCGAACACGGCGGCGCGCGCGCGCTGCGCAAGGGCGAGACCTGCGCCAGCTGTCACCACGACGAAACCGCCGACATGGGCAAGAAGATGGCCACCGGCCAGAAGCTCGAGCCCTCGCCGATCAAGGGCAAGGCCGGGTCGATCCCGGTCCAGGTGCAGGCCGCGCACGACGGGGCCAACCTCTATGTGCGCTTCAGCTGGAAGCAGCCGGCCGGCGGCGCCGACAAGATGGACAAGGACAACGCCGTCAAGCTGGCCTTCATGCTCGAGGACAACAAGATTCCCGGCGCCAACCTCAGCGGCTGCTGGGAGACCTGCCACTCCGACGCGCGCACCATGCCCGAGGGCAAAGACGACAAGAAGACCAAGTACGTCAAGGACGGCAGCGTCGCCGGCGGCAAGTACTACGACATCGTGCAGTGGACGAGCAAGGGCGCCAAGCACGACGGCTACATCGCAGACAAGCGCGTGATGGACGGCGGCAAGGCGCTGGTCGACGCCAAGGGCGAGAAGAAGGGCGACGAATGGTCGGTCGTCTTCACGCGCAAGCTCGCCGGCGGCGAGGGCGACGTGGCGCTGGCCAGCGGCAAGACCTACAACTTCGGCTTCGCGATCCACGACGACCACAGCGCGGGCCGCTACCACCATGTGTCGCTCGGCTACCAGCTGGGCATCGACACCAAGGGCGACGTCACGGCCAACAAGCAGTGACGTGAACGCCGCGCGTCGTGGGCACCGGAGAACCCGGCTCCATGCGTCGCGGCTTCCTGCGTGAGTGCCTGGGCCTCGCTGCCGCCCTCGCGGTGGCGTGGCCCGCCTGCGCCGCCGACGTGGCGCAGGTGCAGATCCGCGACAACTTGTTCCAGCCGGCGACGCTGACGGTCAAGGCCGGCACGACGGTGCGCTGGACCAACAACGAGAAACGCACCACCCATTCGGTGCTGTTCACCGGCGAAGGCGGCGGATTCGAGTCGGAGCGCATGTTCCCCGACGAGTCGTACGAGCGCCGCTTCGACAAGCCCGGCCGCTACCCCTACACCTGCGGGCCTCATCCCGAGATGAAGGGCGTTGTCGTCGTCGAGTGAGACGCCGGTATGCGGCTCGGCAGAGTGCTGCAGTCGAGTCGCAGCTTCATGCGTATATAACGAAGTACAACGGCGCTCGCCGGATCGGCCCATGCGCAGCTCTCTTGCTCGCCGTCAATCCGGATTTCTGCTGCATCGCGCAAAAACATGATCCAGTTCAAGTCGCGCCTTGTTACGCCTACCGAGAATGGGGTCTCTTCATCCACCGGGGGATAGCTGAAATGCTGAAGTTGAAAAAGGTTTCGCGTGCGATTCTGGCCCTCGGAACCGGTCTGGCTTGCACGGCCGCTTGGCCGGCCGACTCCCTGCAGGACGTGATGAAGAACCGCGGCTTGAGCCAGCAGGATCTGCTCGCCGCCGCCAAGACCTACGTGCCCACCGGCAAGCGCGACGAGTTCGTCGCCTTCAGCTCGGGCGGCCAGTCCGGGCAGGTCATCGTCTATGCGGTGCCCTCGATGCGCATCCTGAAGTACATCGGCGTGTTCACGCCCGAGCCGTGGCAGGGCTACGGCTACGACGAGAACTCGAAGAACGTGCTCAGGCAGGGCCGCATCGACGGCAAGGACATCACCTGGGGCGACACGCACCACCCCGCGATCTCCGAGACCAACGGCGAGTACGACGGCCAGTTCCTGTTCATCAACGACAAGGCCAATCCGCGCCTCGCGGTCATCGACCTGCGCGATTTCGAGACCAAGCAGATCGTCGTCAACCCGATCTTCAAGTCGGAGCACGGCGGCGCCTTCGTCAGCTCTAACACCGAATACGTGATCGAAGCCGCGCAGTACGCCGCGCCGCTCGAGAACAAGAAGTTCTATCCGCTCGAGGAGTTCAACGAGAAGTACCGCGGCGGCGTCACGTACTGGAAGTTCGACCGCAAGGAAGGCCGCATCGACCCGAAGAAGTCGTTCTCGCTCGAGCTGCCGCCGTACTCGCAGGACTTGTCCGACTTCGGCAAGGCGGCCAGCGAAGGCTGGTCGTTCACCAACTCGTTCTGCTCCGAACGCTACGTCGGCGGCATCGAGAAGGGCCGCCCGCCCTATGAGGCCGGCTGCTCGGCCAAGGACACCGACTACCTGCACGTCGTCAACTGGAAGAAGGCCGCCGAGCTGGTCGCCGCCGGCAAGGCCAGGAAGATCAACGGCCACGACGTGCTGATGATGGAAACGGCGGTCAAGGAAGGCGTGCTGTTCCTCATCCCCGAGCCGAAGTCGCCGCACGGCGTCGACGTGACGCCCGACGGCAAGCACATCGTCGTCGCGGGCAAGCTCGACACCCACGTGTCGGTCTACAGCTTCGAGAAGATCCAGGCCGCGATCAAGGCCGGCAAGTTCGAGTCGAAGGACCCGTACGGCATCCCCGTGATCGCGATGAAGGACGCGCTGCACACGCAGGTGGCGCTGGGCCTCGGACCCCTGCACACGCAGTACGACAGCAAGGCCTGCGTCGCCTACACGTCGCTCTACGTCGACTCGCAGGTCGCGAAGTGGAACTACTGCGAAGGCAAGGTGCTCGACAAGATCAGCGTGCACTACAACATCGGCCACCTGATGACGATGGAGGGCGACTCCACCAAGCCGGCCGGCAAGTACCTCGTCGCGCTCAACAAGCTGGCGATCGACCGCTTCGTGCCGGTGGGCCCGCTGCACCCGCAGAACCACCAGCTCATCGACATCAGCAACGACAAGATGCAGCTGCTCTACGACATGCCGCTGCCGCTGGGCGAACCGCACTACGTCGTCGCGATCGCGGCGAACAAGCTCAAGCCCGCGGTCCGCTACAAGGTCGGCACCGACAGCCGCACCGACCAGCCGCACCCCGGCGCGACGAAGGCGGGCGAGGAGCGCACCGTCAAGAAGGGCAACAAGGTCGACGTCTACGCGACGCTGATCCGCTCGCACATCACGCCCGAGACCGTCGAGGTCGACGTGGGCGACGAGGTGACGATGCACCTGACCAACCTCGAGCGCGCGCAGGACGAGACGCACGGCTTCACGGTCTCGACCTACAACGTGCACGCGTCGGTCGAGCCGGGCAAGACGGTGTCGGTCAAGTTCAAGGCCGACAAGGAAGGCGTCTACCCGTACTACTGCACCGAGTTCTGCTCGGCGCTGCACCTCGAGATGCAGGGCTACCTGCTGGTCAAGCCCAAGGGCTGGAAGCCGACCAAGACCGCGCTGGCGGCGCAGAACTACACCGAGACCGACTACAAGGCCACGGTGAAGAAGATCGCCGACACGCAGGCCGTGATCGACTCGGTGGTGGCCTACATCACGAGCGTCAACTACAAGGACTTCCCGGAAGTCGTTGCGATGGTCGAGGACGCCTTCGACCAGCTCGGCAAGACCAAGGACGCCAAGGCCAAGCACGAAGCCGCCGCCGGCAAGAAGGACTGGGAGCAGGCCAATCTGTGGGCCGAGCAGGTCTGGCAGTACCAGGTCAAGACCGCCGACCTCGGGTTGCGCGCCAAGACCTTCCTCGAGCAGAACGGCGCCAAGAAGGTGAAGTGAACCTCGCCGCCTGAAAGCAAACCCCGGGGGCCGATACGTCGACCCCCGCTTCACTTGGAGACCAAGAGTCCATGAAGACGATGTTGTTTATCGCCGCGGCGCTGCTCGCCTGCGGCACAGCGCAGGCCGCCGACGGCGCCAAGCTCTACGCCGAGAAGACCTGCGTGGCCTGCCACGGCAAGGACGGCAAGAAGCCGCTGATGGCCGACTACCCGAAGATCGCCGGCCAGAACGCCAAGTACGCCGAGCGCCAGATGCTGGACATCAAGAGCGGTGCTCGAGCCAACGGCAACAGCGCCGCCATGAAGGGCGTGATGCATCTCGTCAGCGACGCCGAGATCAAGGCGATCGCCGAGTACGTCGCATCGATGAAGTAACAGGAGAACCCGCATGAAGACCCTCGTCGCACTCGCCATCGTTGCAGCGCTCGCCCCCGCGCTGGCCGCCGCCGCCGACCCGCGCCAGGCGCCCAAGACCGCCGGCATCGAGTCCAAGGACTACCAATGGGCCAAGATGGAAGGCGAGATGAAGGAGGCGCTGGCCGTCAAGGGCACCGCCAAGAAGGGCGAGGAAGGCTACGAGGTCTGCGGCGCCTGCCACCTGCCCTCGGGCGCGGGCCGCCCCGACGGCACGTTCCCGCAGCTCGCCGGGCAGCACACGACGGTGCTGATCAAGCAGATGGCCGACATCCGCATGGGCCAGCGCGACAACCCGACGATGTACCCGTTCGCCAAGGAGCTGACCGACCCGCAGGAGCTGGCGCACGTGGCGGCCTACATCGAGAGCCTGTGCATCCCGGCCGACCACGGCAAGTACGAAGGCAAGGACGCGGCGTTGCAGATTGCCGCCGGCAAGGGCCTCTACGAGAAGCAGTGCGTCGAGTGCCACGGCAAGAACGGCGAAGGCGACAAGGCCAAGTTCTACCCCGTGATCGCCGGCCAGCACTACAAGTACCTGCTGCGCCAGATGACGGAGATCCGCGACGGCCACCGCCGCAATGCGAACCCCGACATGGTCAAGGTGATCAAGCCCTACACCAACGACCAGCTCATCGCGATCTCGGCCTACCAGGCGAGCCTGAAGATGCCCGGCGCGATGTGCAAGCCCGGCGCCAAGAGCGCCAAGAAGTAACCCGCGAGCACAGCTCCCATGTCGGCAACCCCTGCCCGATCGCGCGGCCTCGTCGCCGCCCTCAGCCTGGTGGCGCTGGTCGCCATGGTGGCGGCGTACTTCGCGCCGATCTGGTGGGTGTCGCTGACCGCGCCGAACTATCCGAAGGACGCGTTCCCCGACGGCATCCGCATCCACTTCCACTTCGACGGCGTGCAGAACGGCTGCCGTGTGGCCGGCACCGGCTCGCGCATGGCGCAGGAGACGATGCAGTCGGACCTCGGCCACGAGTCCGAGCGCTACAACCCCGTCACCGACGCGAAGAAGGACGTCAACAAGGGTGCGAGCGGCCTCGACTGCGTGCACGAGATGAACACGATCAACCACTACGTGGGCATGTTCCCGATCTCGACGGGCGCCCCGGTGGAGAAGCCGCTGGCCAAGTTCTTCTTCGGCTTCTTCGCCGTGATGATCGTCGGCTTCGCGATCACGAACCGCAAGCTGCGGCTGGCCGCGCTCGCGCTCGGCTTCGGCGCCGTCGCGGCCTGGGCCGTCGTCGACCAGTACCTGCTCGGCCATCTGGCCAGCCATGTCGCCGCCTACGTCGCCGAGGCGGGCACCTTCTTCAAGGAGCCCGACAAGATCGCCGCCTGGGGCGCCAATGTGGCACTGGCGACTCACCTCGCGATCGCGGGGCTGGTCGTGGCGATGGCCGTCGTCGTCTGGGGCGTGGCGCGCGTGCGCGGCTTCGAGCTGCTGCTCGCGCTGGTGCCGGCGCTGCTGCCGCTCTACTTCGTGATCACCTACGCCGCCTGGCTCTGGTTCTTCGGCCACAACCTGCACCCTTGGGGCGCGTTCACCGTCAAGCCCTTCATGCCCACCGTGTTCGGCGAGGGCAAGGTGGCGCAGTTCTCGACCTACTCGTACCCGTACTGGGGCTACGCGCTGCTGATCGTCGTGTTCGTCTGCCTGGCGCTGGCGTTGCTGCTGCGGCGTCGTGATCTGCGCGAGGCGCCGGACCGAGCCTCTCCATGAAGCCGCTGCGCCGGCCCGTCCCATGGCCGCTGGCGCTGATGCTCGCGTCGACGCTGCTGGCCGCGCGCACCACGCCGCCCGACGACGAGACGCGCGCGCCGCTGGCGGCGTCGGCCGACGCGCACGCCGCCGGCGCGCCGCGCGTCGGCGTCGACCGCCCCAAGCCCACCTTCCCGCTCTATGAGCGCGACCAGCGCGTGCACGGTCTGGCGCCGTTCCAGGCGCTGGTCGACGCGGCGCCGGCGGGTTCGGTGCTGCGGCCGCCGCCCGGCCGCTACGCCGGCCCGGTGCTGCTGACAAAGCCGCTCGTGATCGACGGCGGAGGCCGGGTCACGATCGACGCCGGCGGCAAGGGCACCGTGTTCACGCTGCAGGCCGACGGCGCCGTGCTGCGCGGCCTGCACCTCACCGGCTCGGGCGAATCGCACGACACCGACGACGGCTGCCTCGACGTGCGCGGCAGCCGCAACCGCATCGAGAGTCTCGTCATCGACGACTGCCTGTTCGGCATCGACCTGAAGCAGTCCGACGACAACGTGCTCGCGGGCAACGCGGTGCGCTCCAAGGCGCTGTCGATCGGCGTGCGCGGCGACGGCCTGCGCCTGTGGTACAGCCACCGCAACTTGATAGAGCGCAACTCGATCGCCGACTCGCGCGATATGGTCGCCTGGTACTCCAACGACAACGTGTTCCGCGGCAACACCGGACGGCGCAGCCGCTACTCGATCCACTTCATGTTCGCCAACGACAACATCGTCGAAGACAACCGCTTCCACGACAACGCCGTCGGCGTCTACTTCATGTACACCGAGCGCGGCGCGCTGCGCCGCAACCTGATCTCGCACGCCAACGGCGCCACCGGAATGGCGATCGGCTTCAAGGAAGCCAGCGACACCGTCGTCGAAGGCAACGAGATCGTCTACTGCGCCGTGGGCATCGGCTCCGACCTGTCGCCGTTCCAGCCCGACAGCAGCATCACGATCCGCGGCAACCGCTTCGCCTACAACGGCATCGCGATCCAGTTCACCAGCGAGCTGGGCGGCAACGTCGTCACCGACAACGTGTTCGAGGGCAACCTGACCAACGTCGTGCAGGCCGGCCGCGGCAAGGCCGGCCTCAACGAGTGGCGCGGCAACTACTGGGACGACTACGCCGGCTTCGACCGCGACACCGACGCGCGCGGCGACACGCCCTACGAGTTGTACGCCTACGCCGACCGGATCTGGATCGAGCTGCCGCAGGCGCGTTTCTTCAAGACGGCGCCGGTGCTCGAACTGCTCGACTTCCTCGAGCGGCTGGCGCCGTTCTCGTCGCCCGAACTGACGTTGAAGGACGAACAGCCGCGCTTCACGCGCCCGGCGATCGGAGTTCCGGGATGAGCGACGACACACCCGCAGCACCGCCCGCGCCCAAGCCCGCCGCCAGCAAGAAGCGCAAGCCGCTGACGCGCCAGGACCGGCGCCGCCTGCTGCGCACCGTGCTGCTGGCCGGCGGCGTGGTCGGTGCCGCGCTGTCGGGCTGGCTGCCGGTGGCCCATGCGCGGCGCAAGCGGCTGCGCCCGCCCGGCGCGCTCGACGAGAAGGACTTCCTCGCGTCGTGCATCAAGTGCGGCCAGTGCGTTCAGGTGTGCCCGGTGCAGGCCATCAGGCTGGCCGACCTGGTCGACGGCTTCGGCGTCGGCGTGCCCTACATCGAGGCGCGCGAGCAGGCCTGCGACTTCTCGTGCGACGCCGTGCAGTGCATCCTCGCCTGCCCGACGGGCGCGCTGGTCTACACGAAGCCCGCCACCCTGCCCGCGCGCAGCGGCGCCGGCCTCGCAGCCAAGCCGATCCTCAAGGCCAAGGCCAAGGATCCGGAGCCGACGCTCAATCTCACCGAGCGCATCGGCGTCGCCCGGCTCACGCGCCCCGAGGCCTGCCTCGCGGTGCAGGGCAAGGGCTTCAAGGGCCAGGCGCGCGGCGCCGGGTTCGACGGCCGGCTGCGCTACATGGACGTCGACCGCTGGAAGCCGATCAAGGTCGCCGAGCATCCCTACGACCTCGCCGAGTGCGACCTGTGCGTGCGCGAATGCCCGGTCGACGGCGCGATCTCGATCGAGACCTACACCGCCGCCGACGGCCGCACGCGCCGCCAGCCGGTGGTGCACGAACCCTGCGTCGGCTGCGGCGTCTGCGAGATGGTCTGCCCGGTCGAACCCACCTGCATCGCGATCGAGGCGCGCGGCACATGGCGGACGTGAAGGCCAGCGCGGTGCACCGCCGCCGCTTCGTCGAGCAGATCGGCCTGCTGCTGGGCCGCGAGCCGATGAAGCCGGTCGTCGTGACGGAGCAGGCGATCCGGCTGCACGAGATCAAGCGCGCGCGGCCGAAGGAGGAAGTGCGCGCCGCGATCGAGAGCGCGCACGCCGAGCCGCGCCGCCACAAGTGGCGCAACCGGCGCTGGGCCGTGCTGATCGCGGCCAACCTGCTGTTCACGATCTCGTACGCGCTCGACATCCAGGTGCTCGAGGGCGCTCTGACGGCGTCGCGCTTCATCGGCTTTCACCTGATCGACGTGAACTCGGCGCTGCAGGTGATGCTGGCGCACAAGCACATCATCACCAACCTGGTGATCGGCACGCTGACCGTCGCCACCTTCTGGATGCTGCTCGGCGGCCGCACGTTCTGCTCGTGGGTCTGCCCCTACCACCTGCTGTCGGAGTGGGCCGAGAAGCTGCACCTGTGGCTGGCGAAGAAGAAGCTGGTGTCCGACCAGCACATGAACCGCAGCCTGCGCGCCGTGTTCTGGCTCGTCTTCGCGGCGGCCGCGCTGGGCACCGGCTACACGGTCTACGAGGCGATCTCGCCGACGGGCATCGTGTCGCGCGCGCTGATCTACGGCCCCGGCCTGGCGCTGCTGTGGGTCGCCGCGCTGCTGCTGTTCGAGGTCGTGATCTCGCGCCGCGCCTGGTGCCGCTACGCCTGCCCGATCGGGCTGACCTACGGCGTGATCGGCATCTTCTCGCCGGTGCGCGTCAAGTACAACCTCGTGAACTGCCTGCACGAGGGCGACTGCCGCAAGGTCTGCCTCGTGCCGCACGTGCTCGAGACCGTGATCAAGGGCCGCGCCGCCGACGTCGACGTGCCGCTCGGTCCCGACTGCACGCGCTGCGGCCTGTGCGTCGACGTCTGCCCGACCGGCTCGCTGACCTTCGACGTCAAGGGCCTGTCCAAGCTGCTGTAGCGCCATGATCCGCCTCGAACGAGTCGTCAAGACGTTCCGACGCGCCCGCGTGCTCGACGGCGTGTCGCTCGACATCGGGCTCGGCGAGCGCGTCGCGCTGATCGGCTCCAACGGCGCCGGCAAGACGACGCTGATCCGCTGCCTGCTCGGCGAGTACGTGCACGACGGCCGCGTCACGATCGACGGCCGCGAACCGCGCAGCGAGCGCACCGCGGTGCTGGCGCGCGTCGGCTTCGTGCCGCAGCTGCCGCCGCCGCTGAAGATGCCGGTCGGCCAGCTGATCGACTTCGCCGCCGCACTGTGCGGCACGCCCGCCGCCCGTGTGCACGACATCGCGGTGCGCCTCGGTCTCGACATGGCGGCCGTCGCGTCGCGGCCGTTCAACCGGCTGTCGGGCGGCATGAAGCAAAAGCTCTTGATCGCGATCGCGCTCGGCCGCGACGCGCGGCTGCTCGTGATGGACGAGCCCGCGGCCAACCTCGACCCGGCCGCGCGCAGGATCTTCTTCGAGCTGCTGGCCGAACGCGCCGCGAGCACGACGATGCTGATCTCGAGCCACCGCATCAACGAGGTGTCGTCGCTGGTCAACCGCGTCGTCGAGCTGGACATGGGCCGCGTCGTGCTCGACGAGCGCGTCGCCGACGAAGCCGCGCTCGGCGGCATGTGCGCCGGCCGCGTCACCTGCCGCCAGGCCGAGCCGGCGCTGGCCAAGGCGCTCGCGCAGTGGAACTTCCGGCCGCTCGACGACGCGCAGACCGAATGGGTCGGCGAGGTCGCCGGGCCCGACCGCCTGCGCTTCCTCGGCACCGTGTCGCGCTACGTCTCGGTGGTGAGCCACGTCTCGCTGCAAGAGGCCGAGGAGGTGGCGAGATGAAGCGGCGCTCGCTGCTGGCCTGCGGCGTCGCGCTGACGCCGCTCGCCGCGGCCTTCGTCGGCGGCTGCAGCGCCGACGACGAAGGCCGTTGGGCCGAAGGCATGCTGCCGATCAAGTGGGACCGCGACACCTGCGCGCGCTGCGGCATGGCGATCTCGGACCGGCGCTTCGCCGCGCAACTGCGCGGCGGCCCGAAGAACGCGGCCGTGAAGTTCGACGACATCGGCTGCGCCGCCACCTGGTGCGCCGAGAAACTGAACGACAACGCCTGGCTCGCCGACGCCGCGACACGCCTGTGGGTCGCCGAGTTCGGCGGCAACGGCGAGCGCTGGCTCGACGCGCGCCGCGCGCACTACGTCAAGGGCGGCTCGCGCTCGCCGATGGGCTACGACTATGCGGCGCATGCGCAGCCGCAGCCCGGCAGCCTCGGCTTCGACGCGATGAGCCGGCTCGTCAGCGCCACCTGGCCGGCGAACTGCGTGCCGGGCGAGGACATGCGATGAAGGCGCTGTGGCTCACCGCGCGGCTCGACATCGCCGAGTCGCTGCGCTCGCGCTGGTTCGCGATCTACACGCTCGTCTTCGGCGGCATCGTCGCGCTGCTGTTCCTGTTCGGCCTCACCGAGTCGCGCGTGCTCGGCTTCATCGGCCTGTCGCGCCTGCTCGTCACCTACATCCAGCTGACGATGGCGATCCTGCCGATCTTCGTGCTGATCACGACGGTGCGCTCCGTCGCCGGCGACCGCGAGGCCGGCGTCTACGAATACCTGCTGTCGCTGCCGGTGTCGCTCGGGGGCTGGTTCTGGGGCAAGATCGTCGGGCGCTATCTCGTCGTCTTCCTGCCGGTGTTCGGCGCGATGCTGCTGGCGGTGGGCATCGCGCTGGTGCGCGGCATCGAGGTGCCGTGGGGCATCTTCGGCTACTACACGGCGCTGCTGGCCGCCATGTGCGCGTGCTTTCTCGGCATCGGCATGCTGATCTCGGCGGTGGCGCGGAGCACCGACCTGGCGCAGGGCGCGGCCTTCCTCGTCTGGCTCGTCTTCCTGCTGTTCCTCGACCTGATCCTCCTGGGCGTGATGATCCAGGGCAAGCTCGCGCCCGAGATGGCCGTCACGCTGGCGCTGGCCAATCCGCTGCAGGTGTTCCGCACCGCGGCGCTGGCGCTGTTCGACCCGCAGCTGATCGTGCTCGGGCCGTCGGCCTACGTCATCCTCGACCTGTTCGGCGCGCTCGGCTACAAGGTTTTCGCGCTGGCCTATCCGGTGGCGCTGGGCCTCGGTGCGGCGGCGCTCGGCTTCGCGCTGTTCCGGCGCGGGGATCTGCCGTGATGCGGCGGCGATCGTTCGCGGCCGCGCTGCCGCTGCTCGTCACCGCACCGCGCGCATTCGCGCAGCCGGCGAAGGCCTCGGTCACCTTCGTCGAGCCGGGCCGCATCGCCAGCGAGCCGCTGCTGCACGCCGCGCTGACGGACCTCGACGGCAAACCGGCGACGCTGCCGCTGCGCCGCGGCCGCCCGCTCGTCGTCAACTTCTGGGCGCGCTGGTGCGGGCCGTGCCGCGTCGAGATCCCCGAACTGGTCGCGCTCGCGGCGCGCGATGCCGGCATCGACATCGTCGGCATCAACATCGAGACCGACGCGGCGCCGGTGCGCGACTTCGCGCGCGCCTACGAGATCAACTACCCCGTGCTGATGGCGCGCGAAGCTCCGCTCGACCTGATGCGCGCGCTCGGCAACGCCAAGGCCGGCCTGCCCTTCACGCTGGTGCTCGACCGTGGCGGCGCCGTGGCGGCGCTGCGCCTGGGCGTGATGACGCGCGAGCAGCTCGACGCCGCCATCCGGCACGTGACGGGCTGAGCCGCGATGCACGACGGCCCCGCGATCGATCGCACGTTCGGCGACCAGGTGGTCGACAGCGCCGAGCGCCGCGCGCGCATCCGCCGCGTGTTCGACGCCGTCGCGCCGCGCTACGACCTGATGAACGACCTGATGAGCCTGGGCATCCACCGCCTGTGGAAGCGCAGGCTCGCGCGCCGCCTCGCCGGCGTGCATGGCTGGGTCGTCGACCTCGCCGGCGGCACCGGCGACATCGCTCGGCTGCTCGCACGCGCGCCCGGCCGGCGCGTCACGGTGATCGACCCGAGCCAGGCGATGATGGCCGTCGGCCGCGCGCGCGCCGGCATGGCGCGCGTCGAGTGGCACGTCGGCGAAGCCGAGCAGCTGCCGCTGCCCGATGCCAGCGTCGACCTCGTCGTGGTGTCGTTCGGCCTGCGCAACGCGACGCGCGTCGGCCAGGCGCTGCGCGAGGTGCGGCGCGTGCTCAAGCCTGGCGGCCATTTCGCCTGCCTCGAGTTCTCGCGGCCCGCGCGCTGGTTCGCGCCGGCCTACGACCTCTATTCGCGCTGGGTGATCCCGGCACTCGGCGCCGCGGTCGCCGGTCACCCCGAGGCCTATCGCTACCTCGTCGAGTCGATCCGCCGCTTTCCCGACCAGCCCGGCTTCGCAGCGCTGCTGCGCGACGCCGGCTACGCCGACGTGCGCTGGGAGAACCTGTCGTTCGGCATCGCCGCGCTGCACTTCGCGAGGGCGCCGCGATGAAGGCCGAGCCGACGCCTCCGCTGATCGCCGCGCCGACCTCGGGCTGGCAGGTCGGCGTGACCGCCATCCGGCCGCGCACGCTGAGCCTGGCCGTCACGCCGGTGCTGCTCGGCTCGGCGATCGCATGGGCCGACGGCGCGCCGGTCCACGTGCTGGCGCTGCTCGCCGCGCTGGCCTGCGCGCTGCTGATCCAGATCGGCACCAACCTGCACAACGACGTCGCCGACTTCCGCCGCGGCGTCGACGGCGCGACACGCATCGGCCCGATGCGAGTCACCGCAGCCGGCTGGGTGCAGCCCGCGACGATGGAGCGCGCCACCCTCGCCTGCTTCGGCGCGGCGCTGGGACTGGGCGTCTACCTCGTCGACGTCGGCGGGTGGCCGATCCTCGCCGCCGGGCTGGCATCGCTCGCCGCCGGCTGGGCCTACTCGGGCGGGCCGCGGCCGATCTCGCACACGGCGGCAGGCGAGCTGTTCGTGTTCGGCTTCTTCGGCCTCGTCGCGGTGACCGGCAGCCACTGGCTGCAGGCCGGCGCGTTCGCCTTCGACGCACTGCTCGGCGGCGCTGCGCTCGGCCTGCCGGCCGCCGGCGTGCTGCTCGTCAACAACTATCGCGACCTCGAGGACGACGTGCGCGGCGGCCGCCGCACGCTGGTGGCGCGGCTGGGCCGCGCGCGTTCGCGCGTCGTCTATGCCGTGCTGATGCTGCTGCCGTTCGTGCCGGCGCTCGCCCTCGCGCTGCGCGGCCGGCCGGGCGCCCTGCTCGCGCTGGCCGTGCTGCCGTCGGCCGTCGCGCTGGTGCGCCGCCTCGACGCGCAGCCGCCCGGGCCCTGGCTCAACGCGCAGCTCGCTGCCAGTGCCAAGGCGAGCGCGCTGCTCGGGCTGCTGATCGCGGCGGGGGTGCTGCTGTGAGGCGCGCCGAGCGCCGGGCCGCTCCCAAGCCGGCCGCTCACTGGCGTGATCCGTCCACCGGACGGCTCACGTCCGCGCTCGCCCCCTCGGGGGATCGCCCGACGTATCCGTCGGGCGAGGGGTTGTCATGATCGTCGGCGTCGCGCTGCCGCTGGCGCTCGCGTTCATCATGTTCTACCTCGGCCTGACGCTGCGCGCCGCCGACTTCGCCGAGGTGCTGCGCCGGCCGCGCGCGCTCGCCGTCGGTCTCGCCGGGCAGCTGGTGCTGGTGCCGGCGCTGGGGCTGCTCGTCGCGACGACGGGCGGCCTCGACGCGACCATGGCCGTCGGCCTGATGGTGCTCGCGGCCTGCCCGGGCGGCGTCAGCTCGGGGCTGCTGACGCACCTGGCGCGCGGCGATGTCGCGCTGTCGATCGCGTTGACCGCCATCACGAGCGTGGTCGCGATGCTGTCGCTGCCGCTGGTGCTCGACATCTCGATGCGCCTGTTCGCCGACCGCACGCTGCAGCTCGAGCTGCCGCTGGGCGCGACCATCGCGCGCATCTTCGTGCTGACGACGCTGCCGGTGCTCGCCGGCATGGCGCTGCGCGCGTGGCGGCCGCGCGCCGTGCAGCGCGTCGAGCCGGTCGCAGGCCGCGTCGCGACGGCGCTGTTCGTCGCCATCGTGCTGGCAACGTTCTGGTCGCAGCGCGACGTGCTGCTCGCGCACCTGCCGACGATCGGCGCCGCCTGCATCGCGCTCGACGTGCTGGTGCTCGGCACGGCCTGGTCGGCGAGCCGCGCCGCCGGCCTCGCGCGCCGCGAGCGCATCGCCGTCGCGACGGAATGCGGGCTGCAGAACTCGGCGCTCGGCATCTACGTCACGGTCGAGCTGCTCGGCACCCCGGCGATGAGCGTGCCCAGCGTCGTCTATGCGCTGCTGATGAACGTCGGCGCGCTCGCGTTCGTCGCGGCGATGCGCCGCGGCGGCGCTGCCGCGGCGGCGGTCGGGCCGCGCGTCGCCGGCTGACCGATGCATGCCCGGTCGTCCTGCTGCGCCTGCGCGCTGCTGCTGTTCGCGGCCGCCGCACAGGCCGCGCCGCGCCCGCTGCAGCCGCTGATCGACGCCACGCCACCCGGCGCGACGCTCGAGCTCGACGCCGCCACCTACCAGGGCCCCGCGCGCATCACGCGCCCGCTCGTGCTCGACGGCGCGCGCCGCGCGACGCTCGTCGGCGACGGCCGCAGCACCGTGCTCGCCGTCGCCGCCGACGGCGTCACGCTGCGCGGCCTGCGCATCACCGGCAGCGGAGACTCGCAGGACCGCGCCGACGCCGGCCTGCTGCTGCAGGGCCGCGGCCACCTCGTCGAGGACAACGTCTTCGACGACGTGCTGTTCGGCATCCATCTTCAAGGCGTCGAGCGCAGCGTCGTGCGGCGCAACCGCGTGCGCGGCAAGGCGCTCGCGCCCGGGCTGCGCGGCGACGCGCTGCGCCTGTGGAACAGCCGCCACAACCGCATCGAGGACAACGCGTTCTCGCGCGGCCGCGACCTCACGCTGATCAACTCGCCCGACAACCGCCTCGAGCGCAACCGCTTCGACGACGGCCGCTACGGGCTGCACGTCGTGTTCTCGCCGCGGCTGCATGCCGAGGGCAACCGCCTCGAGCACACCGGCACCGGCATCGTCGTGCTCTATTCGCCGCAGCTCGTGCTGCGCGCCAACCACGTCGCGCACGCGCTGACCGACGGCGGCGCCGGCATCGTGCTCAAGGACAGCGACGACAGCATCGTCGAGGGCAACGAAGTGCTGCATTGCGCGGTGGGCCTGAAGCTCGACACGCCGGTCGAGGGGCGCGCGCGGCTCGAGGTGCGCGGCAACCACTTCGCGCACAACATCGTCGGCCTGTTCTTCTACGGCGAGGCGGGCTCCGGCAACTTCAGCGGCAACCGCTTCGTCGCCAACCTGACGACGGTGGCGATCAGCGCGCCGGGCGCCGGCAGCGGCCACCGCTGGCTCGCCAACGAGTGGGACGAATACCAGGGCCTCGACTTCGACCGCGACCGCCACGGCGACACGGCGCACGAAGTGCTGCTCTACGCCGACCGCATCTGGATGGAACGACCGATGACCACCTTCTTTCGCAACAGCCCGGCGCTCGAGCTGCTCGACTTCCTGGAGCGGCTCGCGCCGTTCTCGTCGCCCGTGCGCGTGCTGGTCGACCCGCGCCCGCGCATCGCGCACACCCCGCCCCCCAAGGAGATCGCCCGATGAAACGCACCGCCGCCCTGCTGCTCGCGATGTGCGCCGGCCTGCTGCTGCCGTGGAGCGCCGCGCGCGCGCAGCCCGCCGCCGACGCCGCGCTGCGCGCGATCGACGACCTGGCGCGCCTGAACGGCCAGGCGCTGGCCTGCCGCGACGTGCCGGCCGCGCAGCGCGCGAAGGCGCTGATGCTCGCGCACGCGCCGAAGACGCCGCGCTTTGCCACGGCCTACGAGGAAGGCACGCAAGCGAGCTTCATCGCGCAGACGCGCAACGGCGCGGCCTGCCCCGAGGCCGGCGCGCTCGCCGCGCAGATCGACGCCGTGGCGCGGCGCCTGCAGACGGCGCTCGCCGGCAGCACGCACGCCGGCGCCGCGACCGCAGCCGAGGACCTGCCGCTGCGCAGCATGCCGCGCTACCTGCTGCAGGGGCCGAGCGGCCGCGCCGTCACGTCGGAAGACTTCCGCGGGCGCTTTCAGCTCGTGACCTTCGGTTTCGTGTCCTGCCCCGACGTCTGCCCGACGACGATGCTCGAGCTGCGCGAGGTGCTGGCCGCGCTCGGCGCGCGTGCCTCGAAGCTGCAGCCGATCTTCGTCACCGTCGATCCGCAGCGCGACACGCCGGCAGTGCTCGAGTCCTATGCGAAGGGCTTCGACGCGCGCATCCTGGCGCTGGGCGGCAGCGAGGCGCTGGTGCGGCGCGCGGCCGACGCCTTCAAGGTCCACTACGCGCGGGTGCAGGAACCCGGCGCCGCGGCCGACGCCTACACGATGGAGCACACCGTGGGGCTGTATCTCCTCGGCCCCGACGGGCAGCTGGTCGAGCGCATCGCCTACGGCACGCCGGCGCAAGCGGTTGCGGCCCGCGTCGCAGCCTGGATGGGCAACGCCGCCGCCCAATGACGATGATGATGAAGCGCCGCGCGCTGCTGCTGCACGCCGGCGCGGCGCTCGCGGCGGCGCAGCTAGGCGCGCCCGCGGCGCGCGCAGCAGCGGCGGCGCGCAAGGTCGTCGTCGCCGGTGCCGGCTGGGGCGGGCTCGCCGCGGCGCTGGCGCTGCGCCGGCTTGCACCTGAGATCGACGTGCACGTCGTCGACCGCGACCCGCTGTTTCGCTCGCTGCCGCTGTCGAACGCCTGGCTGGTGGGCCGCACGCCCGAGCGGCTGGCACGGGTCGCGCTGCCCGAACTGGCGCGCCGCCACGGCTGGCGCTTCAGCGCCGGCGAGGTCGTCGCGATCGACCGCGCACGGCGCACGGTGCAGACCCGCGAGCAGCGCCTCGACTACGACTGGCTCGTGCTCGCGACCGGCGCCGCGGCCGACCACGGCGCCTGGTTCGGCGACGACGCGCAGGCGGCGCTGCTAGCGCGCACGAAGTACCCCGCAGGCTTCGCCGCCGCCGAGCTCGACACCGTGAAAGCCGGGCTCGAAGCCTTCGCCGCCGCAGGCGGCGGCACGCTCGCGATGACGGTGCCGCCCGCGCCCTACCGCTGCCCGCCCGCGCCGTACGAACGCGCGGCGCTGATCGGCTGGTGGATCAAGGCGCGCAAGCTGAATGCCAAGCTGGTGCTGATCGACGCCGGCGGCGGCATGCCGCGCTACAACCGGCTGTTCGCCGAACGCCACGCGGGGCGGATCGAGCACGTGCGCCACGCCGGCGTGCGCGCCGTCGATCCGCGCGCGAAGACGATCGACACCGATGCGGGCACGCTGCGCTACGACCATGCGCTGCTGCTGCCGCCGATGCACGCCGGCGCGCTCGTCGCGCAGGCCGGCCTGCTCGGCCGCGACTCGCAGGACCGGCCGACGCGCTGGGCCGCCGCCGACCCGGCGACGCTGCGCTCGCCGCACGACGAACGCGTCTACATCGTCGGCGACGCGCTCGACCACGTGTCGCTGCTGTTCGGCCACTACCCGAAGACGGCGCAGATCGCCGCCGACCTCGGCGCCGCCGCCGCCGCGCAGATCGCCGCCGCGGCGCGCGGCGACGCGTCACCGCCGGCGGCGGGGCTGCCGTCGAGCCAGTGTCATGTGTGGCTCGACGCCGAGCCGGCCGAACAGCTCGTCATCGAGACGAACTACCGCCGCCGCGGCGACGGCGTCATCGCGCAGACGGTGCGCCAGATCGACAACCCGCAGCCGCGCGACGAAGACCTGGCGTGGGCGCGCGGCGTGATGCGCGAGCGGCTGGGCGTGGAGTGACCGCGACGGGCGGCCGGCGCGAGCCGCGTCGCCGTCGTCGTCAGTTCAGCGCACAGCCTCCCGGCCCGTCCGGATGCCCGCACGAGCCGCACGGCATGCACGCCGCAGGCATCGGCTGGAGCGTCGACGACGACGCAGTGGCGAACACCGACAGCTTCTTCTCCAGGTCGGTCGAATGGCAGCCCGGGCACTCGGCAACCGTGTCGGAACGGATCAGCGCTTCGAACTCGCGGCCGCAGTCGTGGCAGGCGTACTCGTGGATCGGCATGGGGACTCCTTGCAATGCCCCGTATTCTGCGGCACGCGGCTGGCGTCCAGCCCCAGCGACCGGAGCTGCCCGCCGACGATCAGCCGACGAGCTTGTCGTAGTCCCCGTGGGTACCGATCCAGAACCAGTGGACGCCGCCGGCCACCGGGACGCCGAGCGCCCTGTGGTACAGGCCGACCCGCACGCTGCAAAAGCGTCCGCTGCCTACCGTCTTGAAATGCAACGACGGATGAGACGGATCGGTCTTGAGCAGTGCATAGCTCTTGCGCGCCAGCACCTGCACCTCAGCAGGCAGCGCATCCAGACACTGCCAGAACCGCTTCGACGCCGTGTGCTTCAAAGCTCGCGAGCGGAGCCGGCCTTGTAGTCGGCCAGCGCCTCGGCGGCCAGGCGATCCAGCTTGCCGCCGGTAGCGTCCTGTTCGATCTGCTTGTCCCAGGCCGCTGCATCGAACTCGGCGAACCAGCGGCGAAACTCAGCCAGTTCGGCGGGTGGCAATGCCTCGACGGCCTTCTCGATGGATCGTACGTTTCCCATCCTTGCGCTCCAGGGGGCGAGCAACGATATGGCAAGTATGCGACAGCCCCGCGCGCTCGGGCCGCGTCACTTCCGGAACTTGCGCACCAGCTCGTCGACGCTCGGCCCGCCGGCCTGGGCCGAACTCGAGACCTTGATGATGCTCAGCGTGCGCTCTGCGCCGGCTTCGAGGGTGGCCTGGTGGACGGCCTGCAGCAGCGGCCAGATCTTCTCGGGCGGGCCTTCGACGACCGTGCCCAGGCCGTGCACCTCGTAGCGCAGGCCCGAGGCCTGGATGACGGCGATGGCGGCATCGACATGCTTGTAGCGGTCGTCCGCCGTGCCGATCGGCCGAGGGATGACCTGGATCTCGGCGATCGTGTGCCCGCTCGGGGCCGGAGCAACAGCAGCGGCGGATGGCGCTTGCCGTGGCGCCTGCTGTTGCGCCCAGGCCGCGCTGCAGGCCAGCAGCGACAGCGACAGCAGGAGCGAAACCCGGAAACGACGCGAACGCGAGAACGATGGATGTGCCATGTGCAGTTCACCCCGCAGCCGCGCTGCCCAGTTGCTCGATCGCCGCCACGATCGCGCGCACGTGCTCCGGCGTCGAGCCGCAGCAGCCGCCGATGAAGCGCACGCCGGCGGCGGCCAGTTCGGGCACCGCCTGCGCGAACACGTCGGGGCCGGCGCGGTAGTGCACCGAGCCATCGGCTTCCATCTCCGGCCGCCCGGCGTTGCCCTTGATCCACAGCGGCAGCGCGGACCCGCAGGCCGCGAGCTCGCGCGCGATCTTCACGTAGGCATCGATGCCGATGCCGCAGTTGGCACCGACGAAGCTGGCGCCGCCCTCGTGCGCCGCCTTCCAGGCCTGGGCCGGCGTCACGCCCATCATGGTGCGGTTCTTCTCCTTGCCCGCGTCGAAGCTGAAGCTCACGCCGACCGGCAGGTCGCAGGCGGCCAGGCAGGCGCGCAGCGCGGCCTGGGCCTCGGCGATGTCGGCCATGGTCTCGATGACGATCGCGTCGGCGCCGCCGGCAGCGAGCGCCGCGGCCTGCTCGGCGAACGCGGCCTCGGCCTCGGCGACGGCGATCTGCTTGAGCGACACGAGCTTGCCGGTCGGCCCGATCGAGCCGAACACCCACGCGCGCTCGCCTGCCGCCTGGCGCGAGATCGCGGCGCCGGCGCGGCTGAGTTCGGCGCTGCGCCCGGCCGCGCCGTGGCGCTCCAGCGTGACGGCGTTGGACGAGAACGTGTTGGTCAGGATGATGCGCGCGCCGGCCTCGACGTACGAGCGCGCGACCTGCAGCACCTTGTCGGGCTCCGAGACGTTCCACAGATCCTTCAGCTCGGTGGACGCCCCGCCGAGCTTCATCAGCTCGGTACCCCATGCGCCGTCGGTCGGCAACAGCGGCAGCGCGCCGAAGTTGCTTCGCGTCAATCGATCCATCACCACCCTTTCGCGTCTGCCGTCGTCATGGGCGGCGATGTTGGTCGGTAACGCTGACAGGCGCAAGTGCAGCGAGCAGCGAGCTTGCGGCAGATCACGAGGCGCGTCGACATTCATCGGCCGGAGGCATCGCCGGTCGGCCGGTCCGCGCTTGTAGGAGCGACATCGTCCGTGGCTCACGGCCGCGCGAACGCCCGCCCTCGATACCCGGCCACGATCCGATACTTCTGGATCTCAATCGGAGGCCGTGCTCCCACCTTCGGCCATGAACGCTCTTTCGGGCTATCGATCTGAACTGCTGGACCAGACTGATTGCCGACTTTCCCCAATACCTTGCCGAACGGTCGCGGGCACCACAAGCAGACGTGCGCGACGGGCGAGGAGATCAGCATTTCGGGTGCATTGCGTGCACGCCCCGTTGCCACGCACGCGCCGATGAGCCTCGCCTGCCTCCCGCACTCCTGAGCGATGATTGTGCTTATGGGCGACCATCACCAAGGCACGTGGTGCCGAGAGGTCGAGCGCAGCAAGGCCGTCAGGTACGATCTTCGCAGGAGGAGCGGGATGGCAAAAGGTATCGGCATGCGCGACTCCTTCGCGCGGTACGGCGCTACTCTGAAGAACGTGATGTGGTCGGTGTCAGCTTGGACACCGAAGGACGAGCTCGTGCTCAGCCTCTGGGCACATCACTACCGAAAGGGTCCTGACGGTACGTCCGAGTACGGCGAAACGACGACTCGTTGGAAGGGCGCGGGCAGGAACGAGTTCGTTGAGAACGTTGACCGCGCGTTCCGCGAAAAGCTTCCGATACGTCTGGTGATCGTCAGCACGCCGTATCCGGAGCGCGTCGAAGCTGGTGAAGATGCCAGCAAAATCCCAAAGACGTTCGATCCGCGCGAGAACGTGATCGGCGAG